>ENA-OWOZ01001328-OWOZ01001328.1-bioreactor-metagenome-genome-assembly--contig:-NODE-1328-length-23444-cov-6.332948_pt1 | contig 23444 bp, 23 predicted proteins | sample MGYA00238140_ERZ651804 | MGnify/ENA primary metagenome ERZ651804 (study PRJEB26910, sample SAMN07631232) | bioreactor metagenome | isolation source: Switchgrass digestor | place: USA: Dartmouth... | reverse complement strand
TATCGCCAACCCGAGGACGCTGGGAATCTGCTATATATCCTCTGCCCGATGTTGTATATGATCGAATTCATAGCAGGTCGCTTGAGTCTCGCAACAATGTAAAATATGCCAAAAATAGGTTACTGCAGATGCCTTATTTGCATTATTTTAATCCTTATTATTTTAATAAATGGAGTGTGCATCAGACACTATTAAATAATCCCTTGCTGCATAAATATTTACCAGAAACGAGAGAATTAAATGAAAAAAATTTGGCGGATATGTTGCCAAAATACCGCACTTTATTTCTAAAACCAAGCAACGGAAGTCTGGGAAAAGGTATAATAAAAGTTGTAACAGACAAAGGTAAGCTTAAATACGTAGTTTATAGGGGTAAACGTATTAAAGGCCAGGCAGATGATATTTCCGATTTTATGAAAAAAACTAAAAAATATCGTGACGATAGAGCTTATATAGTACAGCAGGGTTTGGATTTAATCCGCTACCGTGGAGCATCTTTTGATCTGCGAATTATTTTCCAAAAAAACGGCCAGGGAGAATGGCAGATTAGTAAAAAGTTTTGCCGCCTTGCCCCGCGCGGCAGTAGTATCTCCAATCTTAGCAGTGGAGGGCGGGTTGAAAATAGCAGTAAAGTACTCAAACTATTATTTAAAACTGAAGAAGAAATAACTAAAAAGAATGAAGAAATTCTTTCTTTGTGTATTACAGTTGCCAATACTTTGGAACAAGAAAGTAAAGATATTTTTGGGGAGTTAGGTTTGGACATTGGCATTGAACGCACGGGAAGATTATATCTTATTGAAGTTAACTCCAAGCCTAGAAAAACTACGGAAAGTCAGGTTTCTGCTGTCATAGCGCGCAATACCTTCAAGCGGCCGTTGGCTTATGCATGTTACCTGGCTGGATTTAACACTAAATAGACTATTCTGAAGGAAATTGGCTTCTGATGAAGAATAGAAAAATAAAGGAATACAGGTAGGTTATCCTGTCCTAAATAAGGGGAATGATAATATTAAATAGGAGGACTGGAATTAATGACAATTGGTCTGCTGACCGGCGGTGGTGACTGCCCCGGTCTAAATGCGGTTATACGAGCAGTTACCAAAACAGCTATAATAAAGTATGGAATTGAAGTCATCGGTTTTATCGACGGCTTTAAAGGATTAGTGGAAAATAACTACATTCAACTCGACTTGCGGAAGGTTTCAGGAATAGGGCATACAGGTGGTACTATTTTGGGAACTACCAACCGTGATAACCCTTTTAATTTCATTACCATTACTGGTGGTAAACAACAGGCTAGCGACCAATCAGATCTTGCTATAAGAAATATGAAAAATCTTGGTTTAGATGGCTTAATAGTTATAGGAGGAGATGGTAGCTTAAATATTGCTTATAAGTTTTTTCAAAAGGGAGTTAATATAGTTGGAGTGCCTAAAACCATAGATAATGATTTGTCAGCAACTGATGTTACCTTTGGATTCAATACTGCCGTAAATACGGCATCAGAAGCATTGGACAAACTTCATACTACTGCTGAATCCCATCACCGGGTAATGATCTTAGAAGTTATGGGAAGATATGCTGGATGGATTGCTTTACACGCAGGTATATCAGGTGGTGCAGATGTTATCTTAATACCTGAAATTCCTTATAAAATCGACGCCATCATAAACAAGATAGCCCAGCGTTTTCGGCAAGGGAAAAAGTTCAGTATTATTGTAGTAGCCGAAGGAGCACATCCCGAAGGTGGAGAAATGGTTGTTCAAAGTTTTGTGCCAACTAGTCATGATCCTGTACGTTTGGGTGGGATCGGACATAAAGTTGCCCAAGAAATAGAGGAAAATTTTAATCATATTGAAACCAGGGTCACGGTATTAGGACATTTACAAAGAGGCGGGGGCCCTATACCATATGACCGCATTCTAGCTACACGTTATGGGGTAGCTGCTGTTGAAGCATTTATGGAGCGGAAATTTGGCTCTATGGTTAGCCTGCAGGGTAATGACATAGTAACGGTAGATTTACAAGAAGCGATAAAAGAAATTAGGTTAGTTCCCCAGGATGGTCCATTAGTACAGGCTGCCCGGTCAATAGGTATAAGTTTTGGAGATAAATAATAGATAAATAGATGTTGTAGGAAGGAGCCTTTATAGTGGTAGAAAAAGTCGCAATTCTTGGAGCTGGCTTAATGGGAGCCAGAATAGCCCAGGTAACAGCCCAAGGAGGATATCATGTTATTCTTCGTGATCTGCAAATGGGACTGGTACAGGAAGGTTTACGAACTATTGAAAAAAATTTGGACCAAATGGTATTGCAAGGACAGATTAGCTGCGACAATAAAGCGGAGATATTAAAGAAAATTTCTGGTACCACTGATTTATCTGAAGTACGAATAGCTGATTTAGTTATAGAAGCAGTGGTAGAGAACATGGCCATTAAAAAGCAAATTTTTGCTGAACTCGATAATTTATGCCCTCCACATACAATATTGGCAACAAACACTTCGTCCTTATCTATTTCTGAAATAGCTGCTGCAACCAAAAGACAGGGTAAAATTTTAGGAATCCACTTTTTTAATCCTGTCGTAAATAATCGGTTGGTTGAATTGGTCAGAGGCTTAGAAACATCAGATGATACCGTGGAAATGGCAGTGGAATTCGTTAAAACTATAGGTAAGGATTATGTAATAGTTAATAGGGAAAGTCCTGGTTTTATTGTAAACCGAATCTTAATGTCTTATATTAATGAAGCTATTTTTTTATATTGCGAAGGCGCAGCCAGTCCAGAGGTAATAGACCAAGCTTTAAAACTACGTCTCGGTTTAAACCAAGGACCTCTGGAACTAGCGGACAATATTGGATTAGATATAATTTATAATACTTTAGATTCCTTTTATAATGAATACAAAGATCCCAAATATCGTGTTCATCCTTTTTTTGCTACCATGATTAAAGCAGGTTATTATGGGAAAAAGAGTGGCAAAGGCTTTTATATATATTAAGTTAAAAATACACATTTAAGGGTGATGGGAATGGTAAATAAGTCAAAAGGAATTGGCTTCGGTATTTTACTGGGGGCACTAGTTTTTGGCTTTTCTTTTTGGGGAATCAGCTTTTCATTGGGGCCTGAAGATGCTACTTTAAAGTTGTTTCTATATATTCCGGCTTATTTCTTCCTATTTATATATATAGTTTTATTACTTGGTGCTATTAACCTTAATTATTACATTAAAAATGATGGTCTGGAGATTAATTGGGGGATACGCAAAATACATATTAATTGGAATGAAATAGAAAAAGTATTAAAAATTGAAGGACGAAGTAATCTATATTCACTTTTGGGGGCCAGTTGGCCTGGTTATATGATAGGACTTTATGGAGTAAAAGGATTAGGAACAGCAAGAATGTATGCAACCAATCCCTGGGAGGGATTTCTTTATGTAAAAAGCAGTAAAGGATTTTTCGGTATTACCCCAGAAAAGGAGGAAATGACAAAGTTATTACAAACAATTAAAGAAAAAACAAAACAACCAGTAGAAGTAGTAAATATGGATAATATGGATCCCGAGATAAAAGGAAGTAGTATTAAGGATGATAATTTTTATCAATTACTTTTTCGTTTAAATCTAATTTTTTTAGGTGCCTTTGGAGCATATCTGGCCATATTTTTTCCTGGTTCTGGTGCCCCTAATTTTACTATATTACTATTAGTTTTAGCAGTTGCACTATTTTTCTTTAATATAGGGAATGCGGGTAGGCTGTTTCAATTTAGCAAAACAGGCGCATATGCATTACAGATCATAAGTATAGGAGTTACCGGATTATTTATCATACTGGCTTTATCAGAAATAACCTTAAAATGATTATAATAAGTTTACCATATCATATATTATGTAAACTAATTTTGATTAACAAAAACAACGCATAGTGAAGGGACAGGATATAAAGATGCAACTAGGGATAATTGGTTTACCTATGGTAGGTAAAACCACTGTATTTGAACTTCTTACCGAAAGCAGCGATAAAAGCCATAATGCTGCTAAGGCTAATATGGGAATGGCTCGTATACCAGACATTCGAATTGATTTCCTTTCTAATATGTATAAACCCAAAAAAACCACCTATGCTCAGCTTGAGGTAGTAGATATTCCAGGTCTAGTCCCTGGTGCCGAAAAAGCAGCAGGCGTTTTTTTGGATGCGGTACGCCGGGCAGATGCACTCTTACACGTAGTCAGGGTTTTTAAAAATGAAGCTCTAGCATTAAACGATGAGATCGATCCTGTTAAAGACATAGAAACCATAAACTATGAACTTTTATTAGCTGATCTTGATTTAATTGAGAAAAGAATAGATAAAATTAATTCTCACAAAAAAAGGAACAATTTTCTTATGGAGCTGGAGCTTTTGCAACGGTTGCAAGAAGCATTAGAAAACGAGATTCCTTTGTCAGCTGTTGATTTAAATGATGATGAGCAACAAATCTTGAATTCTTATCAATTCTTAACAGATAAACCAATACTAATATGCTTAAATATTTCTGAAGATGACCTAATTAATAAACAATATGAAAAAAAAGAGGAAATATTTAAGTATGCTCGTGAACATAGCCTGCCATTAGTAGAGATATCTGCTGGTATTGAAAGAGAATTGTTAGAATTAGAAGGCGAAGAAAAGCAAGCCTTTATGCAGGAATTAGGCATTGATGAATCAGGTATCGTAAAAATATGTCAAAGCATGTATGAACGTCTGGGCTTAATATCCTTTTTCACGGTTGGAGAGGATGAGGTGAAAGCCTGGACCATAGAGAAAGGGACGATAGCACGCAAAGCAGCAGGCAAGATACATTCCGACATAGAACGGGGTTTTATTCGGGCGGAAGTAGTCGAATACGAAGATTTGAAGAACCTGGGGAGCATGACTGCAGTAAAAGAAAAAGGATTATTCCGTTTAGAAGGTAAAGAATATGTAGTCAAAGATGGTGATATAATCCATTTTCGCTTTAATGTTTAATGTCGTTTATTACCACTTTATTCAAGTTAGCATAATATAATTATAACTTTATTGCAGTTGAATCAATTAAAAATATACCAAAAACTGACCATAGGTCAGTTTTTTTGTTTGTACTATGAAGAAAACCATGACACTCACTGTTAGCATTAGTCATATTATGGATTATATAAACTCAAAAGGGGTGGTCAGGCTGAAGGATTTTCAGGAGCCAGCAGGCAATTTGGACACTACTACTAACATGCCCAGTCAGCATGAAAAGAAAAAAGCCCCTCTCGTAACTGTGGGAGTATTAACAACAGCAAATAAAAGAGGACTACCGGGTGGTGAAGGTATACGAATATTTAAAGAAATGGTAGCATACGGAAATAAATATAACGTTGCAGTATTTTTCTTTTTTCCCCGGGATGTAAATTGGAAAAGAAAAAAAATAGCTGGACTTATCTGGAATGGGAAAATATGGAGAAAGAAAATATTGCCCTTTCCAGATATTGTTTATAACCGTATTCGTTTCAGAAACATTGAGTCACAAGAGCATGTAAAACGCTTACTTAGACAATTCGAAAAAGAGCCGTCAATCCACCTATTTAACTCACGCTTTCTCAATAAATGGGAAGTTTATAAAGCACTTATGGAGAATGATGATACAGCCTACTGGCTGCCGGAAACAGTTCCCTTAAGCAGACAATCTCTGGCAGCCATGCTCAGGAAGTATCCGGAAGTGTTTTTAAAATGTAGTTATGGCAGCCTGGGTAAAGGAATTATTAAGATCAATCGGCTTAATAAAGGGCAATATGTTTATGCTGTAGCCAATAAAGGAGCAGTGGTTTGGAAAAAGTCAAACTCAATTGATGCCCTCTACCGTCAATTGTATGTTCTAACCAGGAACGCATATCTGGTGCAAAGGGGTATAGATCTGGCTTGTTATAAAGGAAGAGTTTTTGACCTTAGAACCCAGTACCAAAAAAATGGAAGGGGTGAATGGGTTCTGACGGGAGTAGCGGTAAGAGTAGCCGGCAAGAATCGTTTTGTCACCCACATTCCTAATGGAGGTTTTGCAGCTTCCTTCGAAAAAGTTATGAATGAAGCCTTTCCTGGTGACAGCAAAGTAATTAATAAGATTTATGAACAATTAGAACAGATTAGAAAGCTGCCACCTGTTTTAGAGGAGAAACTGAATCTATCACTAGCTGTTTTATCTATGGATATCGGAGTAGATAAAACTGGTCGCATTTGGGTTATAGAGGTAAACTCAAAGCCAGCAAAATTTGATGAAATTGAAATACGTAATACTCACTGGCAGTATCTCATGGAATATTTTATATACCTAGCCCAAAAAACCAACTAAGGAAGGTATTTCAGATGAATATTCAACTAATTTACCAGTATAACGCAAGTGCTGAAAAAATATATTCCTATTTAGAAAAAGCATATGGCCGCGTAAAAGCTGAGGACATTACTATTGGTGGTTTACCACATATGGTCATAAAGATAGCAGACCCAGAATTCCAGGGTAAACGTAACATTAATACTTATAAAGCGATAAATAATTGTTTAAATGAAGAAATAATAGCACCCATGCTTAAAGTTAACAATATTGGTTATATCGGTGATGAGGAAGGAATCATTAGAAGCTATGAGGTAGTAATTTCTGATTTGGATATTTTATCAATCCGTGTGGTTTACCACGGGCGTGGTAACAACAAACCTAAATATGTAAGACAAGGAGATAATCCCAAGGTATCAGAAATTGCCAGACGGGTGTTCCTTATCATGGGTTTGGATATAGCTATGGTACGAATAGCTTATACAACTCGCCGTCGCTTAAAGGTAATCTCTATTAATCCTTCCCCTATATTACGTGAACGGGACCTAAACCGGGTGCTGGAAAAAATAGATGAAATATACATGTTAGATAAAGTTTTACCTACGAAGGAAATTAAGCTGGGCGCCGACCCTGAGTTTATTATATTTAATTCTAAAACTAACCGCTTAATATCAGCATCAAGGTTTTTTCCCCGGGAAGGCATGGTGGGTTGTGATAATATCCGTATGCAAAACCGGCAACAACGCCCTATAGCAGAAATAAGGCCACGCCCCAGCACATGTCCCTTAAAGCTTAGTAATAATATTAGACAGGCATTGGATACAGCCAGCAGAATGGCACCTTATCATAATGTGAAATGGTTGGCTGGTAGTCAACCAGGTGGGGCTTATTCAATAGGTGGTCACATTCATTTTAGTAATATTAAGGTAAATGCGGGTATTATCCGAGCTTTGGATAATTATTTAGCGATACCGCTTCATTTAATAGAAGAACCAACTTCTGCAGTTAGACGAAGGAAAAGATATGGTTTTCTGGGAGACTTTCGAGTGAAGGATCATGGCGGTTTTGAATACCGTACACCAGCAAGTTGGCTTATATCCCAGCAAATAACTACAGCAGTATTATGTTTGGCTAAAATAATTATCAGTAACTATCACATGCTGTCCAAAAACTTTCTCAACTCAGTTGAATCACAGCGAGCTTTTTACACTGGCGATCAGGATCATTTTCGTCCTTTATTCCCGGAATTATGGGAAGATATAGAAAAAACAGATATGTATAAGGAATATAAAGAAGAACTACAAATAATTCCTGATATGATTTCAAGCCATACTATTTGGGCGGAAAAAAGTGATTTTCGCAAAGCCTGGAAGTTAAAGCCGACTCCCCGGCGCCAACTTAAGAGCGAAATTGATAGGAGTCTCCAGCGTGCTAGTATCGTACCAACTGTTCCAACTCCACGTCCACCAGTTTCTACCCGGATTAGAAGCAGTAACAGAAGAAATATTAGAACTAGAACGAGCAGCTCAGTTAGGAGCGAATCATTAGGAAGTTATAACCGGATTTCAACTAACCTGGCAAGAGGTAACAGTTCTCGGGGAAGAATTATTACCTCTGCTCAGGTAAGAAGAGCACATGTAGTACGTAATTAAATCATATTTAGTTTATCTAGAAAAACCTTGGCTGCTTTCAGTTGATAATCAACACGGGTCGAAAGGCTTTGCTTGGAACAAGTCTCAAAAATAAAGCTTTTTGTTCCCAAGAATTGAGCTGAAGCTCGTGCCAGACTGCCTTTGGCCGGATATCGCAGAATGGTAAACTCTCTGTAATTACTGCTGATTACACTATTTAAATTATTCCTTATGGCTTGCATTTTGCCAAGGATATTACCATTGGGATAATAAATAATGGTTTGTCCTACTGAACTGTTTGATTTGTTCTTATAGTAATCATAGCCTTCATGCATGTCCATAACATAGCCAACATTATATTTTTTAAGTGCTGACCATATTGCTTTAGCTAAGGTTCCATCAGGTGATTCAGACTTACTCCGGGGAAAATCACGGTTCAAGTCCCCATGGCCTTTATAGTATCTCCTACCTTTTTCAATAGCTCGTTTATTAGCCTTAGGTATTACTAGCAAAGTACCTCTTTTAATTTGGGTATTTACCATTTTGCCGGCTGCGACATATCCGGCTTTTTCATTTCCATGAACTCCACCAACTATCATAACAACTGGCCCTGGTTTCCCACTTTTGATAATGTACATGTCGGTTGCATAAACCGTACCCTGGGCTAAAACTACTTTCTGCGTGGTACTTGCTTCGGCAGCTGGTGTTGCTACAAGGACTGCTGATACTACAAAAACCAGCAGAAAAAAACCTGCGAACAATCGAAAAAATCGGGTGCTTACTGTTTTCATTTTAATCCTTCCTTTCCTAAAAATTTCTTTTCTAACAGAAAAGTAAGCACCACCAATTTTCTACAAAACCTAACAGTATCCTCCTAAAATTTCCTGGTAAATATTATCACTTACATTTAATGGATATTGAAATCGGGATTTAAGCTGAGCTTAAAACCGAAATATCCCTACTTTAAAACAGTTAATAAAATGGCCATAAGTCGGACTAAAAAATAATACCATTATAGGATAAAGTAGGATGAAACAACAAATAAATTGTCATTTACGACAATTTTCACGCTTTTGACTTGAATTTATTTCAATAACTGATAATATTATAATATAATAGTAATGGGTAAAAATGTGAAACAATTAACATTCGCCATAGCTGCAGGGAGGTTAAATAAATGAATATAGAACAGTTCAAAATATTTAAAACCATTGCAGAAGTAAAAAGTTTTACCAAAGCTGCTAAGAAACTTAACTTTACTCAACCTGCAATTAGTACTCAAATTAAGATTCTAGAACAAAACTACGGAATTGCATTATTTGAACGCCATAATCATGGAGTTAAATTAACTAAAGCAGGCCAAAAGTTCTATGAATATGGGGAGCGCATTTTGGCTTTATATGGTGAAATGGAAAAAGAGATTGCTATCGTGAAAGGTAATACCAAAGAGATTATTAATATAGCTGCTTGTGAAACAGCGGGGAATTATATATTACCATCAATTATTATAAATTATAAAGAGATTTATCCCCAGACCTGCCTAAGGCTTGAGGTTTGTTCCTCGGAAGACATTTTAACTAAAATTAAACAAAAACAGCTTGACTTTGGTATAGTAGATATAGATTTGGATGAAAGGTTTAAGAGCTACAATTCAGTTGATATCTGTACTGAAAATATTGTGCTTATTGTTCCACGCCTTAATATATGGCAAAAGAAAAAAACTATAACTGTAAAAGAACTATTGTCTGAACCATTTATAGCTTTGTACGACCCCTCTACCAGGAATGAAATAGAAAATAATTTATCCAAACTAGGCTATTCATTTAGTGATTTAAATCTGATTACTGAATTCAATAACTATGAAGCTATAAAACAGGCAGTAATTAATAGTAAAGGAGTTGCCCTGGTACCAGAATCAGTAGTTCAAAGAGAATTAAAAGAGGGTATCCTCCTTAGTGTTAAAATAAAAGACCTAAATCTTTATCGAAAGATTAAGCTAATCTGGCATAATAACGAACTTCTAACTCATGCAAAACGAGAATTTATTGATTTTATGTGTGATAAAGATAATTACAGCAATCTACAATTAAACGATTCTCAAAGAAATATTAGTTAAACAACCAAAAACCGTTTCTACGGTTTTTGGTTGTTATTTTTTAACTTCCGATAATGAACATTATGTAAACTAGCATATGGATAAAGGGAAAATATCGAGGTTGATGTTGGTACCCCCTCTTTTCGTACCCTCTCTTTTCTATGTGTGGAGAAAGTATTTTGTTTATGGAAAATGATCTTTAATTATGAATGTTAATCAATGCTTGATATGTATGGGCTTGGTATGGGCTTGGTTTGATTATTTATATTAGCTCGGTATCATTGATAATGAATGGTATCATTGATAATGAATCTTAATCTCTGGCTTAATTTGAATTATTTATATATTCCAAATAAAAAATAAATCAGTATCAGATGCTAAGACGAATGTGCTGCATTATCAGGTTTAATTAATGCCTGCGATATAAACTCTATGATAAGCCTTATAGAGGCCGTAAATAGCCAATAATTAGGAGCAAATATAGCGATTATGTATTTAAGTTGCAAGTAACATTATATAATTATGTGCCTTATTACTTATTTGTGAAATGTTTCTCTTAAATATAAAATAGTCGAATTCTCTGTTTGTATTTTGATTATCTGTTAATCAATGACAAAGTAATATAAATTCTTTATTTTATAGCGGCTTCGAAAGACCTAGAAAGGCATTTGGAGTTAATTATCCAAAAGCTTCATTAATATTGCTATTACTTCGTTTGTCATCAGCTTCCTTGTGCTTATTTTTATGGCAAAGAAAAATAAAATTTCATCTTACCTTTACTGGATTAATGGAGTTTTAATAGCCATAATGATATCCCATTTAATAATGTTTTCTTATCTTTTAGCCATAACCTTTCTTTAAGACTCCGACACATTTACTAATTAATCTGGAATCTTGACCTTACTTAGCGATAATTAACCCACTTCCCCTTTCCTTTCACTTCAGATGGCTGTTCACCACCCAAAATGGCCATAATGCCGCAAAACGGTAGAAATGCATTTTACTGTATTGTAATATGTTTTTAGTTGAAGTGTACTGCCCCCCCCATTTTGTCAACACGATTAGGCAACATTTTGTAGAATGCTCTGCTGGTAATATTCAGCCGGGGTTAAATATCCCAGAGCTGAATGGATACGTTGTTGTTATAGAAATCTATGTAAGCCTCTATTGAGGTAATTGCTCCACATCTGCTTCTTCTCTTTGAATTTTGCCGATATAAATTGAGCCCCCGATAATGATTTGATCATAGTAGCGAGAATTGGCTGCTTCTTCTCTTTGAGATTGTATAAGTCTACGTTACCGTTTAATTTTCCCCGCAGCATCTGTGCGCAATTTTCCGTACATCCATGCTTGGTCGCATAAACAATAAGGGTATTCATGGCAAGTTCTCCTCTCTCTTTACAAAGTTTTTAGATCAAGATTATACAGAAGGGTTGATGAGCAGTTTCATAATGTAAGAAAAGAAGAATCCTAAACTAATCAGGGTTAAGCTGCCGAATATTCCTAGCATTCCTAAATTGAGAGGATTGCGGCCGTAAAAAGCCTGAAACAGCTCACCGAAACCGACTGATAAACAAATGGTTAACGCCTTTAAAAGCCCCACCCCACCAAGAACATACCTAACGGACCTGTTCTGTAAGAGTTTTAACGCAGTGATGGCCAAGGCTGGAAAGACGATCCCAAAGTCAAGTATAAATACTCCATAAGTCTCTCCTGGCAAATAGTTGGCAATATCCGCAGACATCTTCATCCACCAAACAGGGATTAAAACAAGAAGAATCATTAACCGGAGGGTATAGCACAATAATCAATAAACCCCTTGTAATCGGCAGAAAAAATTAGCTATTTACCAACACTCCCAGGGGTGCCAAAAGTAGTGCCATTATATACAGCATTACTTTTTTCTTCCCCGTAATAAAAGGAATATCCCCATTATGGTCGAAAATGCCATTCCGAAAAGCCAGCTCGGCAGCAATAACTGTGTCAAAGCCTAGATCTTTGGCTAATATTAAATCAACTCATTAGACTGCGCCCGGCATGGGCGCAGTCTAATGAGTGAAAGTCCCTAATAAATACGTGGGAAGTGGTCAACAGGAATATAAATGTAATTATGTTATACTATGGTATGTTTAGAGTGGTATTAACAACAAAATTGTCGTAATAAGGATATTTTACTTTAAATCGTATCAAGTATATGGGAAAATAAACCTATACCATTCTATGGAGGTGGATTTCTTTGAAAAGTCTGAAGCGTATAGCGTCGATTTGTTCAGGAATGTTGTTGGTCTTTTTTCTCCTTTTATCACTAGCTGGTCCCACATATGCTGCAGGTCCGGAAGACCCTATCAAGGTTTGTCTTGATGGGACTGCCCTGGTGACAGATGTAGATCCGGTGCTGCAAGAAGGTCGTACCCTTGTGCCTTTCCGCGCCATCGGGGAAGCCTTGATGGCCAAAGTAGACTGGGATGAGTCTGCCAGAATGGTTACTTTGACTTTGGGAGACAAAACTGTTCAATTGGTCATCGGGGACAAAACAGCTTATGTGAACGGGGAGGCCAAAACTTTAGATGTGCCCGCAATGCTGGTGGAGAACCGGACCATGGTTCCCTTGCGGTTTATCAGCGAGTCTTTAGGGGCGTCCGTGCAATGGTCTGGAGAATTAAGGCGGATAGATATTTACACGAACCCTGTGCCTTCCGCCCAACAGTCTCTCAGTCAGGTAATGGTACATATAAGCATGGATTATCTGGATGATTGGGGACAGGTGCTCCCTGATATGCAACACGCCATTGGCCTGGATGATCCCTACAACTACTACCTGAAACTATTGGCTCAACCAGATATTGCTAGTAATGCCGTAGGGATTGTGTATGATTATGTGGGGATGCGCGTAGTAGACGGTCCTGTGGAGAAAGATGGCATTACCTGGTGGAAATTAGAGGGGCATGGAAAAAGCGGCTGGGCGGATGAGAGGTTACTTATCGAAATGGAAGGGGAGTGGGACTCCCAGGTTGAAAGTGCAATTGCCTGGGCAATTGAAAAGACTGGAAGTCCCGACTACAGTTACAAATGCCTTGGTTTTGTCCAGGATGCGTACAGGAACGGAGGGATAACCCTTACCGGGTTGCCTTGGGGAACTGCAAAAAACGCAGCGACAATTTTCAAAGCCGAGACGAATAAAGATAAAGTTGTTCCCCGGGGTGCCGCCGTATTTTATAATTGGGAAGGAACTTTGGGGGGAACTACTCAAAACTGGGGCCATGTGGGAATAGCTCTGCAAACCGGGAAATACGATGAAATTGATGTCATTAGTGCCTTTGACTATGTGTATATTGAATCCGGAGGGTATCTGGCCTACGGTATGGACATGGACTACATCGGCTGGACTTGGGTATTTAAGAAAAAATAGTGACAAGTAGTGACAAGGAGACGGGTTATTGTCACCTTTTAATACATAAAACAGGGACGGTACTTTTTGTTAAATTTTCGTCTAAGAATTACAAAACAAAAAGTACCGTCCTTAATATTTTGAAAAATTGGTTTCCCAGTGGGCAGAAGAAGGAAAAATAATAGGGATAAATAGGGCAAAATAATTAAATAGTTCGGTTAAAAGCTTAGAACTAAATATTGATGAAAAGCAGGTAAATAATATTAAAAGTCTAAATAGTAAAAAGACAATTATTCTTTTGTAAGATTTAGTCAAATTATGGATTTCGATTAAAATATGTTTTGTATATAAAGGGGGTAAAACCTATGAAAAGCAATATAGCTAGGGCTATCGGTTTAAAGAATTCTCCCATAGCGGTGATGTGGACGGACGAGAAACCAGGTGAAGGAGTAGGTTTTCAAGAAGGTAAAGTAATTTGTGTGGGGCCGATGCTGGTTGCAGCTTCTAAAGGCCGCACTGTCTACTTAGATGAAAAGGCCCTTGCTTGTCCCGGGGGAAAAGCAAGTTTAGGATTTGGTGCCTTTGACAATAACAATGAATTTCCCGGCGGCATTGAATATTTCCTTTCCACCGGTTACAAAGAGTTGTATAAAACAAAGGGGGACGGAAATTAGCTGAGGCTATGCCCGCCCTGGCTGAAGGGGAAGGATATTACAAAAGTCCTGAGGTTGCAAAGAAAATCATTCAAAGTCTGCCTAAGCTAGATTTGTCTACCAAATATGTGGTCTTTAAACCCCTAGAAAAGGTAACAGTGGCGGAAACCCCAAAAGTGGTGATTTTCCTGGTTTCTCCCGATCAATTGTCAGCCCTTCTGGTTCTGGCTAATTATGAGGGGGAGCACAACCAAAATGTCATTGCCCCTATGGGTTCAGGTTGTAGTACCATTGGAAGCATTCCTTATTTGGAGGAAGAAAGCGAAACCCCTAGGGCAGTTTTGGGTCTTTTCGACATCTCTATCCGGAGGTACTTTGGCAAAAATACTCTTTCCTTCTCAGTTCCCTATAAGCTCTTTAAAAAAATGGAAGGAAACGTAGAGGGTAGCTTTTTAGAAAAAGAAGATTGGTTGGAATTATTGGCAAGGAATTAATCTTTGGTAGTAAATAATAATAGCTATAAAACAATAATTGCTATTCTACCAGGGTTAACGCTTAGTGAATATATTATTGTAGTTGGATAACAAAATCTTTAGATAAGATGTAGACAAAAAGGAGTTAATAGAGATGATTGGTAAAAGTGGGATACGTATCATTTATGGAGATAAACCAAAGCAAATGGTTAAAGAGTTGCTTGAAGTGATAAAACCTGAAGAAGAAATAGATAAAGATGCCCTTATTGGCATTAAACCAAATCTTGTTGTTGCCAAGCCTTCCAGTTCAGGAGCAACAACTTCGCCGGAAATAGTAGCAGGGCTTATTGAATATTTAAAAGCAAAAGGGCGCAACAAAATAGTAATTATGGAAGGTTCATGGGTAGGTGATAGAACCTCGGAAGCCTTTAAAGTATGCGGATATGAGGATTTATCGGAAAAATATCAGGTTCCCCTTATTGATCTGCAAAAAGATAAATTCAAGACGTTTGCTATAGATGATTTACAGATTAACATTTGCGATTATGTTACAAAAGTTGAATATTTGATAAACATACCGGTTCTCAAAGGCCACTGTCAAACTAACATAACTTGTGCTTTAAAGAATATGAAAGGCTGTATCCCCAATTCGGAAAAAAGAAGATTTCACACCATGGGTTTGCATAAACCAATAGCATATTTGAACAAGCTGGTAAAACAAAATCTCATAATTGTTGACGGTCTGAATGGTGACCTTAACTTTGAAGAAGGGGGTAACCCGATTCAGATGAACAGGATCATCGCCGGAAAAGATCCTGTGCTCATCGACACATATGCAGCCCATTTGCTGGGTTTTAATGTTAATGAAGTTCCGTACATTGGTATGGCTGAAGGAATTGGCGTAGGAACTACTGATTTGGAAAATGCTGATATTGTTGAATTGAACAAAGATAACGGTTTAAGAAAATTAACACCTTCAAGAAGAGTTCAACAGTTATCGTGGCATATTGTGGAGGACAGTGCCTGTTCAGCTTGTTATGGAAGTCTTATTTATGCTCTGGAAAGGCTGGATGGAAAAGGTTTATTGAGGAATTTAGAAGAAAAATTGTATATTGGCCAGGGCTACAAATATAAACAGAATGATGGGATAGGTATTGGTTTATGCACTTCAGGATTTGCTAAATTTGTTAAAGGCTGTCCGCCAAAGGCTAGGGATATTGTAGATTATCTGGAAAGCCTGTTGTGAAGTAAATACTGGAAGTATATTCTGTGGGACTGGTGTGATAGTTAGACCCTGGGGTGACAACAACCCCGTCCCCGTGTCAACTAATTTGTAAACACATGGAGGAGGTGTTTATTGTATTGCTATTTTATACAGAGAGTAGAGCAAGATACCGTTCGTTGTAACTCTCGGGAACTTAGTGAACAAACGGAAAACAGTTGGGGGTATTATCCATTGGTTTTTAGTACCCAGGAGTGAACAGAATTTATTGGGATAACTAGATATTCCTAATAATATCGCCTGTTTTTGTTATGTTAAAATGTTAGGCTAAGCGGCGGTAAAACAAGTATTTCTTGTTTATTGTCGCCCGGATAAACTAGCTTGGGACTTTACGAGAAACTACAAGGAAAATTAGGGTATGGTACCGCTTAAGTAAGCTATGGTTTAGTTTTTTATGGCCAGAACTAACAAACATGAAAGGGGAATGATTATGAAAAGGCAGATTTGTGGTATTATGATTGTGTTGCTGACTATTCTATCATTTGGTGGTGTTAGTTTGGCAAACACAATACCAGAGAACTACAGTTCATGGGATGTGAAATTAGAGAGTGCTGTTATTAATGAGACTGCAGGTAGTTATGATTATGATAAAGAGTTTGAAGCAGCTAAACAAGAAGCTCAAAAGCAGCGTGAGCATTCTAAAAATACTGTTCACCAACGCATCCTGAATTCTATCGAGCAAGAAACCGCTGACAAGTTAGTTTTTCCGTTTAAAAACGAAACTATTGCTCCATCAAGCATCTCTGCTACTTGGTATTATTCCGATGGAATAATTGCCGACCATGGTGGCTCAGGCATAGGTTATAGTGAAGCTAGAACTATCGGTGACAATATATTTAGAATAGGTTCCAGAGCAGAAATTGCAGGTTCCTACTGGGCTGACGGGCTGTTATGGGTGAATTATGGCAGACATTCACTTGGCACTGGATGGTATAGACTATCTACGGCATATTACTTGACCGGTAGGGTAATAACGGGTAACTTGAACATAAAACTTGTTGTTTACGATGCTACTGCCAGACGGATAGCTGAGGAAAAAACAATCTTTTCTTCAAGTAATGGTTATTTCGAAGATGCTTTCAAAAGTGGTTATGTAAACGTTTACCTTGAGAATGGACATTCATATGTTTTTGAGTTTGTAGTTGAAACTGAAGCAAATGCTGTCGTAGGGGTATCTATGAGTGATTTTACTTCTAAGGAATTTGATGGTACCCAGCGAGAAGTTGAATGGAGTTTCTTTAGATTGGCTTCTTTTTGATAATGTTACTCAACAACCACTTCCACTAGGAGGATGAAACCTAATGGATTTTCAATACTTAATATGGTTGATGATCGGTATTGGATTTATTTATTATCTGAAGCAAGTCAAAACGGCAACAAAAGAGCAGCGTAGCAGGATAATGGATTTTCTTATTATCGGATCAGTTGTGGCCATTACTCCATTTTTTACAGAGCATAAGGGATGGGTATATAACATGAAGTTAACAGGGGGGCTAGTATTTGCTTACGGGTGGTTTCTGCTAATAATTGATAGGTTCAAAGCTGGTTATAAAGAATGACACTTTTTTGCTACAATAAGAACGTGGTTGCTATCAGCTGCATTAAACCTGGTTTGTTTTACGGAAGAGCAGTCTTCTAATATAGATTGCTCTTCTTTGTGTTTGCCAACCATGTTTGCTGAGCCAATGAGTTGAATTGTAAGCGCTCAATAATCAGGTACCTTGCCGCCCTGGTATAAATGTGCCACAATACCTCCAAAACCCTTGGAACGGAGGTAGAAAAATGACCAAAGAAGAAAAAACAGCTTTGGTAGCAGAATGCAGGGCCAGTGGCATGACCGCAAGAGAATGGTGCCAGCTAAAAGGCATTAAATACACCCAATACTGCAGTTGGGCCACCAGGGTAAACCGGGAAGCCCAGAAGAATGAAGAACAGCAGTGGGCCGATGTAACTATGGTCAAGAAAGATTGTAACAACAACGATATTAAGATCCACTGCGGCAATTTGACAATTAGTGTGGAGCCTGGCTTTAACCAAACCCTACTTTTTGACATTCTGAAAGTTGTGCATGCCCTATGCTAAAAGACATTACCGAATATGACGGCATTTATCTGGCCTGCGGCGCCACCGATTTAAGAAGATCCGTCGATGGCCTGTCCCTCATCGTTAAACAGAAGTTCAAAATGGATCCTTTCGGTAACTATCTTTTCCTTTTCTGCAACCGGAGCCGTAACCGGCTAAAGGCACTAAGCTGGGACAAAAACGGCTTTGTCTTGTACTACAAACGTCTTGACGGAGCCGGCGCCAGGTTCAAATGGCCCAAAACCCCCTCCGAGGTCAGAAACATTACCGTCAATCAGCTTCGCCTTCTGATGAACGGCCTCTCCATAGACCCGCCAAAAGGATTTGGGGAAATTGCCGCCAGGGATTTCTACTAAAATGAAGCTAGAACACAAAAGAGAAAATAATCCGGGATAAAACGGCGAGAATCCTTGATTTTACTAGGATAACCGCCGTTTTTGTGGTATAATTTGACCATGGAAAAGATAAATTTCACGGGGCTTTCCCCAGAAGTAACTGCATACATTTCACAGCTGGAAACCCAGGTGAAAACCCAACAGGCACGGATCGATCAGCTTACGGAAATGTTGGCCAAGATGCAAAAAACCATGTATGGCCAATCCAGTGAAAAGCGTAGATATGTGCTTGAAAAAGATCCTAACCAGCTTTGTCTCTTCAACGAAGCAGAGCTAGAAGCCCAAACTCATGCTCCCGAACCAACCAAGGTTTCCGTTACCGGCCATACCAGAAAAGCAAAACGTACCAAGGAAGAACTGGCCAAAGAACTTCCCGTGGAAGAAGTTCTTTGTGAATTAGATACGGAAATCCTTGATTGCGAAGAATGTGGCAGCCAAATGCGGCCCCTTGGTAAAGAAACTGTCCGGGAAGAATTAGAATTCATCCCGGCTCAAGTCAAGCTTCTTCGGTATATCCGTTACAGCTATGTTTGTGAAAGTTGTGAAAAAGAAACAGGAGAAGCCACCATTATCAAAGCACCTACTCCCGCACCTGTCATTAAAAAGAGTCTGGCCTCACCCTCCAGTGTAGCCCATGTGATGTATCAAAAATATGTCAATGGAATGCCTCTTTACCGGCAAGAAAAGGATTGGGCCAATCAGGGAGTAACCCTTTCCCGTGCTACCCTAGCTAACTGGATTATCCGTTCTGCCCATGACTGGTTATTACCCCTATGGGAAGAAATGAAGGCACAGCTTCTTAAAGAGCCGGTAATCCATGCCGATGAAACGGTTATCCAAGTACTTAAAGAAGAAGGAAAGAAACCTTCTTCAGCATCCCGGATGTGGGTCTACTGTTCAGGCAATACAGGGTCACCGCCGGTGATACTCTATGAATACCAACCCACCCGTTCAGGAGAACACGCCAGGCGGTTCTTAGAAGGTTTTAAAGGTTACCTGCAAACGGATGGCTATAGTGGCTACAATAAAGTGCCTGATGTCACCCGGTGTGGATGCTGGGCACATCTTCGAAGAAAATACCAGGAAGCCATGCCCAGAACAGGTGATAAATCAGGATCCACAGCTGCAGTTGGATTTGATTATTGCAACCAGCTGTTTTCCATCGAAAAGGAATTAAAAGAGCTTAACCCAGAAGAAAGGAAAAAGCAGCGTCAGGAACGATCCAAACCGGTTCTTGAGGCTTATTGGTCGTGGCTTGAAACCGTAAACCCTCTTCAGGGTTCCAAACTTGGCGATGCAGTGACCTATGCCCTAAATCAGAAAGATGCCTTGGAGACTTTCCTTGAAGATGGACGGATTGAGCTTAGTAACAACCGAGCCGAGAATTGTCTCAGGCCCTTTGTCGTGGGCAGAAAGGCGTGGCTGTTTGCAGATACCAAAAAGGGAGCCACCTCCAGTGCCATCGTTTACAGTATTGTGGAAACGGCCAAGGCCAATAACCTGAACGTATATAAATACCTGACCCATGTTTTCAGTACAATGCCGGGTATGGATTTCAAAAACAATCCATCCTTGCTAGAGGACCTGCTGCCCTGGTCAGCAAAACTGCCAGAGGATTGCCGGAACAATAAAAATCAATAGTATTGGACAGAACCGGAGGAAGCCGGAAGGCCGCTCCGGTTTTTTATTTCCCTTCCACGGAAACTCTATCGTGTTCATCATGAAAGCGCCGGTACTACAAATCCCTGGTGCATCGTCAAAAGACATACCGTCCTGTTGTTGTCAAGGCACCGGATTATTGAGCGCTTACGATTTTTCTATGCCCAAAACCCAGCTGCAGCAAGAGTGGGAAACTCGCATCCGTGATTTCAAAACCAGCGGCCTAAGCGTTAAAGACTGGTGTGCCGCTAACGAAGTAAAACCCCATCAATTACGCTACTGGCTCCAGAAAGAGAAAGCTAATGATGAATCATCAGCTGGCACCCAGTGGTTGCCGGTGGAAATCGCTCAGGAAACTTGTTCTGACTTCTTAATCGTAAAAGTAGGTTCCGCCCGAATTGAGGTAACTCCTGGCTTTAATCCAAAACTTCTTTCCCAGGTAGTAAGGACGTTGATGGAACTATGCTAGATGAAACAAATATCACCGGTGTTTACCTTGCTTGCGGTCCCACCGACTTGAGGAAATCCATTGACGGACTGGCCGTGCTGGTGAAAGAAGTCTTTCAGTTGGATCCTTTTTCACCCTGCCTCTTTGTCTTCTGTAATCGGAAACGGGACAAACTGAAGATCCTCCAGTGGGACCATAACGGCTTTTGGCTTCATTACCGGCGTTTGGAAAAAGGTAGTTTTAAATGGCCTATGGATAAAACCAATACCATCAAAATCGGCCGGCGTGAATTGCGTTGGCTTTTAGACGGATTATCTTTGGAACAAAAACAGGCCCATCCGGAAGTAACTGCAAGAATTATTCTGTGATCTAAAGATATTTTAATATAATCATCGTTTTTAGAGGATTTTCCTTGTTTTTGTCGAATTGTTAATGTATGAATAATCCAACTAACCTTATCGAAATCGAAGAACTGAAAAACAGATGTGCTTTACTGGAACAAAAAAATGCTGAATTAACGGCTAAAGTCAATTGGTATGAAGAACAGTTCCGCCTTAGCCAACAAAAGCGTTTTGGTTCTTCCAGTGAAAAGACTAATCCTGATCAATTGACCCTTTTTAATGAAGCCGAATTTGAAGCTAAACCGGAGTTACCGGAACCTACGGTAGAGACCATCACTTACAGTCGCCGTAAAAAGGAAAAGGGTCAACGGGAAACTGTCCTTAAAGACTTGCCGGTGGAAACCATCGAGTATCATCTTACTGACGAGGAGAAGGTCTGTTCTGCTTGCGGTAATCATCTCCATGTAATGAGTACGGAGATCCGGCAAGAGTTCAAGGTAATTCCACCCCAGGTTAAATTAGTCAAGCACATCCGCCATGTTTATTCCTGCCGTTATTGTGAACGGGAAGGGATCAGTACCCCTGTTGTCACTGCACCGATGCCGGCACCGGCTCTGCCGGGAAGCCTGGCTTCTCCTTCGGCACTGGCCTTCATTATGAGCCAAAAATATGTGGAGGCACTGCCTCTTTATCGCCAGGAGCAGCAGTTTCAGCGTCTTGGGATCCAGTTATCCCGTCAAACGATGGCTAACTGGGTGCTGGAAGGAGCAGACCGGTGGTTAAGTCTCCTTTATGATCGAATGCATCATCATCTCCTTAAGCAGGAGATCTTGTATGCTGATGAAACGAAGTTGCAAGTGCTGAAAGAGCCTGGACGAAAAGCCCAGCAGAATTCCTACTTATGGTTATACCGTACCGGCCGGGAAGGTCCACCGATTGTCCTGTATGAATATCAAAGGACCAGGGCTAAGGAACATCCGAAAGAATTCCTGACCGGTTTTAAAGGATACTTGCATGTGGACGGTTATGCCGGGTACAACGGCTTACCAAATGTGACCCTGGTGGGCTGTTTAGCTCATGCCAGGCGGAAATTTGATGAAGCACTCAAGGCATTACCGCCGGAGGCCAAGAATGCTCAGGTAGTGGCCAAAGAAGGACTGGATTTCTGTAATCGTCTTTTTGCCATTGAAAGGGAATTGCATGATGTAACTCCTCAAAAACGCTATGAGCATCGTCTCAAATTCAGTCGTCCTCTGATGGATGACTTTTTGGCATGGCTAAAATCAAAGTCGCCTCAGGTCTTGCCTAAGAGTATGCTTGGCAAGGCTATTGAATATTGCCTAAACCAGTGGCCGAAACTGGAAGCTTTCTTACTGGATGGCCGGCTGGAAATCGATAACAACCGAAGTGAACGTTCGATAAAGCCTTTTGTGATTGGCCGCAAGAACTGGCTTTTTGCCAACACACCCAGAGGAGCCAAGGCCAGTGCTATTATTTACAGTATCATCGAGACGGCAAAGGAGAATAAGCTTAATCCCTTCTACTATCTGAGCTATCTTTTTGAAAAGTTGCCTAATATTGATACCAAGGATCCGGTGGCCCTAGATAAGCTGTTGCCTTGGTCGTCTACTGTGCCTATTGTTTGCAGGGTTCATAACTAGATAACTATATCAATTTTCTAAGATAGTCCCCATCTGGTCAAGGTGGGGATTATTTGACGCTTACCATTCGCTGCATTTTTCTAGTTTGCGCCTGTGGTGATGGAGATATGCCGGTTTGGGCCTTAATAAAACAGGGTACTGTCCTGATTGAGTTGAAAGGACAGTACCCCTGCTTAAGCTTTATAAAGTTCCTTCTATTTCTGCCCCACATTACTGCCGTGGTTTACAGCAGCCTGGGTTGCTGCTATCAAAATAGACCAATCACTATTTTTCGCTATTATGGAACACTTTTTTAAATCTTCAATTTTATAGTAGTCGGGACTAAATGCACATAATAGCTTTTTTATTCCGTTCCTACTTTTAGAGCTTCACTCATGGAAACTTCGTTAACTCTCTTTGCACACAACAGCTTGCTTAGCTGGTAGGTTAACATAATAACCACGAAGCAGACAACCACATAAAGGGGGCTAATAATGGTTGGCAGCACTAAATTGATCATATTACCAAGATAGCCGTATATTGCGCCCATCGACGCCGCCATAATAGGAATGCTGAGAATAAATCCAGCCACTATGACAAAGGTAGAGCTGTTTAGTATCATGGATTTGATCTCCCTACGTCGATAACCAAATACCTTAAAAAGTGATATGGTGTTTCTATTTTCCTCAATAATCAACGAAGTTACAAGATAGAGTATAATCAAGGCTACAACACTTGAAACAATTGTCATTAATGCTACCATTGAAATCATCTGACCCATAAATTCATCCATAGCCTCAGGCAACTGACTCATAGATTTTGTTCCTGACAGCTTTTCGTCAGGAATATCAAGCTCTTTTGTGCTAAAGAGCCCAATATAGCTATCCTCTGGAAGTTCCATTTTTTTGTTAAACTCATCTATTGGCACATAAATAAACTGCTCAATGTAGGACTCAGCAACAGCATCAATATGAAATGTGTGAGGCTTACCATCCTCTTTATTTATAAAAGTAACAGTGTC
>ENA-OWOZ01001324-OWOZ01001324.1-bioreactor-metagenome-genome-assembly--contig:-NODE-1324-length-23469-cov-4.703317_pt1 | contig 23469 bp, 14 predicted proteins | sample MGYA00238140_ERZ651804 | MGnify/ENA primary metagenome ERZ651804 (study PRJEB26910, sample SAMN07631232) | bioreactor metagenome | isolation source: Switchgrass digestor | place: USA: Dartmouth... | reverse complement strand
GGATACTCCCCTGAAATCATATATATCACAGCCTCTTTCCAGGGCCCACTTAATCATCTCCCACTGCAAGAGGTAATTAGGCATTACATTCCTGTGCTCATTGCTGCTTGCACCGTATAAGTACCAGCATTTGTTTCCGTATACGATGGCGATTGTACCGGCTATCATCTTTCCCTGATAATATGCAAGATACAGCCTTATATTATCGGAACCCAGCACATCAAGCATTCTTTCAAAATAGGAAGGGCTCCTTACAACAAATTTGTCCCTGATTCCCGTTTCCAGCATTATTTTATGGAATTCCGGTATATCCTCTTTGGAACCAATCCTGATTTCAACTCCCTTCCTCATGGCAAGCCTTATGTTATACCTTACTTTCTGATGGAAGCCCATCATTATTTCCTCTTCGGTTTTATTTTTTATATCAAGGCGGAATACAAATTGCGGCTGAATGGCTTCAAAGTTCTTGGTATTGTTCTTCGATTTGAATCCCAATTCGCTGACTATTCTTTTAAATTCCTCATCATCTTTTTCTATATCCGGGTCTATTTTTAATACATAACTTTTATATATTGAAGCAACTACTTTGGCTTTTTCAACAAGCTCTTTTATTGTATCGTAATCATGTATATCGCAAACCGGTCCTCGGGGAGAATACATTATGGTGTAATTCAGGAAGGGCAGTTTCCTGATTAAAAGGCTCATTGACCCCTTAATATTTCCTTCATTATCTCTGACCACGATTATTTTATGCATCCAGTTTGATTTTAATCTTGCCCATTTTACGGACTGTAAAAAATGTCCTTTTGGATGTGTCTGCAAAAACCTTTCATATTCTTCCTCATTGATTACCTCGCTTAAAATTTTCTCGTTGTCTGTTATGTACTGCTTGTTCATGATGTTATTTCATCTCCCTCCGAAACTTGATAAATAACCTACAAAATCATCAAAATACAATATTGAATACTTTTTATCCTCGTATATCTTTTTGAGTAAATTATAAAAATCATTACCCAGTTTGCTGTGAACATCTGCAAAATACTTCGTGGCCTCAGTATAAGCAAGCCTGTAATACTCATCCCTGGTGGAATAACTTTTCAAGTCCATTTTAGTAAATTTATCATTATAACTATAATTATTGCCAAATTTGCTTCCTTCCAGTATCCTTGCAAGATAACTTACCAGTCCTTCATCCAGAAAAGGTTCATTTACCTGGTCTGTACCGATTATGTTGTAAAACCATTGGTGTAATACTTCATGGTATATTAGCCGTGGTAAGCTTTCCTTGTAGTTATTGCCAAAGCACCTGTCCGAAATAAAAATCATATTTGAAAGTTCCATTCCCTCTAAATTCTGCAATGGTGCCCTTACAACAAAAAATTCTTTGTGGGGATAGGGGCCAATATTATTGATTGCAAATAAAAAGGCTTCTTTAACATATTGGGCAGCTTCACTTGAATTTATATAATATACCTTTGTATTATATATGGTTTCACTGTCTATATGCACTTTATTATCATTTGAATCTTTATTCTTAATTACTACGGCAGAAAAATCGCGTATATTCTTGGCCGTAAAAACTACCTTCTCCTCCAGTACCTGTTTTTCGCCAGGGGCGTACACATCAAAATAAATACTATCATCTTGCACAAAAGAAATTTTATAGTTATTCACATCATATATGTACGGATCCCCGAAATTTGATTTGTAAATTAGTATAGGTTCTCCGTTTTTATATACTGCCGGAGTAACAAGAAAATTGGCAAGATATACCTGGTCGCCGGAATATAATATGGTACCGGAATTGTTTCCGGGAGTTATTTCATATTCTATGTTAACAAATATATCCTTTTCTTTTCTGTACTTGTCTTTTATGCTGATTTTCAGCACCATATCGCTTATTATTTCCCAATCATCAACGGCTTCTGCTGCAGCAGCTGATTCGTTAAAAATAATTTTTACATCTTTTATTGTTGTCTTTACCATATTCATGGAAGGAACGTACAATAAGATCAGCCCATTTTCATAGGCTTTGTCGATATATAATTCTTCCTGTATTGTTATGGTCTCTCCTGAAAAAACCACCTGAGCCTTAATATTATATTCATCCTTATATTTATATGAATTGGCGCTTCTTTTGCTTGCTTCGGCAGAACCGGGCATGTTGTACCGGGCCTGTACTTGAAAAGTATTCCCGGTATCGGAACTGGTATTGTTTTTAAAAATAAATGAAAACAATAGAATTAATCCGGTTATTGCAACAATTTCACTTAATATTGCTATGGCTAAAAGGGTTATAATCCTCTTCTTCACTTTTGCTATACAACCTTTCGCATATCATATAACGTATAACATCTAATATAAGATTTAATATAATTATAGCACTTTTACGGGAATAAGACAAATAATAAAGAAAATGCTTGGGGTGGAAAGAATGCGCAAAGTTTGCCATCCGAGGCTAAAAGATTGAATTATAAATGTTAATGGGGTATACTTAATTTAGTAATTAATTTAGTAAAATTTAATTTAGTAAAATAATTTATAAGAAATAATAATAAGAGTTTGGTTTCAAAAGCCAGTTACAATGGGGGCATTCTTGAAAAACCATGGAGAATAATCCTGTAAAAAAATTTTTTAAAGACAGGTATAACATTTTAATAATCGTTTTAGTGCTGATGGTATCTGTAATTATATATAAGCTTGCTTATTTACAGATCATTAATGGAGATTATTACTACGAAAGGTCTCAATATAAACTCCTGTTTGAAAGAAGAATCATGCCTGCAAGGGGAAATATTTATGACCGAAACGGCGTACCGATTGCGATAAACCGCGAAAGCTATAATATTTATATAGTTAACGCCAGGCTGAAGGAACAGGAACTGAATGACATGCTGTTGCAGCTCTATAACATATTTGAAAAGAACGGTGATACCCTTAATGAAAATTTCAGCAGATATTTGGTTTTTAATCCCCTTGATTTTGGTAGCGAATTGAAAAAATCAAAGGATATGCCTGCCAAGTGGGTTAAGGATAATAACATACCTGTCAATTCGAAAGAGAATATTACACCGGAAGATTTATTTAAGGCTTTAAAGAAGTTATATAATATAGATGCCCAGTATACCGATGAAGAAGCGTATAAAATAATGAAAATGAGGTATCAGGTTAGGGGTTTTACTTCCTATGACCCTGTATTGCTGGTAAAGGATGCTTCTGTAAATACGGTGGCGGAAGTTGAAGAGAAGCATCACATCTTCAGGGGAGTGACCACTGAAATTGAATACGTGAGAGAATATGTGAACGCTGGCCTGGCAGCCCATGTGATCGGTTATATAAGGGCAATAGACGCAGATATGTACAGTAAACTTAAGAGTGAAGGATATGGAATTAATGACCTGGTTGGAAAGTCGGGAATTGAATATGTCGCTGAAAAGGATTTGAGGGGAACGCCCGGGAAAAAGAAAATAGAAGTGGATATAAGGGGACATTCCACGAAAATAGTTGAAGAACAGCCTGCGATTCCCGGGAACAATGTAATACTGACCATAGATATGAACCTTCAGAAAATAGCTGCTGAGGTCCTGGAAAAAAGGATAAAGGAAATCAGGCAGTTGGACGGGCCGTATCATTACCATGATGCTTCAGCCGGAGCCGTGGTTGCCATAGATGTTAATACCGGTGAAGTTCTTGCCATGGCAAGCTATCCAAGTTATGATCCCTCTATTTTCCTTGCTGGCCCGGATGATAAAGAAGCTCAGCAGGCAATCCTGGATTTGTATGACCCTGCAAAGGCAGGAGAGACATCCGAATTTAATAGGGCCATAAGGGGAGTGTATGCCCCCGGTTCTACATTTAAACCCCTGGTGGCAATTGCCGCGCTTGAAGAAGGTGTGATTGAACCCTGGACTACCTTGAATGACAGGGGTTACGTAGAGTACGACGGATTAAGATTTACATGCATGGACTGGAGAAACGGGTATGGTTCCCATGGTGTAATTAATTTAAGCCATGCATTGGCCGTGTCCTGCAACGTGTTCTTCCATGAAGTTGGGGTAATGACCGGGATAGATAAAATCGATAAATGGGCTAAACTTTTCGGACTGGGAGAGCTTACGGGCATAGAGCTTCCCTGGGAAGCTAAGGGAAACCGTTCCAACAGGGAGTATAAAAGCAAGATATCGCCCTATATATGGGGAAAGGCTGATACAGCTTCTTCGTCAATTGGCCAGCTTTACCATCAGTACACTCCTATTCAGCTTGCAAATTATGTTGCCACTATTGCCAACGGAGGGAAAAAGTATAAACCTCATATTATCAAATATATAACCGATTATCAGGGTAACATTGTAAAGGAAACTGAAATCGAGTATGAACAGCTGCCAATAAGCAGTAAGACTGTAGAAGCAGTGAAGCAGGGTATGATTGCAGTTGCAAATTCAACGGATGGAACGGCTGTCAGCGTATTTAGAGACCTGCCTTATAAAGTAGGTGCAAAAACAGGTACTGCAGAATATGCAAGGGAAGGGGAATCAAACAACGGTGTTTTCATATGCTATGCACCCGCTGAACTTGACAAGACCCCGCAAATTGCCGTTGCAGTTGTTATTGAGCATGGTGTATATGGCATGTATGCAGCTCCTATTGCCCGGGAAATAATAACGGAGTATTTCAAGCTGCAGGAAGAGGATGATAAAGGAATTAATAATACTCCGGACATATCAGTATTGGTGCCGTGATATTAAAACACACTATGCTAATATAAAAAATATAAAAACACACCATGATAATATATCAGTCATGACGGATTGATAATTATCATGGTGTATTTATTGTGTATTTATTTCAATAATTACCTGTTGGTTACAAGTGAATTTAAATTAGTGACCGGAACCGTGGATTGTGCAATATTCTCCTGCAGGCAACTCGTAAATCCAGTCCTTAGGATAGGGATCCGACGGCTTTAAAGGGGTATAAGGCGTTTTCCTTTGAATGAAAACTCTTTCAAAAACCAGTTCAGCAGGACAATTTGCACCGGCCAGGAGGTTCCTTCCCCAGATGTCCTTTGAGGCTGTACATACTTTGGCAGATACGTGCACATCGCAGGTTTCAGTGGGCTCAGTCCCCTTGGCGAAATATTCCACAAAAGACGCGTCTCCCCTTGGATCATGAGTACACAAATCAGTCGCCAGTTTTCCTGAATATACACATATTTTTGCCTGCACAATGCCGCTTGGCATGGGGAAGTCCACAGGTTCCTTGTCCTGATGAATCTTCTGCATAACTGCATTCCATATTCTTGCCGCGGGGTTTTCATTGTTTGGAACTCCTTCTATAGGAGCAGGTTTATCATAGCCATACCAGACTGCTCCTACATAATACATGGAGTAACCGACAAACCATCTGTCCTTGTCGTCATCGGTTGTACCTGTTTTTCCTGCGGTGGGTATTAGCTGGCCTTTTGCATTGGTTATCATACCAAGCCTGGCTGCGGTACCGCCAAGTTCTCCGGCCCTTCTGCTGGGCCTGCACACATCTTTCAGCATATCAGTCATTAAGTAAGCGGTGGTTTCGCTGTATACAACATTGAAACTGGGCTTCTTTTCCAGGATAACATTACCGTTGGAATCGGTCACCTTGGTATATGATATCGGTTCGTAATACACTCCACGGTTTGCAAAAGGCACGTATGCGGCAGCCATTTGCAGCGGGGCCACACCTTTTTCAAGGCCGCCAAGCGCAATTGAGAGGTTTTTCTGGTCACGTTCAATTCCTGCTTTTCTCAGATACTCCAAGGGAATATTCGGATTGTTGAACATCATGTAAATTTTTGCGGCAGGAACATTTACCGAACGTTTTATTGCATAGCGGACAGTCATTAACCCTTCAAATTCCCTTGTATAGTTTTCAGGATATCTCTGTTTATCTTTCCCTAAAAGGTATACGGGTACATCGTCAAATACCGTTGCAGGTGTTATCATTTGCCTGTCTATAGCAGGCGCATATACTGCTAATGGTTTAAAACTTGAACCTGCAGGCCTTTCTATTGATGTTGCACGGTTAAGAACATTGCTGGCGGTTTTTTCACCGTAACCTCCGCGGATAGCAAGTATATGGCCGTTTGAAGGATCTACTATAACCATGCCTGCCTGCGGATGCTGGGTCACTTTAGGATCTTCATGGAAATACTGATCATCCATGAATACATCATCCATAACTTCCTGAATTTCCGGATCCATGGTAGTATATATCCTTATTCCGTAATTATATATGGTTGTAAGGGCCATCTGCTCTGACATACCTTTTTGCTCCATTAGATCCTTTTTAACTTCGCTTACAACGTAGTCAACAAAGTAGCTTTGTACGGGAATATTTTTTTCCGCGTCGCCTTTTTCGGCAAATTTAAGCTCCTCGTTAACGGCTTCCTCATATTCGTTTTGGTCTATCCAGCCCAATTCCAACATTTTCTCCAAAATAATTTTCTGCCTTTTAATTGCATTTTCTCTTCCTCTTTCAGTAAAAGGGTCATATGTAGCGGGACTGTTTGTAATTCCTGCCAGCAGAGCGCATTCAGCAAGGGAAAGCTCTCCCACATCCTTGTTGAAGTACATCTTTGATGCCGACTGAACTCCGTAGCACCCGTTCCCCATATATATCAGGTTCATGTAAAGCTCAAGTATCTGCCATTTATCAAGTTTCCTTTCAAGTTGTATTGCAAGCCATTGTTCCTGTACTTTTCTTTCGAGCCGCCTTTCAAACCTTCCGGTAATATTTCTTACAACCTGCTGCGTAATTGTACTTCCGCCATGGGAGCCGCTGCCCTTTTTAACAATAAAGTCAACAACGGCGCTGGCTATTCGCTTTATATCTATACCGAAATGGTTAAAGAAACGTTCGTCTTCTATGGAGACGAGAGCCTGCCATAAATATTCAGGCACATCCTTAAAATATACAACTTCCCTGTTTATGTTTTCTGACCCGGTAAATCTTGCGATTTCATTACCTTTCGAATCATATACATAAGATGTTTCTTTCTTTATTTCGAGCTGTTCCTTTGTTATGGGTTCTGCCGTCCTTATATAACCCAGTATGGCTCCTCCCAGCAAACCTGCGCCTATACAGCCAAAAGTTACAATTAACAAAATAAGTATTTTTAACACTGTCAGGCAAAATTTGCCGATTTTAAAATTTCCTATTTTAATATTATTAAAAGAGAGTTTTCGCTTTTTAGTGCCGTTATTCTTTTTTTTAGCCTTTTCAGCATTTCTCTGAAAAGAGTTTTTTTTCTGAAACATATCTTCCTCCCGATATATATCTTTATCATTCATAATTTGATTTACATCTTTTTATTTGCTTCAGTTTCCTTCCATAACACCCTTTTACTGTACTGTTTTAGTAATCTTGTATACAGCCATTACTATTATAGCATAAAAGTTTACTGTATTTTATAAAAATTCCTACAATACCATTACAAATTATTGACTAAATGCATTTTAGTTTATTCCGTGTTATTTGGCACACATGTTTTCCTGTAATCATATAATGATTTTTGCAGGGGGAATTATAATGCTGATAAGAAATACCATGTTGTACAGGCGGTTCTGGTACATAAAAAAACGGCACAAGGGAAAAATCCGCGGCCATATTTTATTTATGGCAGTAATAATTATATTATACTGTTTTGTAAAATATGCCACCCGCATTTATATTGATTATATTGACGAGTTTTCGGAATATAAAATTAAATCGGTGCTTAATGTTGCGGTTTTTGAAGCTATTGAGAATAACTTCTCAAAAGGGCTTGGCTTTGAAGATTTAATAAAAATAAGCAAAGATAAAGATGATAAGATTAAAGCCGTTTCCATGAACAGTGTTAAAGCTAATGAACTGGCGGCAAAACTATCATCGGAAATTCAAAGGAAAATAAATTCTTATGGGGAAATAGACATCAAAGTGCCGGTAGGTGCTTTATTCGGTGACACAATTTTTTACAATATAGGCCCTGATATAAATATTGCCCTGAAACAGATTGGAAACGTAGAAACCCATTTTTTATCGGAGTTTACGGAAGCAGGAATTAATCAGACCAAACACAGTGTTAAAATAGTTGTAAAGGCAGATTTTGCACTTGCCGCTTCTTTTATAAGGAAAAAATGCAATACCGCTGTCACTATTCCTATTATGGAAACCGTAATTGTGGGTGATACCCCAAACATGTATCTGAATTTGCAAAAAGATTAGGCGATGATTATGTATCTGACGGTTCGATCATGTTGCACTTGCCTGTAAAAAACGCGCCTTCCTCGGAAATTAAGCTTGCAGCCTCAATATCGCCGTTCAGACGGGAAGATGAGCAAAGCCTGACGGTATATTTTGCATATATGTTTCCCTGAACCGTACCTGAAACCTGAACATTGTTTGCTGTTACATTTCCGTATATCTCGGCCTTTTCTCCTATAACAACATCTTCAGTTGCCTTTATATCACCCTTTACTATTCCGTCAATCCTTATTGCGCCTTCGCATGTTAAATTGCCGTCAAATATCGATTTTTCTCCAATCAGTGAATCAAAACTGGTACTTATTCCAGTGCTGCCGTTTTTACTTTTGAACACAGCTAATTGACCTCCTTACTTTATATATTATTAAATACCTTATTAAGTTCTAATATTTTCTTAATTAGGTTCAAATATTGTCTAATTGAGTTCCAATTATTTGAATTCTAATTATTGAGTTCTATTGAGTTCTAATTATTAAGTTTAATTTGCCAAGTATTTGGAGGGATCAACAGGTTTACCATTAATATGGATTTCAAAGTGCAAATGGGAACCGGTAGACCTGCCGCTGCTGCCAACCCTTGCTATAACCTCACCTTTTTTTACTGTCTGGCCTTTTTTGACAAGTACTTTTGAAGTGTGGCCATATACCGTTTTGATACCGTTGCCGTGGTCAATTATAACGGCAAGGCCTAATTCATTGTAATAACCAGCTAAGATAACCGTTCCGCTTGCAGAAGCCTTTATACTGGTGCCGTATGATGCTGCAATGTCAATACCTTCATGATATGCCTTCCTGTATGTAAAAGGATCCAGTCTGGAACCGAATTTAGAAGTAATCCTTCCGCTTACAGGCCAGATGGTAGGGATGGCATCCAGGTAGCTTCTCAATTTATTTTCAGCCTCGGTCAGGTCGGTAAGATTATCTTCCTTCTGTTTATTAACTTCTTCCAAGGCTTTTAATATCTGGTTAAGTTCCTTTACATCATTTACGAAAGTAGTAGGGTTAATTGTGCTGGAACGGCTTGCAAGCCCGGAATTTATTCGCTCGGAAACATAATTATTTACAATTTCTTTAAATCTCTGGGTATAATCGGAAACATCGCTGCTTATTGAAGCCTGTTTATCAAGTAAGGAGTTAATTTCCTTAATTTTCTCACTTAAAAAGGATTCTTGCTGGCTTGAGAAGGCATAAAGCTGATCCATGCCTGCCTTCAGGATGTTATTTTCGTTTACTACAGTGTATATATACAGGGAACAATAAACCAGCAAAGCAATAAATACAATGGTTGACGCGGCAAGTTTAAAGTATAACCTGGATATTTTTATAGTCTTAACTTTATCGGATGAATGGGGAACTATCATTATTGTAAAATATTTCTTCTCATCCTTTTTTACGTTTTTATCCAGCTTCAAAACCCTGGATTTTTTTAGGGACCGTTTAAGCTTTACTGTTCTGTATGATTCAATTATTTTGTTCTTTGTTTCCTTTATTAAGTTACGCGTGATTTTTATGCATTGTTTGAAATAATCTTCTATATTTCTTCTCCTTGCAAAACCATTTTTTACATTTAACATATTGAACATCCTCATATAAATATTGTTGTTTTAAACTGCTTCTGTAAAATCTACTTCCGTAAACCAAACCGGTCATCAATTCCGTTATCGCATTAATACTTTAACAAATACTATATTTATTTAAGATTATTTTAGGTATCATTTTTTAGGTAACATTTATTCAAAATTAAAAATAACCCATACTATATTTTATATAAAACAAAATATTATTTCTACATAAAAATTAAAAATCCTTTAATTAATATGTTAAAATATTTTAAACAAATTGTAAACGTTATAAAAACACAACAGGTCAGCAGTATAGAGTATTGCCTTTAATTTATGATAATATACCTGTAGATGGGCTTACGGGTATAATTAGGGTAATAATATAAAATATTGCCGACAAATATTATTGAATGGCATACATTTGGATGACATATATTACTGATTATAACGAGGTGCGGAAATAATAATGGCTGATGTTATGAAAAACGAAGAGTATATAATTGAAATATCGGACATTAACCAGGAGGGGCAGGGGATAGGAAGAGTTAACGGCTTTGCGGTTTTCGTGGACGGTGCCCTTATTGGCGAAAAAGTCAGGACAAGAATAACTGAAGTTAAAAAGAATTATGCTGTTGGAAAACTTCTTGAAATCCGGGCTGCCAGTCCTGCCAGGATAAAACCCTTTTGCCCGGTTTACAGCAGCTGCGGCGGTTGCAGCCTTCAGCACATGGATTACGGTGCGCAGTTGAAATTCAAGACGAATATGGTAAGGGAAACTCTCAAAAGAATCGGAAAGATAAGGAATGCGGACCAACTGGTTCGTGAAACCCTGGGCATGAAATGCCCGATGAGATACAGGAACAAGGTGCAATATCCTTTAGGTATATCAGGCGGGAAGGTTGTAATGGGCTTCTTTGCCAAAAGAAGCCATAATATTGTTGATATAAGGGACTGCGGAATTCAGCATGATGCCGCCAACAAAGTAAGGGATATATTTAAACGGTTCATCGAACGGTATGGCATAAGTGTATATGATGAAATTAACCATACGGGATTGGTAAGGCACTTAATGGTAAGGGTCGGGTTTAAGACGGGAGAAATAATGGTTGTTGTAGTAATTAACGGAAATGACCTACCGAAGAAGGATAAGCTTGTTAAGATGCTGCTGGCGGAAGTCCCCGGAATAAAGAGCATTATTCTGAATGTTAATACCAGAAAGACAAATGTAATACTTGGGGAAGAAAATATAAAAATATATGGCAAAGACAGTATTACTGATTATATTGGCAGCTTTAGGTTCGATATATCGCCTTTGTCCTTTTTCCAGGTGAATCCTGTGCAAACGGAAGTATTGTATAACAAGGCATTGGAGTTTGCAGGCCTGACCGGCAGGGAGACGGTCTTTGACCTGTATTGCGGGACAGGCACTATTTCTCTGTTTATGGCTCAGAAAGCAAAAGAGGTATACGGAGTTGAAGTGGTGGAGGAAGCGGTGGAGGATGCCAGGAGAAATGCACGGGCCAATGGGGTCGATAATGTGGAATTTATAACCGGTGAGGCTGAAAAAGTGGTACCGATGATGTATAAGGACGGGATAAGGGCTGACGTGGTTGTGGTTGACCCGCCGAGAAAAGGCTGTGATGCTTCGGTGCTTGAAACGATAGCGCGCATGGACCCGGACAGGATCGTGTATGTATCGTGCAACCCGGCAACCTTGGCCAGGGACTTGATGTACCTGGGCGAGCGGGGGTATGAGGTGAAAGAAGTGCAACCGGTGGACATGTTCCCCTGGACTGGGCATGTTGAGAGTGTCGTATTGATTACAAGAGCGTAAGCCTTGATTTTACTGTATTTGCTGGATTACATTCAACCTGTCTACTCAAGCTAAAGTGCCAAAGTGCGTACATGGGAACATATCGAGGGTGTATTTTTATGTGATATTTAAGTCTAAAATTAGGTAGGGTTGAGTTAGCAGGTAAGATAACGGTCATTTTTTTGGGAGTTGAGGAGACAGGATAGATGATAATTGGTATAATATAATAATAGAATTGTGTTATGTACGCAAAGGTTAGGCTGTTTACTTTGGAAGTATCATATTATGATTTAAAGGTTTTTTCTATATTTCTATACATGGATAACAAACAGAAACATGCCCGCTACTATAATAGGCGATTGCTGGAAGTTTAGATTGAGCAAAATAGATGAGTGGTTTAAGCAAAACAGCAAAAATAAATAAGAAGGTTTAGGGAGGTACATTATGGATAATAAAAAATATAAAGATATCATATTTGAAGTTTTGAAACAGGATGATAGGCTATGGAATAAAGAAAAAACGGAACTTAATAAAAGATTGCTTTTTGACTTGGTTGATAAATATGATGAGACGATTATCAATTTGCTTTATCAGAGAGAAGAAATACGCAATAAGTTTTTTGTAAATATTAAAGATGTTTATGTATTTAAGACAAGTGATTTTAAGTTTTTTATAGAGGAAAATAAGTTGTTCAATACATATACAAAATTTGCTAATAAAATAGGGTTGTCTGATGGTACGGATTTTATTAAAGAAAGAAATGAAGTAGTACTTAATTTCCCTTTTAAGGACTGTATATTGGAAGGCGGACAAACCACAGAAGAGGGAGAAGACGTTTATTTTGAATATGAAGAAGAGAAAACTAAAACTGTAAACGGAGTCCAGGTAACTGAGCCTGCCGGTTTTAAGGAAAAACGAGCCAAAAGAAAAGAGATATTCTTCAACGAGATTTTAGCAGAAGATGAAATTGATAGATTATTAGACGAAAAAGCATTGGTGAATTGGAAGAGATATACTAAAAATGGTGTTGAAGAAGTAAAGGAAATAAAGAGGGATGAAAACGGTTTAATTAGGGAGAATTTAATAATCAAAGGGAATAATCTTCTTGCTTTACATACTTTAAAGTCTCAATTTGCCGGTAAGGTAAAATTAATTTATATAGATCCTCCATACAACACAGGTAGTGATTCCTTTGCTTATAACGACAAATTTAATCATTCAACCTGGTTGGTATTTATGAAAAACCGATTGGAAGTGGCAAAAGAATTATTGCATGATGAAGGTGCTATATTTATATCAATAAATCACATTGAATTGGGATATCTTTTAGTTCTGCTAGATGAGATTTTTGGTAGGAAGAATAAGTTGCCAATAGTAACTTTACGGGTTGGTACGACAGCGAGTTATCGTTCAATAAATGTTTGTCCAGTTAACGTGACTGAATATGTGGTTGGCTATTCAAAAACAGAAAAGTTTAAGCCTAATACTATTTATAGAGCAACAGGCTATTCTGAAGACTATTCCCATATCATTGTAAATTTTGAAGATAATCCTGAAAACTGGAGATTAAAAGCATTAACAGATATAGTTCATGAAAAGAATGGCTGCAGGAACTGGCTTGAATATAAAAATAAGGTAGGAGTCAACTGGAAAAGAAAGAGATTTGAAGAAATGGAACAAATAGCTTTTGAGAATAAAGAAAGGGTTGTAAGTTTAAATACATTACAAAAACCGTCAGAGAAGATTAAAAAAGTCATAGAAAAGTCAAAAGAAAATAGAGGAAAAGTGTTTGTAGTTGATAGAACAGAAAAAGATCCAATATACTGTTATAATGGCAGAACGCTTGCGTTTTTTTCTTCTAAATTTAAAGAAGTAGAAGGAGAATTGGTTCCAGCAGAAGTTCTAACTAATTTATGGACAGATATTTCTTTTCTTGGTATTGGTCCTGAAGGAGGTATTACTCTTGAAAACGGTAAAAAACCAGAATACTTACTAAAAACAATTATTGAATTAGTAACAAATGAAGGTGATATAGTATTAGACTATCATTTGGGTAGTGGTACAACTGCTGCAGTAGCACATAAAATGAATAGGCAATATATAGGAATAGAGCAGCTAGATTATCAAGAAAATGATAGTGTTGTCAGACTGAAAAATGTAATTAATGGTGATGAAACTGGTATATCAGGATATGAAGATGTAAAATGGCAAGGTGGCGGGGAATTTATCTATTGTGAACTTGCAAAATGGAATGAAAAAGCCAAAGAAGAGATTCTTAAATGTAAAACTTTAGATGCACTAAAAGAGTTGTTTGTAGATTTATGTGATAAATATTATCTTGATTACAATGTCAAGGTTAATGAGTTTAAAAACAAAATTATTGAGGATGAAAAATTTAAGGCATTGTCCTTAGAAGAGCAGAAAAGAATGTTTTTGGCGATGCTGGATCTTAACCAATTATATGTGCAAAAGTCAGAAATGGAAGACAAAAAGTATGGCATAAGCGAAGAAGACCAAAGATTAACGAGGATGTTTTATGGGGAGGTATAACATTGGATAACAATAAAAACTTGTATGAAATAATACCTGAAAGAATTAAAGGCGCAAAGAGTGTTTTTCCTGAAATATGCGATATTCCCCATTATATTACCGATAATTTAAAGCACAAATTGTTTTATTGGCAGATAGAGGCTTTGGAACACTTCTTATACTATGATAATGAAAAACCGGGGCTGAAAAAATATCCGGTTCATTTGATGTTCAATATGGCCACAGGTTCAGGGAAAACACTGCTTATGGCTGCTTTAATATTGTACTATTATAAACAGGGATACCGACACTTTATATTTTTAGTCAATCAGAACAATATAGTCGATAAAACACAAAATAATTTTGTCAATAAATCCCATACTAAATATCTATTCAAAGATAAGATAATAATCGATGATAGAATAGTGAATATAAAAGAAGTTGATAATTTCAGCAGTAATCCTGATAACATAGAAATAAAGTTTACGACAATACAAAAACTACATAACGATATTCATTCAGAAAAAGAAAATCAAGTTACATTACAAGAATTGAACAAAAGAAACTTGGTTATATTGGCTGATGAGGCTCATCATCTTAACGCTGATACAAAAAGAGATGGGCAGTTAGAAATTCTTCAAACTGAAATACCCGACAGAGCGAGTAAAGAAGAAATCGAACGAAAAGGATGGGAGCATACTGTAATCAATCTTATACTAAATAAAAACGGGCAGCTTAAGGATAACAAGAATGTATTGTTGGAATTCACTGCTACTATGGATATTGATGCGAGAGTTATAGAAAAATATAAAGATAAAATCATATATAAGTTTACGCTGAAAGAGTTTTTGTCTGCTGGATATACAAAAGAGATAAATTTAATATCTTCAAGGCTCAATAAAAAAGAGAGAATACTGCAAGCATTATTGTTCAACTGGTATAGGGAACAAATAGCTTTAAAGTATTTTTTGCAAGGCAATGACAGTTTGATAAACTTTAAGCCGGTAATTTTATTCAGGAGTAAGACCATAGAAGCCTCAAGAAAAGATTATGCAGAGTTTTTGGATATTATAAAAAATTTAAAGACGAGTGATTTTGATTTTTTAAATGATATTATCAGTAAAGTAGACGAAGGAGAAACCATTTACGAACAAGGAAAATCAAAAACATTAGATATGCTGGAATTCATTAAAAGAGAAAATATTTCATATACTCGTATAGTCGAAAAATTTAAGGAAATATTTGCTGAAAAAAACTGTATCATCACCAATTCAAAAGATAATGAAGCTAAGACCATAGAGAAAACAACGGAAGAACAGGAGAAGTTATTGAACAGCTTGGAGGATAAGAATAATAATATCAGAGTTATATTCACTGTGAAGAGATTGACTGAGGGTTGGGATGTATTAAATCTGTATGATATTGTAAGATTATACGAAGAACAGCCTGCAGGTGGCTCAACTAGAAAAACGCCAGAGACTACAATTCAAGAGAAGCAGTTAATCGGAAGGGGTGTTCGTTATTATCCCTTTGATTATGAAAATATGGAGAGAAACAAAAGAAAATTTGATGGTGTTATGAACCATGAATTGAGGGTTTTGGAAGAATTAAATTATTACACTTATGATGAGCAATCGCGATATATCTCCCATTTGAAGAACGAACTGCGTAAAGATGGTTATATAAAAGATAATAAAGTTAGGAAGGTTTTCGATTTAAAAGATAGCTTCAAAGAAAAGGCTTTTTATAAAACAAAAAAGATATGGAAGAATAAGCGTGAGCCTAATCCTGAAAGACGCAAGAAAAATCTGAATGACATAGACAAGAATTTTTATAAAGGTTATACGGTTAGAACATTGAGCTTGATAGAAGATAAATTCGGCTTTGATGAAAAAGATGAAATCAGAAGGCTTGATATAGAAGATGAGGCTACAAGAAGCATAGATCCGGTGCCTCTTTTTAAAGATTTTGATAAGCATATTATATATAAAGCGATTAATTTTAAAGCCAGAGAAAGCAATTCGTTATTCCAGTTTAAAAACTTGAAAAATGAATTGGACATAGAAACCATAGATAATTTATTAGAAGATAGATTTTTAGGCCTCTTCCGTATTCCGATATACAGCAGCAGCTATAAAAAATTGGATGAAATACCCAATAGAGAAAAGCTCAATATATTAATTGACTTTTTAGATTCATTTGAAAAACAATTAGCTGAAATAATCAATCCTTATGTTGGATCTAAATTTGAACCTTATAGTTTTGATAAAATTTTTAGCGAACCGGTAGATAAAATAGTTGAAATAAATCCTGATTCTGAAATTGAAGAAGCCAGACTGAAAAATGATGATTGGTACATATTGGATTCTTTCAACGGAACCAGCGAAGAACTGGCATTAGTTAGAGAAATAAGAAAAACCATTGATAATTTACAGGAAAAATATGAGGAAGTATACTTCTTGAGGAATGAAGAGGTATATAAAATTTATGATTTCGACAAAGGAAGAGAATTCCGTCCTGATTTTATACTGTTTTTAAAATCCAAAGAAGAAGGTAAATATTATCAGGTATTCATAGAACCGAAAGGTGATTATTTGGAGCCGAGAGATAGGTGGAAAGATGATTTTTTAAAAGAGATAACAGAAAGGTACTCTGAGAGTGATATTTTACATTATGAAAATGATGTTTACAGGTTGATAGGACTGCCTTTGTATAACAGTGAAAATGATACAGAATTTAAGATAGAATATGAGAAGATATGGAAAGCATGACTTTATTAATGTGGAACCAATACAGTAGCTATAACTTTTAAGTGAAAGCGTGGTGGAAAAACAAACCATTGAAAACCTCCCGAAATCTATGTAATGATATAGTGTTACATTAAGGAAGGGGGTTTTCAAAATGTTGTTTGCTAAGAAATATGAAACATTCGATGAAATGAATAAGTTATATAATATGCACTTTGAAGCTAAGGAAACCAAGATGTACCTAAGGACTCGCATGATCATGCTCTCCTGGGATGGTTACACTGTACCGGAGATAGGCCGTATCCTTGATATTCATCCTCATACAGTCCGTCATTGGATCAAACAATATAATGAAAGAGGTATAAACGGTCTGTATGATGCGGAAAAACCAGTACCACCACTGTACAGTGAAGAGTTGGAGAATGAGATTGCTGACCTTGTTTTCACTCCTCCAAAACAATTGGGTCTGCCGTTTGGCAGATGGACATGTGAGAGAATGGCTCAATACCTTGTCGATACCGGAAAAGTGAAGCACATATCCGGAGAAAAAGTAAGGCAGATATTGCATAAAAAGCGTGTCAGCTTCAAGAAGGCCAAACTTCACATTACATCGCCGGATGACCAGTATGAGGTAAAAAAAACGAATTGAAGAGCTCAAAGCAAACTATCCAGCAAACTCGGTTATCCTCTACGAGGATGAATGCGGTCCTTTAAACTCAAAGACACAGCTTACGAAGAGTTGGTCACCTGTAGGTAAGCCCCAGAAAGTTGAGGGCAATACCCCAAATGTCGGGAGTATCAACCTTTTTGGTGCTTATGACTATAGGACAGGTGAAGTGTTTTACAAGTTTACTAAAAAGAAGAACAGCTATGAGTTTAAAAGGTTCCTAAAAAGGCTCTTATTCCGCTTCAAAGGCAGGAAGATATATCTTATTCTTGATAATGCCAGGTATCATACAAGCCGAGAGATGCAGGCCTGGCTTGCAAAGCAGGAAGGCAAGATAGAATTTGTGTTCCTGCCAAAGCAGTCGCCATGGCTTAACCCCATTGAACCGGTGTGGGAGGATTTTAAAAATGACCGAATCCGAAACCGGCACTTTACTTCAATGAGGCAGATCATCTCGGAATCGAGGGGTTACTTTAAACAGAGAAGGCAAAGAGCAGTTCAGATGGTTGCTGCTTAAAATAAAAAAACCGTAAAATAGGGTTTAATGCTACTTTCCCTTTTTCTCATGATACTGGCATAATTTACATAACCCACCGTTGTTTGCTACTGTATTAAGTTCTCAAGGTCCAGTTTTAATGTGCCTATTGGCACGGTTTACTAAATTTTATACTTTAAATGTTGGATGCTGATAATAATTTCTGCTTTTCATCCACATTAAATTTATGGATTAACTGAGAGTGTAAATAATGGCTGTGTGAAACCTTTTCTGTAAATTGACTTTAAGTGAAAGTTATTTAACTGAGTGGATATGTTCTCTCATACCTCGATATTTCAAAAAACAGCTAAATACCCGTTGATATGTTCCCGAGAACGCAAGGTTTCACAAACTAGCTCAAGACATCAATCCGAGCGGCTCGTTCCATGTTGAGTGCGTGGTATTGATGTCAAGGGATGACAGAAAGAAAACGAAACATAATTCAATAACACCTACAGGAGTACGATATCAAGAACAAGACTGTTGAAGACATTCAGGAAGCGCTTAAGAATCTGCTTGGCGGTATCATAAAAGAAATGATGAAAGCAGAGATGGAACATCATCTTGGCTATGCAAAATCAGAACGAGCAGACAATAATGACTATCCGTAATGGCTACAAATCAAAGAGAATAATCAGCTGCTATGGAAGAAAAGGAGAATGATAAAAATGAGTAATTATGGTGTATGGTGCGGGAAAGATGCAACGTTTGCTGCTGTCGATGATTTCAGCATAGCTTTTTTGCGTATAAAGAAGGATATGATTGCCAGTATATTAAAACATCGTAATTATGGTTCGGTGGGAGTTGTATATGGGTTAGGAATTAATTATGACGCAAGTGCCGTTTACTGCGCTAAAAATCCCCACACAGGGGTTAAATATTGTAATATAAAGGCCGGTGCCGATAATCTTGAAAATCATTCGAACGATACTGTTTTTTATAAAGAAAATGGTGATATAATTTATACAATGTATAACGGTAAAACATTTAACCTTAAAATGGCAGAAAAAATTGATATAAAGGATTTTAATGTTAGTTACCCGGTAGATAATTCACTATCAATTGCAAAACGGATGGAGTTATGGTTTCCAAAGAAGTTCTTCGAGTATAATGACGGCTATTTTAACGTTGGTATAGATACAAAAAAATATTCTATCTGCTTTCATATATCGGTTATGAATAAAGAAGTATATTGTCGTGTGGAGAGTTTTATTCGCAGCTCCTGCTGTTTTATTCGGTCAGTAGCATGATAGCCATCGTGTTCTCTGCATCCCCGCTGACAAAAACATTTCAAACTCTTTGACAATATCTATTAATCTTGCTTCTGCCTCATTTTTATTGGAGACGCCCAGCCAATCGTTAGATTCCAGCAAAGACGTTCGATTATAGGCAATATACCTTTTTGTTTTTTAGAAGGTCATATATAAATAGCCTTATGGTGCATAGGAACTTGACATGAAAGTTGATAACTTATTATAATTTTAGTCAGTAGGCTATAGGCTGATGATAAGTCTAATAATAATGAAAGCCTGATTAAGAGCCTAAGGAAAAATTTAAGAAAGGTAAGGTATCTGCAGAAAATGTACAATTAATTCACTTAACTGGGGAAATGTAGTTTTTAGTAAGTCATTGGGAAACGGGTTAACAATTATGCATTTACCTGTGAGTGGATAGTATTGACTTCTGTAGATAGCTTACGATAACTATACTTTGCTGTAGATTCTGTTGCCTGATAGAGTACTATACTTTTTGGCTCAAGGCTATGGGCAATAGAAGATATAGTTCTTTGGTATGGTTAAGGTCTGCAAGGATACTATCCTCTCCGGTAGATTAAGGAGGGGTTTTTATTTTATTAGTAGAATGTAGAAATCTAAAAAAATCATATGGGGATCGCCTTATTTTGGATATTGAAAATCTCTGCATATATGATCAAGATCGTATCGGTATTGTAGGAGTAAATGGGGCAGGAAAAACAACATTATTGAACCTTTTAAGCCAAAGAATAGAACCTGATGAAGGATGGGTAAAACTTTATGGGAAATGTTCCTATATCTCACAACTAGAGCCCCCTGAGGAAAAAACAATACAGCAAGAGATGGCTTCAAAATTTAAAGTTCCCCAAATCTATCGGGAGAGTATGAGCGGAGGAGAAAAAAGCCGCTTTAAGCTGGCGGCCAGCCTAAGTCATAATAATGCTATTATTTTCGCTGATGAACCCACTAGTAATATGGATATAGAAGGGATTCAATTAGTAGAAAGCTCCTTGGCTAAGTTTTCAGGAGCCTTAGTCCTGATCTCTCACGATCGAGATTTGCTGGATAGACTTTGTAACAAAATAATCGAAATAGAAGGAGGGAAAATCAAAACCTATTCCGGCAACTATAGTGAGTATGTTAAGCAAAAGACTGCAGAGCGAGAGCTGGCTCAATTTGAATATGAGCAATATATTAAGGAAAAAAAGAGACTGGAAAGGGTCATAATATCTACTCGAGAAAAAGTAAAATCAATGCGAAAAACTCCCCGAAGGATGGGTAACTCTGAGGCCAGACTCCACAAGATGGGCAATCAAAAAGCAAAAGCTAATTTGGAGCGCGCTATTAAGAATGTGGAGGCAAGAATTCGGCATCTAGAAGTTAAGGAGAAACCCCCAAAAATCGAAAAAATAAAGTTAGACATTGGGGATGTCCAGAAAATATATAGCAAAGTTATCATCGAAGGAAATGGGCTCAACAAGAGCTTTGGGGAAAAAGTTATCTTTAAAGACGCTCAGTTTCAACTGGAAAATGGAGCTAAAGTAGGTTTAATAGGTCCCAATGGGTGTGGAAAAACCACTTTGCTAAGAATGATCATGAACCAAGAGCCCCCAATAAAGATTGCTCCTAACGTAAGGATTGGTTATTTCAGTCAGGAGTTAAGCATCTTAGAGGACAATAAGAGTATCCTAGACAATGTTATGGCAGAGAGCGTTTATGAGGAGAGTTTTGTTAGAATATTATTGGCCCGGCTTCTTTTCAAAGGAGACAGCGTGTATAAAAAGGTTAGGGTTTTAAGCGGAGGGGAGCGAGTTAAGGCTTCCTTTGCAAAAATAATATGTAGTGACTTTAACCTATTGATCCTTGACGAACCTACAAATTATCTGGATCTAAACTCTCTGGAAGTGGTGGAAGAAGTTCTGCGAGAGTATGAACACACCTTACTCTTTGTCTCTCATGATCGGCGCTTTATAAATTCAGTAGCTAATCAGATCATGATTATCGAAGACTACAAGCTTAAAACCTTCAAGGGTAGCTATGAAGAATATATGGCTAGTAGGATTGAAGTTAGAGACAGGAAAAAAGAGCAGATCGAGGAAGAAATCTTACTATTAGAAACTCGTTTGACGGAGGTAATAAGTAAAATTTCTATGTCTTCCAGAAAGGATGATCTAGAGCTTTTAGAGGTAGAATACCGTGAAACTTTAAGGCAAATCCGCCGTTTGAAAAATCTCCTTGAATAAATCTAAATACCAGGGGGGACGTTCATTGCGGTCGTGATTAATTTCACTTTATTCTTATCTCCTTCCTAAAACAATCAAGCACCAAATAAAAAATTTGGTGGAATCTATGTAAACCAAGGGGCTGTTCTCATGGTTAAGTGTTGCGAAAAAGAGCAGAAGAACCGTCACTACGTTTCTTGATAATGCAGGAGATATCACTAAGTTTTTTCTAAAGTTTAGTGATTATGGCCACTCGAAAAACAATGAATTTGACAAATAACTTGAACAGTTTTTAAGAAGTAGCTTTATGTGAATTAACAGTATTACCTAGGATTACGCCTTAACGAGGCAAAGGAATTTTTGCAGCAATAAAGATACATTGAAGAAAAGTAAAGGATTCCTTGGTAAACGTCGCAAAGTTCTTTAGTTTAACGATACTAATTACATGAAAGAGAATCGACCAAACTGTGCACAGAATGTCGGATGAGTAAACGCACCTTTTGATAATATTGATGATGAAAGGAGGTTGTTTGATGGATTCGTTAAGTAGAATGAATAAGGCATTGGCATATATTGAAGAGCACCTAACGGAGGATATTGATTATAGAGAAGTATCAAAAATTGCTTGTTGCTCGGAGTATCATTTCAAAAGGATGTTTTCATTTTTGTCGGGAATTGGTTTATCGGAATATATCAGAAGGAGAAGATTGACTCTGGCAGCCCTTGATTTGAGAGATGAAAGCTTGAGAATAATCGATATTGCCGTCAAATACGGTTATGATTCAGACGATTCATTCTCCCGCGCTTTTCGTGCCATGCACGGAGTTCTTCCCTCTGAAGTGAGAAAATCCAATATCCAGCTTAAAGCCTATCCTCGAATGACCTTCCAATTATCAATTAACGGAGGATGCGAAATGAAATATCGTATTGTTGAAAAAGGACCTTTTAAAATCGTAGGATTTAAAAAGAGAGTCCCGATTATTTTTAACGGTGTAAATCCCGAAATCGCAAAAATGGCTGAGCTTTTAACCCCCGAAATTATAGAAAAACTGAAAGCGCTGTCAAATGTAGAACCGACAGGGATTATTAATGCCTCTGCGAACTTCTCGGAAGGAAGAATGGAAGAAAAAGGCGAACTGGACCATTACATCGGCGCAGCAACTACAAGTGATGAAACGGCGGAATTTGATGTATTGAATGTGGAAGCCGGTACCTGGGCAGTCTTTGAAGCCGTCGGGCCTTTCCCGGAAACACTTCAAAATGTATGGGGAAGGATATATTCAGAGTGGTTTCCATCTTCAGGATATGAAGCAGTCCCCGGTCCTGAAATATTGTGGAATGAGAGTCAGGACACCAAAGAACCAAATTACAGAAGCGAAATCTGGATTCCTGTAAGGAAATAATAAAAATCAGAATACAACCTAAACTAAAGCAAGGCACTGTTTAGAGCGCCTTGCTTGTTATATCTTATTAATTTTACTGCGGATTTGAATTCCACGGTGCAATCGTATTCTAAGACCGCAACCTTCCGACAAGCGGCTCATCAAATTTTGTAAGCATAGTGGACTGCGCCTAAAGTAATATACTTATATCAGCCATGCGCTTCTTTAGCTCATCTCGGTTGATGTTTTCAAGGAATAACTTTTGTTTCTGACCACTAAGGCGATGATTTTCATTGCCAACTATTTTATAATCCGCCTTGGAAGTGACAAGTTTCAAAAGCTCTGTCTGCAGTTTCTTCATTAGCATCGTGAGCTTTATGCTCCATGATGACAGTAGTTTAAGGTTAATGAAGAAGCCGACACTTTAAACACCCGATTTTGCCGGGTGTTTTTTGTTTTCCGGAAGATTTCTGCGTGTAT
>ENA-OWOZ01001322-OWOZ01001322.1-bioreactor-metagenome-genome-assembly--contig:-NODE-1322-length-23499-cov-3.043720_pt1 | contig 23499 bp, 14 predicted proteins | sample MGYA00238140_ERZ651804 | MGnify/ENA primary metagenome ERZ651804 (study PRJEB26910, sample SAMN07631232) | bioreactor metagenome | isolation source: Switchgrass digestor | place: USA: Dartmouth... | reverse complement strand
CTTCTGTTAAGCTGGAGGAAACTTCCCTGGTCCCCGGCACATTTTCCACTATTTCTATGATTTGGTCGGAAATGATTTTTAATTGATCCAAATCGGGACCTTTAACTGTTACGTCTACAGGCGAGCCGCTCATCATAGCTCCGCCTTCGGCAGAAACTGAAATCTCCGCCCCGGGGATATTAGCTGTTTTCTGCCGGATTTCATCCATTATTTCTTCTACGCCTCTGGTTCTCTGGCTTAGCGGAAGTAAACGTCCGGTAATGCTTGCACTATGGGAATTGGTTGTACCCATGGTACCACTGCCTATATTGACGAATAGAGCATCAATCTCAGGAAACTCAGCTATCATCTTCTCTATTTGTTCCGTTACCCTAGCGGTTTCCTCTAAAACCGTGCTGTTAGGAAGCCGGATTTCTACACTGAAATAACCTGAATCCTGAGCAGGGATAAATTCCGTCCCTATCAAAGGGATTAGAGCAACACTAAAGATAAAGGCCAGGGTTGTAATAATAATAACGGTTTTTCTATGTCCTAGGGCCCAGTTTAACAGTGATCGGTATTTACGATCAACAAGCCTGAGGAAATCAGCCCATTTCTTGCTTAACCTCTGCATGAAATTTTTGGGATTGCCGTTCCCGTTATTTTCTACAATCATAAATTTAGAGGACAGCATGGGTATAAAACTTAAAGCAACTAAAAGAGACGCAAGCAAGGAAAAAGAGATTGTCAAAGCAAAAGGTCGGAAAATCTGAGAGGCCAGACCCCGTACATAAGCTATAGGTAAAAACACTACTATTGTAGTCAGGGTAGAGGCTATTACCGCCATGCCTACCTCAGCGGTTCCAAATTTAGCAGCCTCCAACCGGCCTGAACCTTCCTGCCGGTGGCGATAAATATTTTCTAAAATAACTATGGCACTGTCTACCATCATCCCAATCCCCAGGGCTAACCCCCCTAGGGTCATCATATTGAGGGTTAGTCCACCGAAATAGACCAAAGTAAAGGTGGTAATGATGGAAATGGGGATGGCGATACCGATAATCATGGTACTTCTGATACTGCGCAAAAATAAGAAAAGGATAATAATAGCTAAGAGTGCACCTTTCCAGGCATTGGAAACCACCTGGTTAATGGATAAGCGAATAAACTCCGCCTGGTCCATGGCAATCTTGATAAAAAGATTACCGGGAACTTCCTTTTTGACCTGTTCAAGGGTTGCCAGTATTTTATCGGAAACTTCAACGGTATTGGCACCACTTTGTTTTTGAATAGTGATGGCAATAGCCGGTTCACCGTTTAGATAAGAATACATGGTTTCTTCTTTATAAGTATCTTTAATATTAGCCAAATGCCCTAGCTCAATGGTGCCGCCGGTTTTTAAAGGAATTAATACTTTTTCTAATTCCCGGACATTTTCATATTCTCCGGTTACCCTGACCAGGTAGTCTTTGGTACCCTGTTGGACATATCCTCCGGGGGTATTATTGTTTTCCGCCCGGATAATTTGGACAATATCATTAATAGTCAGATTGTAGGCTTGAAGTTTGCTGGGGTCTACTTCCACCTGAATCTCCCGGGTTTTACCACCGATAATGTCTACGGAAGCCACCCCTTCGATGCGTTCTAAGCGAGGTTTTATCTTATCTTCGATGATTTTCTTTAATTTTTCTAAATCCTGGTCACTGGTGACGCCGATCATCATGATGGGCATCATGTCCACGTCCATTTTAACAATCATGGGCTTAGAAACACTATCTGGGAAAAAGGAACTGATCAAATCAATCTTTTCTCGCATTTCGTTCGTGATGTAGTCCAGGTTGGTTCCCCATTCAAATTCCACTATCACCATGGAGCTGCCCGCTGAGCTGCGAGAACGAATGCTTTTGACTCCGCTTAGGGTGCTTAGCTGGGATTCTATAGGCTCTGTGACTATCCTTTCTACTTCCTGGGGTCCTGCCCCTTCGTAACTGGTAATTGCCATAACTATGGGCACTTCTAGTTCCGGTAGTAAGTCAATAGCCAGCCTGGACAGGGAAACTACCCCCAGGAGGATAACGATAAGGACCACCATGAGAATGCCCACAGGTCTGTTGACTGATAAGTTGGTGATTTTCATTACTTGTCACCTCTATTTACTACTGTTACTAGATCTCCGTCTACTACATCTTCATTACCCCGAGTAATTACCTGGTCACCTGGTTTTAAACCTTTGAGAATTTGAATCTCTTTACTGTTAGATAAGCCGGTCTCCACCTGTACCTGGACAGCCTTATCATCCTGAACGATGAAGACATGACTGTCTCCATTGCGGGAAAGAACAGCTTCTGCAGGAACGATTAAAGCATCTTCGGCTACATCGGTAATTAATTCAACTTCTGCATACATGCCTGCTTTGATTATATTGTCTTTGTTAGTAATGGTAATAGTTACAGGATAAGCCTTGATTGCTGGATCCATGGTAGGACTTACGGTTTTTATTCTGCCGCTAAAAATCTGGTTGTCACAGGCAGGCACCAGTACCTCTACTTCTGTACCTGCTTTAATCTTATTAACCTGCAATTCGTTTATGCTGGTATTTACTTCCAAGGTATCAATATTAGCAATAGTAATAATTGGCGACTGAGGGCCAACGATCGCTCCTTTTTCTGTATGCACTTGAGCAACCACACCGCTGACAGGTGCTTTAATAAGGGTATTATCATAAGCCAATTGTTGTAGCTGTAATGCGTTTTCTGTTTGTTTTAAAGCATTTTCCGCCTGTTTTAAGCCTGACTCTATCTGCTCAAACTCCGCTTTGGGAATGGCACCTGTTTCGTAAAGGGCTTTCATTCTTTCATAATTTCTTAATACGTCTTCATAGGCATTTTGTGCATTTTCGTGGTTTACCTGGGCATTTCTTAATTGAAGCTCTACACTGCTCTGGTCCAGGACACCGATAACCTGACCGACACTGACCCTATCCCCTACTTCTACATTAAGGGAAATCAGTTGATCCGAACCTTTAGGTGTAACGATAACGGTATTTTCAGGTTGGGTAATACCGCTCAAAATGATGGTCTTGGTAAAGGTACCCTGGCGGACCTCCTCCGTTTCTACTGGGACGGTGGCAATTGTAGTTTCGGTTTCTTCAGTAGCTTGTTTTGTTCCGCAGCCAAAACTAAAAAATGCAATGATAAGTACTAGACTGAGGATTAAAATTTTTTTGGATACTTTCACGATAGATCTGCCCCTTTTCTTTTTAAACTTAGTTTAATTTTTATTATTCTTTTGTTTTTAATTTTACTTTTGTATTAACATTCTGATTTTCTTTCGCCCGTCCGACCGGTCGGTCGGTCAGCAACAATTGTATTGTAACTGTGGAAGCGTTAATTTGTCAATGAGAAAAAGCACAATTTCTTTGACCAAATTGTGCTTTTCAGGTTGACCACGTGTAGACACTGCCTATGTCATCGCGAAGGAGCGACAGCGACTGAAGCGATCTCCTACTATAATGCAGGGGATTGCTTCGGGGCTAAAGCCCCTCGCAATGACAATACTCCTGTCATCGCGAACCCCGAAGGGGTGAAGCGATCCCCTTCTCTGATAAAGGGGATTACTTCGGCCCTGCGGGCCTCGTAATGACACAATAACCGGAGGGGATTGCTTCGTTGCCTACGGCTCCTCGCAATGACATGATTAAGTGCCGGGCCGTAATGACACGCACCATGTCATCTCATAACTGATCATATAAATCCTGCCACTCTTCATTCATACTTAAAATCAAGTCTATCTTTTTCTGCCTTGAACCAGCTTTTATTTGCTTTTCCCGTTTCAAAGCTTCATAAACTTCTCCATAAATTTCATAATAGACAAGTTTAGTTATATTATATCTTTTAGTAAAACCTTCATATAACTTATGTTTATGCTCATAAACCCTTCTTCGTAAGTCATTAGTCACACCGGTATATAACACCGTATTATGTTTGTTCGTCATAATATAAACGTAGTATTGATTATTCATATTATGACCTCCTTGAGTAGAAGGGGATTGCTTCGGGGCTAAAGCCCCTCGCAATGACATTACTCCTGTCATCGCGAACCCCGAAGGGGTGAAGCGATTTCCTTCTCTGATAAAGGGGATTGCTTCAGGCACTTCGTGCCTTCGCAATGACACAATAACCGAAGGGGATTGCTTCGTCGCCTACGGCTCCTCGCAATGACATATTCCATGTCAATTTTGTGCCGTGCTCTCAATGATAGCATTATATAAATTCGCCACTAGCATAATCACTTCCGCCGCTTGGGGTTGTTTGGTATCGTCTTCAAAGTAGGGGATTAGTTCTTCGGTCAAAATGCCTGCTTCCTGGAGTATTTGCCGGGCTTGGTCTGGGGTTTCGGCTTTTTGGCCTAAACCGAAAACTACGGATTTTAAGATTTCCCCATTAGTGGGTGGTTCATTTACTTCGATATACTGAGCCGGGGGGTGGCCGGCTTTTGCCAGGGTATTGTTAAGCATATTTTGAAAACGCCATTTGTCTATGGGTACTTCCAAACGGTAATCGTTGTTATAGCCCCCGTCCAAAAGTCCCAGACTGCGAATAGTTTTTACTCCAGAATAAGCCCAATGTTCGGTAATAGGTTCTTTTATTTCAAAAGGTTCCAGGTAAGCACCTTGAGCGATTAGGGTATCCTGTACCCATTTAATTGCTTCTTTGGACTTGGTCATTTTTCTGAAACTAATATCATTATTTATTGAATAAGCAGCGGCTACTCCGGCGGCCTCCCCTTCACACATACCGATAGGGATGACCCGGGCACTGCCGGCAGCCAGTGATGTATAAGAAGCACTGCGCCCTACTACCAGTAAATTTTCTACTTTGAGAGGTACTAGACTGCGGAAAGGGATACTGTAACGGTCCGGGTTGCCCACGATGGTTCCCCAGGGCTGTTTTTCCGTAGGTTGAATATCTACCGGGTAGCTGGCGATAGTGATCCTATCCCATTGGTCCCTGTTTTCCAGAACATCATCAATAGTCAATTGATACTCGCCGATAATATGCCTGCTTTCCCGGACATAGAGCTGTTCAGCAGTACCTACTAGCTCTGCCTTTTCAAAACCGACAAAGTTTTCATTAATATAGGGCATCAGGTACTCCAGTTCTTTTTCTGCTCTTTTAATGGCCTCGGCTTTACTTTCCGGATCCAGTACATCTACGCCAAAGATAAGCAATGCATTAATCAGCACATTGCCGTTATCCTGACGGGCAGCATTAAATCCCCTTAGCCGCATTTGAGGGTCCCTAGGTTCATAACTATAGCCTTCTTGCGTATAGCCCCATGCGGTTTTCCATTTAGCTCCCATGTAGGCTCTTTCATCATTTTGGATTTTTCCCATGATTCTGTTCCAGTTAAGGTAAGTCATGACTTTTAACCAGTTAACGTTTTTTACTTCAAATACTAAAGTTACTCCCATTAATCTATCTTTTTCGCCGATGTCTTCTCCGGCAATAGTATAGGGGACACCGCTGGCTGCAGCTAAATCCGCATCTTGAGTTGCATCAATCAATCTTTTCCCAAAGTATTCTTTAATTTCACCGTCTTCTTCGACTTTAACACCGATTAACGTATCTCCCTCTTTTATTGGCTCTACCACTTTTGTATTGAGCTTTAAAACTATGGACTGCTGGTTGTCCACCATCTCCCGAAATACTGTTTTGGCTTTTTCTATAGCCAAAGCACTGCCGCCTACGGCATCGTAAAATTCTTTAAATATCCCCTGGGTAAGGAGGGTGCCGTCTCGACCATGGTTCATGTCGATAAAGTTGAGTTTTCCTAGTGTCATTAAACCGCCTAGGGCATGGTCGTCTTCAATAAGAAGTACGGTAAGCCCGTTGCGGGATGCAGATACAGCCGCAGCCACACCCTCCGGCTCACCGCCGACAACGATTACGTCAAAATTATTGTCCGTGGGGGGAGGGGGACCGGGGCTAAAATGCTTTTGGGATTCACAGGAGGTCAAGGTTAAGGCTAAGGTTAAGAAAATGATTAAGGTTAAGGTTGAGGTTAAGGATTTTTTATGCATGATTCACCACCAAGATATTTTTTTAGCATTATAGCTTTTGGGCAATTCTGCATGTCAGCATGACGGCTTCCGGGTGAAGCTCTTAGGACGGCATTACGGCTAACAGGATATTCTGCATGGCGGCATTACGTCTTTTGGGTTTAGCTTTCGGGGCGGCATTATTATTTTGGGTTAATATTTCTGCAATGACACGTTCAATGACCTAAAAAAATAAACCCGAAACCATAATGCCGTCCCCAAAAATCAGCCTAAAAGCCGTCATGCTGTCCCAAATTTATAACTCCGAAGCCGTCATGCTGTCCCGAAAAGCAAACCCTTAAGCCGTCATGCTGTCCCAAAAGCTTAACCTGAAAGCCATAATGCCGTCATGCCTATCTCTTAAGATACTCATACATATTCGCCACCAACATAATCACTTCCGCCGCCTGGGGTTGTTTGGTGTCGGCTGCAAAATAGGGAATTAATTCTTCAGTTAAAATGCCGGCTTCCTGGAGTATTTGCCGGGCTTGGTCTGGGGTTTCGGCCTTTTGGCCTAAGCCGTAGGCTGCAGATTTTAAGATTTCCCCATTTGTGGGTGGTTCATTTACTTCGATATACTGAGCCGGTGGGTGGCCGGCTTTTTCCAGAGTTTTATTAATCAGGTTTTGGAAACGCCACTTGCCCATGGGTTCTTCTAGGCGATAATCATTATTATAACCGCCGTCTAAAAGGCCTAGACTACGAATAGTTTTTACTCCCGGATAAGCCCAGTGTTCTGTTATGGGTTCTTTAATATTAAAGGGTTTTAAATAGGCCCCTTGAGCGATTAAGGTATCCTGTACCCATTTAATTGCTTCTTTGGACTTGGTCATTTCTCTGAAACTAATATCATTCTGAACTGAATAAGCAGCAGCTACTCCGGCACCTTCCGCTGCAGCCATTCCTATAGGAATAATACGAGCACTGCCGGCAGCCAGAGAAGTATAGGACGCACTGCGGCCTACTACTAATAAATTTTCCACCTCTAAAGGAACTAAACTACGGAAAGGAATACTGTAGCGGTCAGGATTGCCTACTACCGTTCCCCACCGTTGGGTAGCCGTTGGCTGAATGTCTACCGGATAACTACCGATAGCTATCCGATCCCACTGGTCCCTATTTTCTAAAACATCATCAATTGTTAATTGATATTCACCAATAATATGGCGGCTTTCCCGCACATAAAGCTGTTCCGCGGTACCAACTAATTCGGCTTCTTCAAAACCTACAAAGTTTTCCCGCACATAAGGCATGATATACTCCAGCTCTTTCTTCGCCCGTTCAATGCCTTCCTGTTTACTTGCCGGGTCTAAAACATCTACCCCGAAGATAACAAGAGCGTTGATTAAGACATTACCGTTATCTTGCCGGGCAGCGTTAAATCCCCGCAAGCGCATCATGGGGTCTTTGGGTTCATAACTAAAACCTTCTTCCGTATATCCCCAAGCTGATTTATGGTCAGCCCCTGTATTTTCATTGCCGTCATTTTTCAGGTAATCAACTACTTTGTCCCAGTTAACGTTGGTTAGTTCAAAAACTAGAGTGACCCCCATCATCCGATCTTTTTCACCAATATCTTCCCCGGCGAAAGTATAAGGTACACCGCTGGCCGCCGCCAAATCTGCATCGGCAGTGGCATCAATGAAGCGTTTACCGTAGTATTCCTTGATTTCACCATTTTCTTCTTTGACCTTAATGCCTACTAAAGTATTGCCTTCTTTAATAGGCTCTACAACGGTTGTGTTTAACTTTAAGACAATGGACCTTTGTCTTTCCACCATATCAAGGAAAACCTGCTTGGCTTCTTCTACGTCAAAAGCCGTACCCCCTACTGCATCATAAAACTCCTTGAATATACCCTGGGTTAAAAGGGTGCCATCCCGGCCGTGGGCCATATCGATAAAATTGAGTTTACCTAGAGTCATCAGTCCACCTAAAGCATAATCATCTTCTACTAAAAGGACTGTTAGGCCGTTGCGAGAGGCAGATACAGCTGCAGCTACACCCTCCGGCTCTCCACCGACTACGATTAAGTCAAAGTTATTGTCGGTGGGGGGAGGGGGACCGGGGTTGACTTGCTTCTGGAATTCACAAGAGGTCATGATTAAGGTTAAGGTTAAGAAAATGATTAAGGTTAAGGTTGAGGTTAAGGTTGAGGATTTTTTATGCATGATTCACCACCAAATTATTTTTTTGGCATGACGGCTTTTGGGCAATTCTGCATGTCAGCATGACGGCTATTGGGCTTATCTGCATGACAGCATTATCTTTAACGGGTCTTGCTTGAGGATCTACTTTTTTTAACTAGCCACTTCATCATGTAAATTTTACTTTCGCTAGGCTAGAACTCCGAATCGGAATAATCTAAGCTTGCCTCAGAGCCGTAATGCCGCCATACAGCTAAACCCAAAAGCCATAATGCTAATCACTACCCTACATAATAATATAAAAGAGAGAAGTGGACAATCACCTCTCCCTTTTATTCAAGTGTTAATTTTTTCAGTTCTTACATTCCGCCGGCTAAGGATGCCTGGGCAGTTGCTACATATTGAGAGTCAATGATGCCTTGTTTGGCAAGTTCTAGGGCGTTTCTGGCTAACATGTATTCATAGCCTGCATTAACTTTTTCGTTTAACTTTTGTTGATAAGCTATTTCTGCGTCTTCAAAGTCTAGCTTGGAGATAATACCTAATTCATATTTTTTCTTAGCCCACTCATAGGTTTTTTGGGCTGTACTTAAGTTTACTTCAGCCAATTGATAGTTTTTAGCCTTAGCATCATGATTGGCTACTAAAACTTTAACACTTTCTTTTAAGGATTGTTTTAAATCCTCTATTGAAAGTTTAGTTCTATCAATACTAGCTGAAAGGACTCGAATATCGTTACTGTCATCCGTATAGTTACCGTCCTGGTCATAATAACGGAGTTGTCTTTCCAATTTGGGAAGTTCGGCATTATTGGCCAGTGCTTGTTCCAACACTATTTCATAGTTTTCTGTAGGAAAGGGTCCTTCCACTGTAAAGCCTACTAATTGGAGATTACTATCAGGGTCTCTGCCCATTAAATCGTTTAATGTCCATTTGCTCTTTTGCAGTAAATCTTTAAGGGATTTAATACTTTGAGCTAAGTTGGAAGCTGCAACTTCCGTATTTTTTACTAAATCAGCGGTAACCATGCCTAATTCCTGCTGTAAACGCAAAGCCTTAACTTTATTCATGGCTGCGTCATATTGTTTTTCTAAAAGCTGGATGACATTTTCCAAATTTAATATGGTGGTATATAGTTTTTCAGTAGAAAAGGCTAGTGTCTTTTCCAGATCTTCATAAGCTCTTTTGGCATCGGCTAATCCATCTCGGGCACGCTCATAGCTTATACGCATTTGTTCAATTTGTGTTATACCGATTGAATTTGTTTGCATTAACTGGGTCTGCAATATCATTTGTTGCGCACTAAGATAATACCATTGTCCAGTAGCTTCAGGATTTATACCAACCTGATCCTGGATTTGGGACATAGCCTCCTGAATTTCATTTAATTTTTCTAAAGTGTATTGACTATTTACCTGCCTTTTGATTTGGGCATAAGCATTATAGATAGAATAGGATTGTGCCTCAATAATGTCAATTTGTTTTTCCACCGATTTTAAAGCCCGTGCATTTTTTAAGACCAGTTCTTTCACCTCATTCAAGGTAAGAACATCCTTCGTTGTTTCTGCATCAGCTGCCCAAACTGTACCCACATTGAAAGTCAATAACAAAACCAAAACTAATAAATTGCAGATTAACTTCCTCATCTACATCAACTCCGTATAATGTTTGATATTCTAATTAGTATCTTACAATTTCCGCGAAATTTTGCAAGTAAATTTTTTAACGGTATATTTCAATGGTGCTGGTCTCCGGTAAATATAAAACATAAGCCCCAAAATACTCCGAAATATAGCGAATAGGCACTAGAGTACGGCCATTGACAATAGTTGCCGGTGTATCAAAACCAGGCAGTTTTTCTCCTATTTTCATCTGCAATTCCAAACCATCTAAAGTAATTTTAACGGCATTTTCTTCACCAAGCCATTGTACATCAGCCCCGAAACTTTCTGTAATAAACCTCAGGGGTACCATGGTCCGGTTATTTAAAAGGGTGGCCGGTACGTCTAAGTAAGTGTTTTTGCCATTAATCACTGCCGTATTTTTATTGATGACCAATTGAATGTGCTGACCAGGGTTTGTGCTGGTGAAAATTCCATAAGTCCCGCTCTGGTTTGTTTGGAAGGTAAATGTTACAGCATTTTTATCGTAACTTCCACCCTGTTTGATGGCGCCAACTTTACTGATAAAAGAAACACCGGTAAAGTTTTGCGGATTGTGTTTATTTAGGTCTGCACTGGATAGGGAGAAGGTAACAGATACAGGTCGAGAAAATTCTTTAATCCCTTTTATATCTAGGGAATAATAAGGCAGTCCTATGTCAGTAAGATCCTTCTTCTCAGGCGAGAACAGCTTGTTAATACTGTCCTTTGCTTCTTTTGTCAGGGTTAATTCGACTTTATCACCGTTTTCAGTAACGATATTAGTAGTGATATTTTCAATAGGGATAGTAAACTTAACAGCATCATATTCAATGATTAAGGGGAGTTCCATCTGTCTTAGTTCGTCTAAAACTGCAGAGCTAAGGGTTACATTATGTACTGTGTAGAAGTTTTTCAAGGTAATTTTGGCAGTCCCTGTTCTGGCCAAAGTATCATTTAAAGCAAAATCATAATCGGTAGCCAGCATTTCCTCCGGCAGGGGAGATTCTACTTCCTTACTTGTTTCTTTTTGTTTTTCCTGATCAACAATGCCGGCTTTTAATTCGGAAGAATCATCAGTGAAATTAATCCTAATTGTATCAATTAAGGCTATTGTTTCTGCATCTTCTTTGGTGGCTTTAGGATTAGTTAAATAACTATAAATATCTCCCCGGATACTGTCCCTTAGAGCGAATCCAACATCTGTACGGCCGGCTACTTTCGATCTCAGCTTAACTTCTGCTTTACCCTGTTTATCGGTAGTTACAAAATAGACATTTTTACTGCCCGGATAATTTTTGGCTTTATAATCATCTTTGAAATCTTCATATTTCATGTTACCAATAGTAAAGTTGTCAAAATCTCCTCTTCTGGAAGCAAAATAGACTTTCTGATTGGCGACAGGTTTTTTGTTTTCGTCCAAAACCTTGATGGTAAAGACTACTTCATCCATACCATTGGGCCTCGCAGCTTTTTTGTTGACGGTAACGGAAGAATTATTCACATCAGGCATAGCGTAAAGAATTGTGGCCGAAAACAGCAGCAACAAGACTGCACACAGAATGGAAAGTAAGCATTTTTTTCCCTTCATACAAATCCCCCTTTGTAGTGTTAAGTTAAGTATACCATATACTCCCTTCGGTCGTAAGGTTGAGGTAAAAAAAATGATTGAGGTTGAGGTTAAGACTCCCTTCGGTCGTATGGTTGAGGTTGAGGTTAAGGTTGAGAAATTTCAAAGCTGTCCCAAATTTATAACCACAAAGACGTCATGCCGCCCCGAAATATTAACCTGTAAGCCGTCATGCTGTCCCAAAAGCTAGACCTATAAGACGTCATGCCTCTATAAAGACGTCATGCCGCCCCAGGAGCTAAACCTGAAAGCCGTCATGCCCTTTAATAATTTGTGACATAAAAAACGGGAGGATCTCTCCTCCCAAAATCAAAACATAATATGTTAATTACTTACTTGTTATTACTGTTCAAAAGTTACTGCTAATGTAGTTCCGTCAGCAGCGTAGATAGCTTCAACGTCTGCACCGAAAGCTTCAGCGATTACACGGAAAGGTAATACTGTGCGACCGGTTTCAGCGTGAATGAATGGAGCTACGTCGGAAGTAATGGTTGTACCGTCACTTAACTTAATTTCGTTAGAACCAATAGTCATAGTGATAGTTCTGTCTTCTCTTTCTAAAGTAACGGTTTGAGTAGCTTCATCCCACATGGTGTCTTTGTTAGTAGCACCTAAAGCTTCAGCAACGATACGTACAGGCACGAAAGTACGGTTGTCTTTGATGAAGGGAGCTAAGTCAGAAACCATGGGTTGACCGTCTACAACATAACCAGTGGAACCGATGAATAGAGTAATGCTTTCAGCACCGATTTTTACTCTTTCAGCTACGAATTTAACTTCAGTTGTGTTAGAAAGAGTAATTTTATCATCTTGACCAGGAGCTACACCTTTTACAACAAAGGCTAGAGCTACTGTGCCAGGTTCACTGCATTCAACTTCAACGTCAACTTTACCGGTTCTGGATAAGGATTTTTGATAATCGGATTTTAAGGGTAAGTTAACGTCTACTTCAGCACCTTCGGGAGCGCTTACTACGTATACGTCAACTTCGATTTTGTCTTGTACGGAGTTGCCATCGTTGTCAACAGCATTGAAAGCAATGGGGTCACCGTTTTGATTTACTAATTGATAGGTAAGAGTAGCAGCTTCGTTTACTAAAGTAGCTTCTTCAGGAACAGCTACTTCAAGACCGGCAATTAAGGAACCGATAGTCATTTCATCTGTGGCAATAAGGCCACGAGCTGTATCAATGGCAGTGATAACTACTTTACCAGTGTTAAAGTTGTTGTATTGAGCTTGATTTGCAGTTACAACACCATTTTCATCAACTTTAGCTAAAGAAACATCACTTACACTGAATTCAACTGCAGATGGATTTTCTTCTTCGTAGAATACTCTGTTGTTGTCATAGTATTTTACAGTTGGTCTTTCACTCTTTTGACCATAAGCCAAGTAGTTTTGTTTGTAGTCAATAGCTAATTTTGTAATTTCGCCTTGTTCAGCAGCTTCGAAAGAAACAGTAGCGAATTTACCATTGTCTAATTTAACTTTAATTTCATAAGTACCAGCAACATCTGGTTCTTGATCAAATACTACTACTAAAGCATTTTCATCTTCGTTTACTTCAATACTTAAATCATCATCTTCTAAGTCGCTGCCAGCAGGTTTCTTGGAGAATACAACGCCTTCAGAACCGATTTCTTCGGCTACTTTGTAAAGACCGGTTGCCTCACTATCTTCTGTAGCTTCAGCACCACCTAAGATTCTGTTGCCGAATACATCGTAAACTTTGAACTCTAAAGTAGGATGAGTATCCAAAGCTACTTTATCGGTAATAGCTGCGGGAGCTTCGATTTCAAAGGCATCGTCGCTACCGGAGAAGTCCATGTTAACTATAGCAACTTTGCTGCCTTTTTTAACAGTTAATTTGTAATCATCAGCTTCATAAGCATAAACTTTAACTTTTACTTGACCTAAAACATCAGTGGTGGCTTCTGTTTTGTTTAAGTTAGCACCGGATTTGTTTAAAGCAAAAGTTACTTTTTCTCCGGCCAAAGGTACACCGTTTTTATCTTGAACTTCGAATGTTAATTCGTATTCATCACCATCAGCTTGGAAACCTTTAAGTGCATATAATCCTGCATCTTCATTGGTTTTATCTTCATCTACTGAAACACCGGCAGGTAATTTGTCGGTATCTAAAACAATTACGTCAGCGCCAAGTTGTTTCCATTCAAAGCTTTGGCTACCAATAGCAACACCGCTTTGACCTACAACATCATCGCTGGTAGCAAGAGCAGCTTTAAATGTTACTTCACCGGCAACACTGGAAGTATATTTTACTTTTACAGTGCTTTCGCCAGCGATATCTTTAACTTTTACAATACCGTTAGATAAAACTTCTGCATAGGCAAAGTCAGCAGCAGTTATTTTATCTTTACCGGCAGCTTTAATAGCGTAAACGCCTTCTTCAATTTCTTTTACGTTATCAACATCAGAAAGAGAATCTTCAGTTCTTTCAGCCCAAATGTAAAGAGCTTCACCGTCTTTTAAAGTTGTAGCAGCACCATTTACACCACGTAAAGCAACAGTTACTTCTACATCAGAACCAGTAGATTTTGAACTAGCATTGACCGCAATTTTGCTGGCGCCTTTAACAGCAACGATTTCATCAGCGGCAAAAGCAGCTACTGGCAGTAAAGTCATCATAAACGCAACTAGCGTTAAGATCGCAAATAGCTTTTTACTTTTCAAGTTTTGTCCCTCCTAATTTTTGACTAGATTTTTTTTGTTACTTTTTAAATCCCCCGTGTACGATACAAGATTATAAACTATGTATCATCGTCACTAAAGTTCAGTGGCCTAACCCCTCCTTTCAAGAGGTAATTATAAATATGTTTCGACAAAATTCGACTTCTTCTTAGTTATACTATATAAGGCAAATTAAATTCAAATGTAATATTTTCCGGTAATTATGTATTGTTTTAAAATATTGAGGGGGAAGCTTCCCCCACAACATTTTAAAAAGGGAAATGAATGTCGAAGTGACAAGTTTCGACATCTAAATACTTTATACATTAAACAATTTTCTAATGCAAATGTAATTGTTGGCAACTGATTTATGTGGTTTTCATCTACAATATTCGACAATATTTTTGGTTTGTGAGGGTAATAACACTTTTGGGTTAATTTTTTTGGTCGGACATGACTTTAAAGTTAATATTTTTAGTCAGATCTATGCTATTTGGGTAATATTTTGGTCAGATTTTTACTTCGGGGTAAATATTTTTTCAGAGTCATTCCTTGGTGTTTAAAATTGCCGTTCCCATAGTTAAACCTGAAAGCCGAAATGCGGACGGAAAATATTAACCAGGGAGACGTAATGCCGTCCCAATAATTTTGCCTAAGAGCCGTCATGCCGCCCTAAAAGATATACCCAAAAGTCGTAATGCTGTCACGCAGATTCACACAAAAAAACACCCCCCAAGGGGGTGTAATTATGCATATTTTTGTTTTATTTGCTGATAGACGTCTTGAGAAATGAAAGCATTTGTATAAGCGATTTGAGCATGCTCCAGAAGCTTAGCAGTATTTAAAGGGGATTTGCGGAAAGGAGTAGAGTATTGAGGGCCTTTATACAAAAGGTAGGTATAATTACCTTCTTTCTTAACTTCATGAAAACCTGGGTTATATACTTGCTGTCCTATTTTGTACCAACCTTTTGTATCAGGGAAAATGCTTTTTTCTCCATGGTAAAGATAAACCTTGGAGTAGTTAGGCCCGAAATGCTTTTGCACTTTTTGCAAGCGCTCTGCTTCCCTGGTTTTATATTCTTCTTCAGTACAACTCTGGGAAACTTCATAGGCACCTTTTTCTATAGCTTCCAAAAGAATATTCTTTCTTTCGGCAGTAATTTTGGTGTTTGCTTTAAGTAAACTAGTTGCTTTATGGACATCACCAAAAACGATAATTTTATTCATTAGTTACCTCCGGGATAATTATGCTTTATATTTCTATAATCGGTTGAAGTTAAGATTTATTTAGTAGAAATTGTATTCATGAAGGGGGATTACTTCAGTTGCTGTCGCTCCTTCGTAGTGACACGATCCGCGTCATTGCGAGCCCGAAGGGCGAAGCAATCCCCTGCATTGAAGAAGGGGATCGCTTCAGTCGCTCTGCTCCTTCGCGATGACATGATTAAGTGCCGGGTCTCAATGACAATGCAAAAATGTAAATAAAAATGAGAGGGCTTATGCCCTCTCGTTTAAAAGGATTTAATTATTGTTGAAATTGAACAGCGATTGTGCGACCGTCAGCTGCGGGAACTGCTTCTACATCAGCACCGAAAATGTCTTCACCGATTACACGGAAAGGCAATACAGTGCGACCATCTTTAATGAATGGAGCTACGTCAGATACTACTACAGTACCATCGCTTAGAGTAATTTCGTTGGAACCAATTGTTAAAGTAGCAGTTAAGTCTTCGCGAGCAATTGTTACAGTTTGAGTAGCTGCATCGTATTCAACTTCTGCACCTAAAGCTTCAGCTACAAGACGTACTGGTACGAAAGTACGATTGTCTTGGATGAATGGAGCTAAATCGGAAACCTTTGGTTGACCGTCAACAACATAGTTGGTGGAACCGATGAATAAGGTTACACTCTTAGCACCGAGAGCAACTTTTTCAGCTACGAATTTAATTTCAGCATTAGCGGAGAGAGTAACATCTTCTTTTACTTCCTTAATTACAGCTTGATACTTGCCATCATTATCTTTTTCATAAACTTCTTCAACTCTCTTTTCCAATGGACCTTCCACAACTAATGCAATACCTAAAGTCCCTGGAACGTCAGAAGTTACTTTGACATCAATTTTACCTGTTCTAGATAAGGTCTTCTGATAATCAGATTCTAATGGCAAATCAATGGAGACTTGCGCACCATCTGGTTTGCTGATTACATAAGCATCAACTTCGATTTGTTTTTTCTGATCAGCATCAAAGGCTATTGGATCACCATTCTGGTTAACTAACTGATAAGTGATAGTTGCAGTTTCTCCTACTAAAACAGCTTCATCTGGAGCGGCAACATCCAATCCGGCAATTAAGGAACCAACAATTATTTCATCAGTAGCCACTAAGCCACGAGCAGTATCAATAGCGGTTACAACTACTTTACCGGAACTGTAATCGTTGTATTTAGCTTCGCGGGCTTGAATCCTATTATCAGCGGTAACCTTAGCTAAGGAACTATCGCTAACACTTAATTCAACAGTAGTAAGGTCTTCATCTTCATAGAATACTCTATTATTATCATAATATTTTACTTTAATCTTACCAGTTGTACTACCATATGCTAAATAACTTTCTTTAATGTCTAGAACCATACTTGTAATTTCGCCTTGTTCAGCAGCTTCAAAAGTGCAAGTTGCATATTTACCATTTGGTAATTTTACTTTAATTTCATAAGTACCAGCAACGTCTGGTTCTTGATCAAATCGAACTTTTAAAACATCACCATCAGGTTCAACACTAATATCTTCGTCTTCTAAATCAGAAGCAGATGGCTTTTTGGAGAATACAACATCGTCGTCTTGATCGAAGTCTGGGTCTTTAAGAAATTCTTCAAGACCATTTTTTAAAATTCTATTACCAAATACGTCATAAAGCTTGAACTCTATTGTAGGTGAACTTTCTAAGGCAACTTTGTCAGTTATTTCATCGGAAAGTTCAATATTAAATGGTTCATAGTCACCTTCAAAATCTAATTTTACTACAGTAATTTTGCTGCCTTTCTTAACAGATAATCTGTAGTCATCAGCTTTATATGCATAAACTTTTACTTCAACTTCCCCTAAAACATCAGTAGTAGCTTCTGTTTTGTTTAGGTTAGCGCCAGTTTTATTTAGAGTGAATTCTACTTTTTCGCCTGCTAAAGGATTGCCGTCCTTATCTTCAACAACAAACGTTAATTCATATTCTTCACCATCGGCATATAAACCTTTTACAGTGTATTCGTCTTCATCTCCAACAATGTCAATATCCTTATCATCACTATCTGTAACTTTTGTTAATCTAATTTTATCGACACCACGTTGTTTCCATTCAAAGCTCTGACTGCCGATTAAATATTTATCTTCACCAACAACGTCATCTATATTAGAAACTGGTTTAGTCACTCCCGCAACAGGTGCAAGGGCGGCTTTAAAAGTTACTTCATCGGCAATACTAGAAGTAAACTTAACTTTTATTGTGCCAGTTTTTGAATTTAATTTTTCGTCAGTTACCATTAAATAGTTTCCATTAACAACACTGTCTTGAGCTGCACCTTCTATTTTATATTCGACAAAGTTTCCATTTTTATCTACTACAGAAGCAACTTTGTCAACATCGGATAGAGAATCTTTTGCTCTTTCAGGCCAAACGAACAGAGCATATTTAATTTCTTTTCCGCCATAAACTTTCTCAACTAAAGTGTCTGCAGGTTTATTATTAGCACCACGTAAAGCAACAGTTACTTCTACTTCGTTACCAGCAGCTTTAGATTTAGATTCAATAGAGATTTTACTGGCAGATTTAGAAGCGGTATTATAATTATCTGCTGCAAAAGCTGCCACAGGTAGTAATGTCATCATGAACGCAACAAGCGTTAAGATGGCAAAAAGTTTTCTTGTCTTCAAGGTTATTTCCCTCCTTAAAATGTTGTGGGTAAGTTAATACCCAAGTTCTTTTGAATTGTAGAGTGTTAAGTATTTCTACAACTCATGGTTCGGGTGGCATACATTTGTCAGGTGTATGCATGATTTAAATCCCCCGCGAAAATTCACGACAGTTACTTTATGTAACTACTTCTCTTAGGCTAATGTGGCCCAATCCCCCCTTTCGTAGAGTAAGTATTGAAATTAACCTAAAAATATCATTATTTAGTAACTAGTGACTGGTGACTAGTGACTAGTATTTTTGCTACTAGTAACTAGTTACTAGCGACTAGTAAATTAGCGACTGGTGACTAGATTTAGAGGCTAGTCATTAGTGGCTGGTGGCTAGTTGTAATACTAGCACTATGCTGACTAAGCACTAAAGTTTTATATGATTCTGCATAATGCAGAAAACTGTAACCACGGATTAATTTAAGTCTAGAAGTGGGCGAGATTTTAGCTACTAGTTACCAAAACACTTTCCACTGTCCTCTGTCCAACTTTCCAATTATACATTGGTTTCTTCTAGTTTAGCAATGCGGTTGTCTAATTTTTTAATGTCATCCCAGACAAACCTTAGTTCTTTTCTTATTTGTTTCTGGCCTTTTTCAAGTTTCTTTTGACCGGCTTCAAGATTTGCAACACGATCTTCAAGTCTTTTTTGGCCTCGGGTCAGTATTTCCAGTTTTTCTAGTACTAATTGTTGGAATACTTCATTATCCATGATTATTCCTCCGGGATTGCTTCGGCCTTTCGGCCTCGCAATGACATTCCTCTTTGCATTGAAATTGCTTATCCAACTGTTCGACCGACAAACTGTCCATTGACCAACTTAGAAGAAAATAGGTAAGAATCACCAATTTACAAATGTCATTATATATATATTTGAAATATTAGTCAATAGATTGTGAGTAGTTTTTCGAATTGGAGATAAATTTTGCTATATTACTATTCTATGCAAATCAGTGTTTTCCTTCTTTTTTGGAGGAAAAATTTTCTCTTTCTAGCGAAGGGGATTGCTTCGTCGCCAAAGGCTCCACGCAATGACACGGTCAATGTCATCTATTCCATTTTGCCTTTTTCGCCGCGGGCCCGTTGGCCGATGACGGCCAGGACAAAGCGGGGTAGAGCCAGCATACGCCGCCAGCGTTTGGGCTCTTTGTAAAGGCGGAAAAGCCATTCTAAGCCTCTTTTCTGCATCCATTCGGGAGCTCTTTCTACATTGCCGGCTAGGACATCAAAACTACCCCCTACTCCGATACAAACGGGGACTTCTAAGTCTTTGAGATGTTCTCTAATCCAATATTCTTGTTTGGGGGCACCTAAGGCAACAAAAAGAATATCCGGCTTTACCTTTTTGATGTTTTCAATGATCTGAGGTTCTTCTTCCTGGGTAAAGTAGCCGTGTTCATACCCTACTATATGACAGTCGGGGTATTCTTCTAAAATTCTAAGTACGGCTTTTTCAGCTACTCCCGGGGCGGCTCCTAAAAAGTATAATTTCCAGCCGTTTTTACCTGCTCTTTTGCAAATTTCCTGCAAGAGGTCAATACCGGATACTTTTTCCGGAACCGGATTGCCTAAATATCTTGCGGCCCAGACTACTCCTGAGCCGTCTGCGGTAACTAGGTCAGCTTTATTAAGAGTTCTACTGAGTTTTTTTTCGTGAACTCCTCTGTATATTATTTCGGCATTTGCTGTAATTATATGGTGGTACTTGCCATCATTTATGAAATTTTTTATAGTTTCCAGTGTTTGCTCCATAGTTGTTTTGTCAACCAGGGAACCCAGGATGTAGACTCGTTCTCTCATATATAGACGAACTCCTTTCGGGAAAGTTCCCGATCAAGCGAATTTTTTCAGAAATATATTTAAACATTGATAATCTGAATGGACAAAGGTAGTTAAAGCATGACGGCTCTGGAGCTAATATTTTGGGACGGCCTACTCTAAAATTTAGATTATGCTTAAGAGATAGTCTTTTTGGTCAGATTAATCTTTTAGGTTAAGACTTTTAGGTTAAGATTATTTGTCAGATTTTAGCTTTTGGGATATTTTCCTTGGTCAGACTTATCTTTTAGCTAGAATTATTTGTCAGAATTATTTTATTAATAAATATCTAACCAAAAATATTAGGTCGATATTAGGATCTAACCAACAAATTTTACCCAGAAGTGATTTCTGACCAATAATTTTATGCCTAAAGGGAAGTCCGACCTAGTATTTTAACCCAAAAGCTATTATCTGCCCAATGAAAGGGGATTGCTTCGTCGCCAAAGGCCCCTGCAATGACATTATCCCGACCCATAAGCTTGACTCAAGAATAATAATGCCGTCATGCTGTTAAACCCTAAAGACGTCATGCTGTCATGCAGTATAGCTCATGAGCCGTCATGCTGTCCCTAAATATTAACCCGTGAGACGTCATGCCGCCCCAAGAGCTAAACCCCAGAGCCGTAATGCCTCCCTCTATTGTTGTCCCAAAATCCTCATTTCAACCCCATTTGTTCCATTAGTTCCTCAAGTTTGGTGTTGTCAACAATCCAGTAGCTGGCGCCCAGGTTATCGCTGGGGTAGCCGGGAAGCATGTGGCTTTCGATAGATTCATGGTCAATATTGGCGAACTTGGTGGCGTAATACAAGATATCCTTAGTACTCATATCGGTTTCTACATTATTATTAACTTCTTTAATCAGATCCGGAATCTTCCAAATAGTACTAATGCTTTTAACATGATCTGTTAAAGCGGAAAGAAATTTCTGTTGTCTTTCCACTCTGCCGATATCTCCTTGTCCATCACTGCGGAAGCGCACATAGGCTAAAGCATCTTCTCCGTCCAGCTTCTGAAGACCGGGTTGGAGGTCAATGCCTTCGTCAGGATAGTACATGCGTTTTTCTACATCCATTGTGACTCCGCCTAAAATATCAATTATATTAATAAAACCCTGGAAGTTTACTTTTACATAATAATCGATAGAAATCCCCAACAAATCTTCTACAGTTTTCCGGGTTAAATCGGCCTCACCGTAAGCATGGGCATGAGCTATTTTTTCTAAGCCCCTGCCGGGTATTTTAGTCCGGGTATCCCGAGGAATGGACAAAAGTTTCACTTGTTTTTCTTCAGGGAAAAGGCTGGCCAAAATCAAGGTATCGGACCGGGCGGATTCGCGCCCTCGCTGGTCGGTACCGATTAAAAGAACGTTAACAGGTTCCGAGTTTTCATTTTCCTTTCCTTCAGTAACTTCTTCTCCTTCAGCGAGTTCACCGGCATCGGTAGTTAATGGTGCAAAAAGGGTATTAGCCAGCTTAAAGCCCAGAAAGACAGTAGTCAGAAAAAGAATTATAATGATCAAAAAAAAGAATCTGGGACGACGTTTTTTGCCTGTTGCTTTTCTTCTGCGTTTTACTCTGGATAGTTCTTCCGTCAAAGGGTACACCTCCTACTCCGAAGCCAGGGCATGAATCTGTTCAGTGGAGGCACGGAGTTGCTCTTCTAATTGGGCTAAATCCGGCTCATAGTACCATAGACCGTCTATTTTTTCGTTTTTGCCGGGAACAACTACGGATACGATTTCATTAGCCATAATATCGGAAGCTAATTTGCCCAGGGCTAAGATTTCCCGGACAGGAATATCTGTTTCTACATTTTCCTGCATCAGATTCACCAGTTCAGGTAGATTTTTTAGTCCTTGTACACTGATTATTTTATCTACCAACAATTGAATTACTTCTTGTTGACGCTGTATCCGGTCTAAGTCTCCACCGGCGGTACCCCGATAACGGGAATATGCTAAAGCACCTGCACCGTCCAGGGTCTGAAGACCTGGTTGTAAGTCAATATTTTCACTGGGTTTATACATGCGCTGCGGAACATCTACCTCAATTCCACCTACAGCATCCACCAGTTTTACTAAACTATTGAAATTTACAATGGCATAACGATCGATCTGTATGCCCAAAAAATCTTCTACTGTTTCTTTGGCTAAATCTATGCCACCGTAAACATAAGCCGCGTTAATTTTATCCCAGCCCCCTTTTATCTTGACCCGGGTATCCCGGGGGATAGAGACGAGGCGGGCTTTACGAGTTTCGGTATCTATGGTAGCCAGAATGATGGTATCAGTTCTGGTGCGATAGCCGGTGGGGGAATCTACGCCTAATAAAAGGACAGTGTATTCTCCCAGTTGTTTGGCTATTTCAGATTTTTCTCTTTCTTCTTCGCTTAGTTCATCTTGGCCCGTTTGTGGATTAGGGTCTAGTACTAAGTAGTAGTTGTAAACCCACCAACCGGTAACCAGGCCAATGAGGAAGATGGCCAGGACAAAGACTGTTTTTTTGGATTTCATTTTATCTCAAACCTCTTTGTTTACAATTTTAGGTAATTGCACATTACTTTAAATGCAAATTATATTTTAGCAAGTAAAGGTAAAAGTAACAAGAGAAAAAAATGGAAAGCATTGTGGGCGGCATGACGGCTATTGGGTTAATATTTTGGGACGGCCTTATGATTTTTGGGCTAGACTGCATGCCATTATTATATCATCTTTGGGGTTAAAATTTGGGGTCGGTATTTAGTAAACCTAGGTTTTTCTTGATTTTATAGATAAAGCTTTCCAGCATCCGGTCAATACTGTCCGTCATGTTTTTCAGTTTTTTATAATATTCGTCTTCCAGATACCCTAAATCGTGTAATAAAAGTAAATAATATTGCAGTTCACCTAAAGAACCGTGGGCGATGCTAAGAAATTTGACGAATTCTTTATCATGTTGTCTTTTATATCCTTCGGCTATATTTGCCGGAATGGATACTGCTGCTCGTTTTATTTGTGATTCGAGTCCAAAACGTTCATAGGGGGGAAACTTTATCCCACCCCTGTATATTTCCAATACAAGTTGATGAGACAATTCCCATACTTTCAAATCTCGAAAACTTTTCCTCATACTCACACCCCTTCGGGGATCGCTTCGGGCCTTCGGCCCTCGCGATGACACGAAATGTGTCAATTAAGTGCCGGGTCGCAATGACATTATCCCGACCTTTTATGGAATTCATAATCCAATCTCCCATTCTGAATCTGATATAACCTACTATCTATCAACAAAACACCTTCAAAGGGTTTGTTTTCGTCTAAATCCCAGAGGTGTAGGGTTATGGGGCCGGATGCTTTTTCTAATGCTTTGGCAGGGACAGGTGAGAGTACGATGTTTAGATTGGAGGAGGAACCTGTTTCTTTGTTGGCTATTTCCCCCAATTCAACGGTTAGCTGGTATTTGGTTTTATCCAGACCGAATTCTTTTAAGGCGGCGGAGCTGTAAACTACTACTTCCCAAGTGCCTGGTTCAGGTACGTATTCGACGACCCGGACT
>ENA-OWOZ01001317-OWOZ01001317.1-bioreactor-metagenome-genome-assembly--contig:-NODE-1317-length-23564-cov-28.348916_pt1 | contig 23564 bp, 23 predicted proteins | sample MGYA00238140_ERZ651804 | MGnify/ENA primary metagenome ERZ651804 (study PRJEB26910, sample SAMN07631232) | bioreactor metagenome | isolation source: Switchgrass digestor | place: USA: Dartmouth... | reverse complement strand
GGGGGAGCATACATCGTGCAAAACACTCTTGACAAGGGGAAACACCAAAACCGAATCGGATATACTGAAATACTGCCCGAAAGTCAAATTGCAAATGCTGTTGGATATGAGAGATTAATAAGAGAAGCCTTAAGAAGAAGGTGAAGATGATGAGCCAAGTAAAGAGAATAAACCTCAGTTTTGATTTGAGAAATGAGAAATTGAGGGAAGCCTATGAAATAATAATATCCAAGCGTTCTGCAAAAACAGCATTTGTTGCAGATGCTGTCCTTGCTTATATAGAGAACAATACACAAATAAATAAGCAATGTATAAAGGATGCTGTAAAAGAAGCGATTCAGGAAATGGGAGGTATAACAGTTAATGAAGCAAATAATGAAGAATCAGCAGGAGGCATCCCTGATGATGTTTTTGATATTATAAGCCAGATATGAGAAAAGGGGTAGGGATAAGGCATTTTGCCTTATTCTGCTCTTTTTATATGCCGTTTACTTAATTCCTGATGTTAAATTTTAGTACACAAAGGAACTGGAAGAATTAGTTAGGAACTAAAAGGAACTATAATTTGAAAAATTAAAGACAAACTTCTTTACAAATAATTCTAGGATATGCTATATTTAAAGTGCATTCTAGGGAATGTAGTTGGCAAACGGGCAAAATAGGGGAAGAGATTGCTTTGTTGCGGTTTCTTTCCCTATTTTGCTTTATATATTTTTGTATAAAGTAATTTTTTTTCCTCAGGAGCATAATAGAAGCGTAAAACCCGATTTTAGAATTGGTTTCCTTATATAGAAAACTGATAAGATAATTATTTAGAATTCATTCTTTTTGCATGAGAAACGGAGCAAATGGATGGGTTTTAATAGGGAAAAGGAGTTAGAAACGGTTTTAAGGGTTAAGGGGTAAAAAAAGTGATTCTAAAATTGAAACAGAGCAGGAGTATGTGGATTATAGGTTAAAGGGAATAGGGGGCTTAGAATAAGAAATTACATAATATAATAGTAACTATTAAAGGTATTGTTTTTTCTTACCCATAAATCTTATCAAAATCTATATAAAAGACTCTATTAATAACTTAGGTTGTACTATATAATAGTAAATAGACATTCTTGGGAAAATGTAGCACAATATTGCATGTATCCTTTTTGAGGTGGAGATATATGAAAATCAAAAGCAAAACAATTATTATATCAGTATTTTTAATAATACCTTTAATACTGTTTTCATCAAGTTATATAAGTTTTCGTAGTCAAAAAATAAACAATGAGCACTTAGAAAGTTTCAAAAATAACCTTATGACAACTATCCAGCAAAAATCATATTTTGATATTAAAAATATAACTCCTTTTGAATGGGACAGAATGTATGTTATACTGCCTTATACCAGCAGAACAGAAATGCAAAAAATAGTAGGAACAAAATGGACCACTGCTGATACATATATTGGCTATCTGATATTTGATAAAACCTGGCTCGGAGAGCATCCACTGGATGATGATATATTTCATAAATTAGTTTTTGTAAAAGATAATAAAGTAGTTTCGGATGTTACTCTCAATAGGGGTGATGCTGATTTTACACAAATTAGTAGTCCTGTTATAAATGATAGCGCTTTATTTATCATTGACAAAACAAGCGGAGGAAATGTTATTAAAAAAAGTAAGCAATAGAGAATACAATGCTTTCGTAAAAAAGAGTATGTTTGGAGTGAATAAGGTATGAAAAAAGAAAAATCAACAAAGATGATTACTATATTTACTGTTATATGTGCTTTAGTGGCATTTATCAGTTTATTTTTTAGTTCCTTATTGCCATTATACTTATCTTATAAATTCAAAATAGATATAAGAAATGCAGGCTCAATAGGAATCATAGGCGGTGCAGACGGACCAACGACAATTTATGTATCAGGTCAGTCTTCTTCGCACTTGTTTACTGCCATCTTTGCATTGCTAACAATATTGGGATTCATATATCTAGTTGTTATCAAATATAAGAAAAATCATAATTAATCCAGAATCAGTTATTTATCAGGAGCAAAGATGTAACAACAGGTTTGTTTGTACAGAAAAGATAATATAACATATTATATAAAAAGGCTTTCCAGTCAAAACTGAAAAGCCATAAGATTATTAATCAGATAACCATTTATCCAGATATTTTATCATCTCACTTACATCTGGATAATGCTGTGAGAACCTTTCAGGTGCCAATTCGGGCACTCTATCTGACAATTTATTCAGCAATTCCTTTAATTCATTCAGTAAATCTATCCCGTCGTTGTAGTTATAATGGTAAACAGTTTCAAGGATGTCAAGGTAATATTCGGCATCCTGATATTCCCTTGAGTCTTTACCAAAGTTCTTGTCTATTGCAGAAAGTATATTCTTAATTTCTTGTTTTAAATTCTTGGCTTTCATACAACCACGTCCTTTCATTTGATTTTAAACAGGATACAGAATTATGGTTTTGAAAGTCAAGTTTTTTTTGATTAAAAAATTTTTAAGATTACGGCTCATTAAAAAGGAATACTGACATCGTCATATACAGGGGTGAAGTTGCCATCATCCAGTACAGCGGTGATAGGGGCTATACCAGTTGAAGAATGGTAACTTTCATTTTTAGGGATATAATCCCATACATCAAAATCTTTATTTTTTATTATATTTCCTACAATAGCAGCAATCTGTTTTCTGGAACATTCATTGTCTATTTTCTTAATTAAATCTAAATCAAATCTCTTTTTCAGATGAAATAGTTGTGCTTTAGAAATGTTGATTAGGTTTTCTTCTACATTTCTTTCTTCTTGAGCATTGCCTGCGTTAATATTGCTATTTTCTTTTATGGCAGTTTCTGTTTCATCAGTATCCTGCATGTCATGATAATCCTTTGTAGAAAGGTTAAAGAGAATTTTTATTTCTTCTTCTCTAAAGCAACATAATTTTTTTAATACTGCAAGTTGCTGATATGTCATATCCTTTAAATCTATATGCTTAACAATTGCTTCAGCAAAATTAGTCATCTGGTTTATATCTCTTGGGTCAATACACATAATTTCATTTTCAGTGTACAGGCCTGTTTTTAATAGAGTGTTTAAATCTTCATTACTTGCAGGGGTAAAAGAATAGGCTTGTTTTTCCCATAGGCTAATTAAAAGCCTTAGCATGTTATCATCATGCAGTTTAACGGAACAATCGGTAATATCTTTTCCTAATTCTTTAAAGGTGCTAATAATTCTAATATTCCTGAAACCAAACTGCCAAAGGCGGTAGGCGGCTGCAATGCTTTTGCTTTGTCCAACCTTATGGTCATCATTATCAAAGAATAAGTTAATAACTACATCTTTGCCGAAATATTTATCAATTAAGTATATATGGAAGTCGGTTAAATTTGCCTGCCCTGGAGAAACGGCGTCATATCCCATGCAGGAAAGTTTTATTGCATCTGCAATGCCTTCTGTAATCCATAATGCATTAATGCATTTATTCTTCAGTTCGTAAAGGTTAAAAAGGAAGTTTCCAGGCTTAAACGGAACAAAATTTCTAAAAGCCGTTCCGTTTTTATTTGCTGTCAAGTTATCCTGATAATCGGTCACGTTAAGGTATTTGTACTGTTTTGGAGCATTTAAATCTGTTTGTCGGCACTGGTACCCGACAACTATGCCAGTTTCATGGTCTTGAACGGGAAACAGGACTCTGTCATTCAGCATAAAGAAATCACTGTAGTAGAGTTGCTTCTGGCTAGCCTTATCAAAATAGATAAGTCCATATCTCAAAGCAGTATCTATGTCTATATTATATTTCTTACTCATGAAATCAGAGAGTTTATCGACAGAATTTAATTTATCTGCATTTTGAGTAAAGTCATTAATCAGTTTACTGTTTTTAGCATCCTGAATTGCTTTATCATAATCAGTAATCCCATTGTCAATTATATTCTGGGCTTTATGATGCCTGATGGTCATTTCAAGGTCCAGTGCTTCCAGTATAAAACCGGGCTTGTTTGTAGAGTTGGAAGGAGAAACTTCTAAAGAAGGCTTTATTTGTTGTTCTTCTCCTTGGCATTGGCGACCTTGCGATTCTGCTGTATAAGAAAAATATCTTTCAGGAAGCAGCCAGATATTATAGTAATCTGTATATCTAAGGCTATTTGTTTTATGATAGCGTTCCAGTATTTTATCTTTTAACTTCTGCTCAAAATCAGCGATTGAGTTGAATCCTAGATTCAGCCCAGCAAAGTTGTTTGCAGCAAAAATTTTAGCATCGTTATAATTATTCTTTCCTGAAATATTTTGCATAAACATAATAAATTCAAGATATGTGCCGCTTTTACCGCAGGCGTTGCAGTGAAAGTTCCGTTTGTCGTCATTCAGGGAAAGAGAGGTAGGGTTATCTGCTCCAGAATGGAATGGGCAGACAAAACGCCCTTTGTTATATTTCCCTTTAAGCCTGTAAAAATCCTTTAACTTTGCAGCAGTGAGAGACTGCTGGATTAGAGGTTCAATATCATTAAGGTATTGAAATATTAATACACCAACATCGTGAGATGTCTTTTTGGCAATGATGTTATCTAAACTGCTGTTCATAGGCTATTCCTCCGTTCCGTAATTTTTAATGAACGTATTATAGCCATAAATCAGTGTATTTCAAGAGGAACTTTATTTTGTAACAAAAATGTAACAAAAAAATAAAGCCTAAAAATTTGACAAACTTAAAAATATGGTTAATATGTTATTAATACTTCAAGGTACTTCAGTTCAAGAAAACTTTGCGAAACATTGAGAGACGCCTTGAAGTTAATGAAGTATGAAGTATTAATGAAATATTCTAATTCAATTTTAGTTTTGGTTCAATTCTTGTTTTGAACTGAAGTAATGAAGAATGAAAATTAATACTTGAAATGCCTTATATTCAATCCTTAATATGCAATACAAAACAGATTAAGGAGGCATATAAGGCATGGATATAAAGGTTCTTAAGGTTGCGGGAGACAGCAATATCAATGCTGTTGTAGATGCAGCATTAGAAGAGATAAAGCAAAACATGGCTGTAAATATCGATTGTATCGGCATGAAGGCCGGCTATCAGACGGTAAAAGTTCTAATTTCATTTACGGAAAGGTTAGTTAAGATGGGCTACAAATTTTATATAAGACCTTTTTATGTAAAGGTGGACACAGTAACCCATGAAAATGATGCTTTCGCTAAGACAGCCATACGCTGGACTTTAATTGCAAAAAAGAAATAATATTAGTTCTTGTACAGCCAATGAAAATATGGTAACGTAAAGGCATATTGCCGAAAGGGGCACACCTTTCTTATACTGCATCTAGAGGTATAAGGGAGTGTGCTTTTTTGTTATAAATGAGGGATAGAAGGTAAAAATAAAGGCACAAACAAATATCTACTAATGACATAGGGGTAGGTGGATGAAAGAATCAGTGTTAGATTCATAAGAATAGGTGTATATTGAAACAAAACTTATTTATCTTGACCTAAGAGCCAACTGACGCTTACATTTAATACTTGAGATAAGGCTACCAGTTCAATATCGGTTATAATTCTTTTCTTCTGTTCGAGTTTTGAAATACTTGCTCTATCCACATAAACTGCTAATGTCTCAAGTTTTACTGATAGTTCCTGCTGCGTCATATTATTTTTTAACCTTGCAATTTTAACTCTAGAGCCTGCAATATTGCGTTCTTCGGAATCTAATATTAATTTCATCAAACATACCACCTTTTGTTCTTTATTGGAACACTTGTATTTTATCCGAAGTTGTGCAATAATATGTTCTAATAAAGAACAAACTTATAAATTTGGGGGCTAATTGTAATGCATAAGGAAAGATATGGAACTGAGGAGATAATTCAAATTGTTTTGAATCATGAAAATAAGATTCAGTACAGCAGCATTAATAATGGAGAAGCCTATAATCACCTTAAAAAATTGCATATTTTTGATAGGTTATCTGAAAGTTCATATGTTCAATTTAGTTATGGCAAGCGTTGGGTGACCATTAATAAAATTATTATTGCCAACCAAAAGTATTATGTAATTACCATTGATTCAAATAACTATAAATGCAGTAAGTTATTAATAGATTCAGTTACAGGATTATACAATAGAAACTATTGGCAACAGATTAACGATGGTTCAATATATCATCATCTTTATAGCAAAAAAGATTTCTCCCTAATATTCATAGATATAGATAATTTAAAAGAAATTAATGACACTTTTGGTCATTTAGTAGGTGATAAGGCAATTGAAATAGTAGGACAGGCGATTAAAAACAGTATAAGAAAAGAGGATTTAGGTATAAGGTATGGGGGCGACGAATTTATTATTTTGCTTTTTAATCAGCATAAAAAGGCAGCGAAAAGAGTAACAGAGAGAGTTAGGAGAGAGATTCGTAAACTAGCAGTAGAACAAGGGATGAATATTCAAATCAGTGCGGGAATAGCCTGTACTGATTGTTTAGTAGATTTGGAGGATATGATAAAAATGGCAGATAAAAATTTATATAGAGAAAAGGAAAAGAAGAAAGAACAAAAAGGACAGAATAATGAAGTTAATAATTTAGCAAAGGAAATTAGAGAAATAAGAGATGAACTAAACAGAAAAATTGATGGAAAGAGCAAAATATTTACTAGTACAGAGATATTAGAACTAAGTCAGAAGTTAGATAAACTTATTGTAAATTATTTGGGAAAGAAGTAATATGTTTTATTTATCTTATCTTTTTTGTGGTATGAAAATCCATCAAAACCCCTGTAACTTAAGCCTTTACCCTAACTCCACTAATATACATAATTATAGGGTTAAGGTTTTAAGGATAAAGGGCTAAGGATATAAAAAAATAAACTTGACAAGGATACCCAATTATATATAAGGTATGCCCATCTAATAGTGGTTTCAACAAGCATCCTTTTCTTGAAAAACTGTCTACTTTTTTAGTAGACAGTTTTTTGATGCCAAATTTAAGCATAAATAGTGTCAGTTATTAAGAAAAGGGAAAAAGTTTTTAAAAAATATATAAAAATAGGACTAAAGACCTATGAAAAATCCATTCTGCCTATTTTTCATGTGTTATGCTCAAAAATAGAAGGGGAGAAAAACGAGATATGGATTATTAAAGAAGTTTTTTAAAATCTTGCAAATCACCTTACTTTTTAAAAACATGTGTTATGTTCAATAATAGAGGGTCGGAAAAGGAGATGATTCTATGGTAAGGATTAGGGCACCAAGTACCAAAGAAGTAAAAGAGGCATTTTGCCGAATGCCCCTTTTACAGTGGAAATTTATAAAAATAAATTTGTTAATAGTATTATATAAAAAGCAAGGGAGAAATGAAATATGAAAAAAATAATTAATCGTAAAGTTTATAATACAGAAACGGCGGAATTATTGGGCAAATACTGGAATAGTCTTGGCAATGATGACTTTAATTATTTGCATGAAGAATTATATATAACCAAAAAAGGCAATATGTTCCTATGATATTCAGGTGGTGCCTTATCAAAGTATGGAGAGTCAGGTTATGGATGTGGATGGGGGACCGAAGGTATTATTCCTTTAGAACCAGAGGAAGCATATGAATGGCTTGAAAAAAATGATTGCAATGAAGTAATTGAGAAGTATTTTGCAGATAAATTAGAAGAAGCATAATAAATTTACTGTAAAAGTGGATTAGAAAACATTTTGTGAGGAATGACTGGGTGCTCCACTAGTAGAGCACTTCCAGCATAATAAAAAAAGGAAATATGAATTTAATATTAAAAATAAAAGGAGAGATGAACCATGAGACAATTAGAAATGGTAATTAGTGCTGAAAATAAAAAGACGGTTAAGAATAGAACAAGTAAAAGACTAATCAAAGTCAATTATCTTCTATCTGAAGATGGCAGAGAGGTGGAACTGTATAGTGTTGTTAGCAAAGGCATGCTCCAAAGTATTCAAGTTGTAGTAGGCAATGATGAAATTGCATATTTGGAAGAATGTAAATATGATAAAGACTGCTATAATATAGGGTTTTACTGCATTAAAGAATTCATGAATTCAATGGGTGAATTCGAAGTTACCGGCATACCAACAGAATACTACGATTATGATGAAGAATGTAGATGCTGTACAGGGAATCTAGTCATTAAGTTCTTTAGTAAACCCATGACATTTGAAGAATTATTATCATGGGAAAGAAATAGACAAACAAGACTAAAGCAAGACGAAGGAAATATATTGCAAGATTATTGTTTGAAGAAGTTTGAATGGAACAAAGAAATGATAATTTGGACAAAAGGATATGGAAGCAATAGTTTAAAGAACCTTTCCAATACAACAAGTCAAGCAGATATTTTATATATATACGAAAGGGCTCAGAGGGAACTGCCAGGTTTTGAAATTATTCCGAGAGAATGGCTTGAGTATAAGGTCCTTAATACAGGAGCGATTAACATACCAAACATTGATGCAATCGAAGCAGAAATTCAGGAGTATAGAAAGCAAGGATATGATGCATCAATTAAGAACTTAATAAATGATGAAGAAGATAAGCCGATTTCTATAATATTTATTGAAAACTATCTAGGGAAAAACACACTGATGAAGCGTATAGATGAATTAATTTAAAATATAGTAAAGAAAATAAAAGACCCCTAGTAAAAGAAAAGCAGAAGGCAGCATTAGGTAAAATGCACCTTCTGCAAACAAAATATGTACTGAATAAAACATCTATAACAAATTATTTATTGCTGATAATTGATAAGTAGTCCAAATAAAAGCACACTCCTTAAGAGATGTGCTTTTATTATAACAAATTAATGGTCGATAAAATGCCGTAATTCTGTTGAGGATTATAAAGATATGTCGTAAAATGGAATTAACAGTATTTGGACAAAGGGTGATATCTGTGAAAAAAGAATCTAGAGATGTAAAGAAAATAACAAATGTAGAAGATATAATAGAAGCCCATAAAAGAGCGATAAAATTGGTACCTGTAAATTGGAAGGGCAGAGAATTAAAAATACCTGTTTATTATAGCATGAATGCTGCAATCGCTTATGAAAAGGCCTTTGAAGAAACAGAAAGTTATAGAAAATCATTCTGCACAATGGTTTTGAAGATAATCAACAATAATAAAAAAGTTATTTACCAAGAAGATGACTTCCCTATTCTTGGTTTAGACGACATAGAGGGTTTATCAGATAATGACTTGCAAAAAGTAGGAAAAGAAATAATAAATAGTTCAGACTATTTAAAAGGATTTGCCGAAGAGGTATCTGAAGAAACAGATGACTTCTTCCAAAAATTCTATTTGATACATAAAAAAGAAACAGAAAAGTATAGAGAACATATAAAAAAAGTAGCAGAGCAATTAAAGCCTAAATTAGATTTTGCTGACTACTATAAAAACTTACTGCCAGGCATAGAGTTAGTATCAAAACTAAGTAGAATAACAGAAACAGTAAGACCTCCTTTGGTTGATATAGCAATATATCAAAACATTATAGGCAATTCTGCGTTGACGGAATTGGCGGCTACTGCAAGTAAGATGGGGAATATGATAGGTACATATATGGAAGTTATTAACCCGATACAAAGGAGTATAAATAAATCGATAATAGAAATGCAGTCTGTATTAGTGCCAACAACGAGTATTATTAATGAAACAATTAAAAACTATTATTCTGAAATAAATGCTATAAGGGATATATTACAGCCAATCAACATGGAATATGTTAGAACGGCATTAGAAAGTCAAGAAGCACTTAGAAATGTCATGAATAGTGGCATTCAGAGCCATATGCAAGTATTTGGAGCAGAATTAAACAAAATACTTAACTTCACACATCATGACAAGTTATTTAATTTTGCAAATGTGCAGCAGGATATCATGGGCAATATAAGACCGTTTTTATTGGAGACACAGCAAATTCTGTTTGCAAGAAAAAATATTAGCGATAATTTAAATAAAAAGGCAAAAACCATGCTCCAATTTGGATGGTGGTTTATTAGTTCCCTTCCCATAGAAATAATTAACTATATCTATAAAAATAAAGAAACTCTAAAGCAGAAAGATGTAGATAAAATAATATCTGACTATTATAAATCTGGTGAATACAAAGAACTTGAAGAGATAATAAACGAATGGAATGAATTAGGGTATTTTAATAAATGGGAAAAGAAGGTTAAAGATGCTTTCTATGCTCATAAATTAGAAATGTATTCCCTATCAGTTCCAGTATGGGCGCTAATGATTGAAGGCATCATTCGAGACTTTATGAGGGGAAATTATGATGTAACGGCATTTAAATTTGGTATCTTGTATGACAATTTTAAAGAGAAAGCAAAGGAACTAGATGGATTTATTGTTAGTTATGCTTTTAATTGTATGGATTCATTCTATGTCAGATTTAATCCCGAAAAACCAGATGGAGTACATGATTTTAGCAGACACAAAATATTTCATGGACAGGCTGTTAACTATGATACTGAAATAAATTCATTAAAATTGATGCTGTATTTAGATGAACTATTTTATATGGCATTGTCTTTGAGAAATCCTATTATTGCATAATAAAGGACTAATTATACATACCTTTGGCATGTTTCTTTATATACAGCATTGCACCCTATATAAGATGCAGTATGCAAATTGCAAATGAAAACCTAAAAAGATATAGAATATTAAAGTATAGATGATATAATTTGGTATGTAGATATTAATGCTGAATTTAATATACCCAAATTGTGAAATACATAGGAGTGATAAAGTTGATTAACTTTCAAGATAAAGTGAATTTTATATGGAGTATAGCAGAATTACTAAGAGGCCCCTATAAGAAAGAACAATACGGCGATGTAATACTGCCTATGGCCGTACTCAGGAGGTTTGACTGCGTCCTTGCAGCCACTAAGCAGGAAGTATTGGAAAAGTATGAAGCCTTAAAGAAATCAGGGCTCCAAAACATGGACCCTGTTTTAAATAGAATATCAAAGCAGGAATTTAATAACACCAGCAAATATGATTTTGAAAAGTTATTGGCTGACCCAGATAATATCGCAAACAATTTAAGAAATTATATCAACGGTTTTTCCAAGAACGCCAGGGAAATTATAGAACATTTTGACTTTGACAAGCAGATTACAAAACTTAATGATAACAACCTGCTTTACCTCGTGGTATCAGAATTTAACAAGATAGACTTGCATCCAGATGTGGTAAGCAATACCGAAATGGGGTACATATTTGAAGAATTGATTAGAAGATTTTCAGAACATGGGGAGGCAGGAGACCACTATACCCCTCGTGAGGTTATCAGGCTCATGGTAAATATTCTCCTGAATGAAGATAACGATGAATTAACGCAGCCAGGGCTTGTTGTAACTGTTTACGACTGCTGTGCGGGTACGGGAGGCATGCTTTCAGTTGCAGAGCAATACCTCAAAGAATTAAATCCTGGGATACAGGTTGAACTATTTGGGCAGGAGATAAATCCCCAGTCCTTTAGTATCTGCAAATCCGACATGCTCATAAAAGGACAAAACGCAGACAACATTATTTTAGGCGACAGTTTTACTGAAGATGGACATAGGGGCAGAACCTTTAGATACATGCTTACCAATCCGCCCTTCGGTGTGGAATGGAAGAAAGCGGAAAAATTTATTCGTGAAGAATATGAGAAAGAAGGATTTAGCGGCAGATTCGGTGCTGGGCTTCCCAGAATATCCGATGGTTCCCTTTTATTCTTGCAGCACTTGATATCCAAAATGAAGCAGGACGAAAAAGGCAGCCGTATTGCTATTATCTTCAACGGCTCACCATTGTTTACTGGGGATGCAGGTTCAGGGGAATCGGAAATCAGACGCTGGATAATTGAAAATGATATGCTTGAAGGTATTATTGCACTGCCTGACCAGTTATTCTACAACACAGGTATTTCCACCTATATCTGGATAGTAACCAACCGTAAAAATAATGACCCAATGAAGGGGCCTGTAAGGACAGGGAAAATACAGTTGGTCAATGCAGTGGATTTCTATCAGAAAATGAGGAAAAGCCTTGGAAATAAGAGAAATGAAATCACTGAAGAGCAGATAAAAGAAATTACGAGGATATACGGTGAATTTAAGGAGAACGAATACTGCAAGATTTTTGATAATGAAGATTTCGGATACCAGAAAATAGTTGTGGAAAGGCCTTTAAGGCTTAATTTCCAGGTAACTGAAGAAAGAATTAATAATTTGTATAATGAAACAGCCTTTAATAATCTGGTAAAGTCAAAGAAAAAGGGGGCTGCAGGGCTTAAAGAAATAGAAGAAGGTAAGAAAATACAACAGCAAATTATAGAGACCTTAAAAACAATGGACTCTACTATTCTGTATAAAAACAGAGATGCTTTTACAAAAGTGCTGAGGAAGGCTTTTAAGGACAGCGATATTAAACTGGATAGTACACTTTTAAAGGCTATCCTATCTGCGTTGTCCGAGAAAGATGAAACAGCAGACATTTGTGTAGATAGCAAGGGTAATCCAGAGCCAGACCCAGACTTAAGGGATACCGAAAATGTACCTTTGAAAGAAGATATCCATGAATACTTTGAACGGGAAGTAAGGCCTCACGTGCCTGATGCCTGGATAGACGAAAGCAAGACTAAAATTGGATATGAGATACCCTTCACAAGACATTTTTATAAATACCAACCCCTGAGACCTTCTGAAGAGATTGTGAAAGAGATTATGGAACTGGAAAAAAGCATCTCAGAGAAGTTGAAGAAGGTGATGGGTAAATGAGTAGGTATAAGAGGTATGAAAGGTATAAGGATTCAGGGGTTGAGTGGATAGGGGAGATACCTGAACATTGGGATATTACAAAATTAGGATATAGAGCAAGAATGATTGTTCCAATGAGAGATAAACCTACAGAATTTAATGGGAATATACCTTGGATTAGAATAGAAGATGTTGATGGCAAATATATTGAAGATTCAAAATCAGAGCAAAGAGTTTCAGAAGAATTAGTTAAGAAAATGAATCTCAAAGTATATCCTATTGGTACTGTTTTATGTACGTGTAGTTGTAATATGGGTTCGACGGTTATTGTTAAAAAACCACTAATATCGAATCAAACTTTTATAGGAATAGTACCAATGAAGGATTTAGATTCAACGTTTTTATACTATGCTATGAATGCAAATTCAAAAAGGTTGCAGCATCTTGCTGAAGGGGCAATACAACAATATCTATCGAGGCACGATTTTGAGCATTTAAAATTGGCTTTTCCTGATAAAAAAGAACAAACCGCCATTGCCAATTTCCTTGACCAAAAGACTGCTGAAATAGATGGCTTGATTGCTGATAAAGAAAAATTGATTGAACTGTTACAGGAAAAACGGCAGGCGGTTATAACCGAAGCCGTTACCAAAGGGCTTAATCCGAATGTTAGGATGAAGGATTCAGGGATTGAGTGGATAGGGGAGATTCCAGAGCATTGGAGGCTTTCAAAGATAAAGTATGAATCATTAATTAATAATAAAACATTAAGCGAAAGTACAGATGACGACTATGAAATAGATTATATTGACATAAGTAGCGTAACATCAATAGGTGAAATTGATGGCGTTCAAAGTTTAAATTTTAAAGATGCACCTAGTAGAGCCAGAAGAATTTTATATAAGGGGGATACCATAGTATCCACAGTTCGTACATATTTGAAAGCAATAGCCTTTATTGAAAATGCTCAATCAAACCTAATATGTTCGACAGGATTTGCAGTCTTAACTCCCCTATCAAAGGTTGTTCCGAAATATTTATTTTATTTAATGAGGTCAGAAAAATATGTTAATGAGATTGTTCGTAGGTCAGTAGGAGTTAGTTATCCTGCAGTTAATGCTTCTGACATTGGTGCTTTAGAATGTGCATTACCAGATAGAGATGAGCAAATGTATATTGTAGAATATCTTGATAATTGCACTACGCAGATTAACCAATTGGTAAATGATATACAAGCACAAATCCAAAAACTAAAAGAATACCGCCAATCCCTTATATCTGAAATAGTAACAGGTAAAATTGATGTAAGGGAATTTGCGGACAAAGTCGAGGTGATATAAGGATGAACAAAATAACAGCCCATGCAGTGAATATCCGTACACTGCTGAATAATAAATACACGGTTCAGTACTATCAAAGGGAATATAACTGGGAAACCAAGCAGATTGAAGAACTTATAGAGGATTTAACCAACGAGTTTAATGAGTTCTATAAGGACGGAGACAGGCAGATTGATGTGAGGAATTATGGAGACTACTTTTTAGGTCCCATTATCCTTACCAATGACAATGCAATTATAGATGGACAGCAGAGGTTATCCTCATTAACGCTGCTCCTCATATACCTAAACAATCTTCAAAAACAGCAGACGAGTCTGCCTAAAGTCAATATTGATAACTTGATTTACTCAGAGATGTACGGCCAAAAGACTTTTTGCATAAATGTCACAGAAAGGGAGGTTTGTTTAGCATCTCTATTTGAAACAGGTGATTATGACATTACCAATGAGCAGTCAGAGAGTGTTATTAACCTTTACAATCGATATAAAGATATTGAGCGGATTTTCCCTGACGAATTAAAAGGAAGTCCCCTGCCAGTATTTATTGAATGGTTAATAGACAATGTGAGTCTTGTAGAAATAAGGACTGATTCGGAGCAGGATGCTCATAAAGTTTTTGTAACAATGAACGACAGGGGATTGAGGCTCACGCCAACGGAGATGTTAAAGGGCTACCTTCTTTCCGAAATAGATGATAATACAATCAGAAATAAGGCAAATGATTTATGGAAGAATAAAATTGTACAATTAAAAGAAATTGAAAAGGATGGAGATGCTGACTTTATAAAGAACTGGTTAAGGGCCCAGTATGCAGAAACTATAAGGGAAGGTAAAAAGGATGCAGAGAACAAGGACTTTGATATTATCGGAACAACATTCCATAAATGGGTCCGAGAGAATAAGTCTGTTATGGGCTTAAACAGCAGTGCAGATTTTGAAAAATTTATACTTAAAAACTTTAGGATGTATGCTGATATTTATATTCGCTTAAAGGAATACTCCCGCAAGTTTAATAAGGATTATGAGCATGTATTTTATAATGCAGATAGAGGATTTACGCTGCAGTATCAAATCATATTATCAGCAATAAAAAGTGATGATACCCAGGATGTTGTTAATAAAAAAATCAAAATGGTTTCCTGCTTTATTGACCAATTTATATCCATCAGGATTTTCAATTTTAAGACGGTGGATTATTCTTCTATCAAATATACGGTATTCAATATTACAAAAATGATACGCAACAAGGATATACAGGAATTGGCAGCAATATTAAAGCAATACATAAATAATATGGGATATACTCTTGATGGAATTGATGGTTTTTATTTAAATCAGTTTACAAGAAGATATATGCTCCATATTCTCTCAAGAATGACCTATTATGTAGAGGAACAAAGCGGCATCAACAGCAATTTTGCCAACTATGTAAATAGAGAACAAAAAAATCCATATGATATAGAGCATATTTGGGCTGACGATTATACTCAGGGAAACCATCAAGCAGATTTCTCAACGGAAGACGAGTTTAAAGATTTTAGAAATAGGTTTGGAGGACTATTAATACTTCCTAAAGATAAAAATAGAAGTTTGCAGGATATGGAATACAGTAAGAAAGTAATCAAGTACGACAGTGAAAACCTGCTGGCTCGGACTTTAAATCAAAATTGTTATAATAATAATCCATTATTTTTACGCTTTATGAATAATACACAGTTACCCTTTAAACCATATGCACAATTTAATAAGGCAGAACTAATTGAAAGGCAATCCCTCTATAAAGAGATATGCAAAAAGATATGGGATGTAAATAAAATTGATGTATTAGCAAATAGTTAGTAAGGAAGTGAGAGAAATGGCTAAAACTCCTGAAGAACTTTTAGAAAGAGGATTTGAAGAGTATATTGAGGAGCATCTTCTGAAGTCTGGATATATCAAGGGTAACCCTGACGACTATAACAAAGAATTTGCCCTTGATACCAAAATCCTTTTTGACTTTTTAGAAGATACTCAACCGAAAAAGATGGATAAGTTAAGGCAAATTCATAAAGACCAGTATAAGTTTAAAATTTTAAAACGACTCAATACGGAACTAAATAACCGTGGCATGATTGATGTATTGAGGCATGGGATTAAGGATTATGGCGTATACTTGGACCTTGCCTATTTTCAGCCTGCCAGCAAATTAAATACAGAAACAGTAAAACTCTATGAGAAGAATCGGATATCCGTCACAAGGCAAGTACACTACAGTACCAAGAACGAAAACAGTATTGACATGCTCATCTGTGTGAACGGACTTCCCGTTGTTGTGTTAGAACTTAAAAATCCTTTTACTGGTCAAACCTATGAAGATGCAATAATGCAGTACAAGAAAGATAGAAGCCCTAATGAATTATTGTTCCAGTTTAAAAAAAGAGCCATTGTATTTTTTGCAGTAGATACTCAAGAAGCCTATATGACTACAAGGCTTTCAGGAGATAAGACTTCATTCCTTCCATTTAATAAAGGTTGTGATGGAGGAAAAGGGAATCCAGACAATCCTGATGGAATTAAAACTGCCTATCTTTGGGAAGAAATACTTCAAAAAGACAGTCTGATGGATATACTAAAGAGGTTTGTATTTATCCAGACAGAAGAAAAGAAAGATATTGACGGCAATATCTATACATCGGAAACCGTTATATTTCCAAGATACCACCAATTGGATTCAGTAAGGAAATTGGAAGCCGATGCAAGGGAGAAGGGAGTAGGAACAAACTATCTTGTGCAGCACAGCGCAGGGTCGGGAAAAACCAACTCTATATCATGGCTTGCCCACAGGCTTGCTAATCTTCATGATGATGAAGACATGCCTGTATTTGATTCGGTGATTGTCATTACCGACAGGCGGGTTTTGGACAGGCAGTTGCAGGACAGTATTTATCAATTAGAGCATAAACACGGAGTTGTACAGAAAATAGATAAAGACTCAAATCAATTGGCTGATGCACTGAAAAGTGGAACCAGAATTATTATCTCTACCCTGCAAAAGTTTCCTTTTATCATTGAAAAGGTAGGAGAGTTGGAAAATCGTAAGTATGCCGTCATTATAGACGAGGCTCATTCCAGCAGTGCAGGAGAAAATATGGCTTCTTTAAGGGAAGTTCTATCTGCCAATAGCCTGGAAGAAGCAGCAAAACTGGATGAAGAGTTGGAAGGCAAGGAATATGACCCTGAGGAGGAAATTATAAAAACAATAAAGAAAAGGGGAAAACAGCCGAATATTAGTTTCTTTGCTTTTACGGCCACACCTAAAGCAAAAACTCTTGAAATGTTTGGAACGATAGGGCCTGACGGACTGCCCCATCCATTTCATCTATACTCTATGAGGCAGGCAATTGAAGAAGGCTTTATTCTAGATGTGCTTCAAAACTATGTTACATATGAAACCTACTTTAAACTGGCAAAGAAAATTGAAGAAGACCCCACTTTTGACAGAGCAAAAGCCACCAAAGCATTAACACGATATGTAAGCCTCCATCCACACAATATTGCTCAAAAGACTGAAATTATGGTGGAGCATTTCAGGAGCGTAACCAGGCATAAAATAGGCGGAAGGGCCAAGGCAATGGTCGTCACCGGCTCCAGGCTCCATGCGGTACGTTATAAACATGCTTTTGATGAATATATTAAAAAGAAAGGGTATAAGGATATTAAAACCTTAGTGGCCTTTTCGGGAACTGTAAAGGATGACGGAGTGGAATACACCGAAAGCGGGATAAATAAATTTAAGGAATCAGAACTTCCCGATCGTTTTGCCACCGATGAATATCAAGTGCTTTTAGTTGCCGAAAAGTACCAGACAGGATTTGACCAGCCCCTTCTACACACCATGTATGTGGATAAGAAGTTGTCAGGAGTCAAGGCAGTACAGACTCTTTCCCGGCTTAACAGGACTTGTCCGGGAAAAGGGGATACCTTTGTTCTTGATTTTGTAAATAAGGCGGAAGATATTCGAGAAGCCTTCAAACCCTATTACCAGGCAACTATAGTCGAGGAGGTAACGGAGCCAAACCTTCTTTATGATATCGAAAACCGGTTACATGCCTATGGTGTGTATTTAGAAGATGAATTGGACAGGTTTAATCGTATATACTTCAAACCTAAGGATAAAAAGACTTCCAAAGACAGGGCCATATTAAATCACTTGATAGATATTTCCGTTGAACGGTATAAGAAACTGGAGAAACAGGAGCAAGAAGATTTTAAAAGTCAGGCAACTAAATATATAAGGCTTTATTCTTTTATTCTGCAAATAACCCCTTTCGAAGATGTTGAATTGCATAAATTATATGTATATTTAACATATCTGCTTAAAAAACTGCCGAAAGAAAAAGGCTCCACTGTTCACCTGGCGGACGAAATTGCTTTGGAATATTATAGAATTAAAAAGACATTTGAGGGGAGTGCCTCATTAACTCCTGATGATGAAAATATACCGGTTACACCGGTGAGATTTGCGGGCACAGGAGTAAAGGAGGAGCAGGAAGAATATCTTTCCACTATAATTGAGCGGCTTAATAAACGATTCGGCACTGACTTTACCAAAGCCGACCAGTTATCGGTAGAGCAGATTAAAGAGGATTTTGCCGCCGATGAGGATTTGGTTCAGAAAGCAAAAACTAATACTATTGATGATTTTAAATTTGCCTTTGAAAAAGTGTTTATAGACAAAGTAATTGACAGAATGGACCAGAATCAGACCTTCTTTACCCGTGTTTTAGACGATGAGCAGTTTAAAAATGCTCTTATGGAGTATATGTTGGTTGAAACTTATGAAAAATTAAGGAGAATAGCCCTCTAAATTGTTAAACAATTTAGAGGGCTATTTAATTAAGTATTGACTAAATTAGATTTCCAAGGTATATTTTAATTAAGTAAATACTTAATTAAAAAGGGGGGATGGTTATGGAATTATCAGTAGTATTAAAGGCTTTGGGTGATGAGACCAGGTTGAAGATCGTTAAACTGCTTTTAAAGCATAATTATTGCGTGCGGGCTTTGGCTAGGAAACTGGAAATATCCGAATCGGCCGTATCCCAGCATTTAAAGGTACTACGGGAAGCCGGATTGCTTAAAGGGGAGAAAAAAGGATATTTTATGCATTATGATGTAGATCGCATTATATTGCGGGAACTTGCTGCTAAATTTAAAGAATTAGCAGAGATTGAAAGAGAAGTTTGCAATCCTGATAAGTCAGGGTGTTTGCCTCAGGAACAAAAAAGATGCCACATAAAGAAAGAGGAAGATAAGTGTTCGGACAAAATCAAGTTTAGCTTTTTGGAAGGCAATGGAGAAGAAAGGGGAAATAGAGGTAATGGCAATTGTCACTGTAGAAAATTTGAGGAAAAATTATGATGATTTTGAAGCGGTTAAAGGAATTTCTTTCAATATTAAACAGGGAGAGGTATTTGGGTTTTTGGGCCCTAATGGTGCAGGAAAAACTTCTACGATAAATATGCTGATCGGGTTGGCCAGGCCTACCGGCGGCAAGATTTTGATTGACGGAATAGACGCGGTAAAAAGTATAAAAAAGGTGCAAAGTATTATCGGCATTATCCCTGATGAAAATAATCTTTATCCCGAAATGGACGGTTTTGATAACCTTTGTTTTTGTGCTTCTCTTTATGGAATGGCAAAAAAGGAGCGGGAAAGGAAAGCAAAAGAATTACTGGAGCAGTTTGATTTAGCCAAAGCAGGAAAACGCCCTTTTAAAGCTTACTCCAAAGGTATGCGCCGCAAGATAACCATTGCCGCAGGTCTTATCCATAACCCTAAAATATTATTTTTAGATGAGCCCACCACCGGAATCGATGTGGAAAGCGCTAGACAGATAAGAGAACTGTTGCTGGATTTAAAAAGACAGGGTAAAACCATATTCATTACTACCCATTATATTGAAGAAGCGGAACGGATTTGTGACCGGATAGCTTTTATTGTTAACGGTAAAATCGTTAAAGAGGGAACAATTACTGAGCTTATGGAAAATGTGGAACGGGAACATAAAATCAAATTAGTCCTTGACGGTAATGTGGAAAAATTAAAAGAAGAAATGGAAGATATTTTCTCCAATTGTCATATTGAGATACCTGCCGAAAATTCTTGTTTACTTATTTCTCAAGAACCTGTTCCTTTATCTCCAATTCTTCAATTTCTGGACAGTAAAGGGATTAATGTTTATGAAGCTAAGGAGTTAAAGCCTTCCCTGGAAGATGTGTTTGTGAAAGTAACAGGAATCAGAGCATCTAAGTTAGTAAAAGAGAAAGAAAAGGTGGGTAGATAAATGCAAAAAACCTTAATTGCTTTTGGAAGTATTTTAAAGAAGGATATTCAAAATTATTATTTAAAACCGCCTAATATCAGTTGGGGCATTATCTTTCCTCTTTCCTGGGCTTTAATGCAATTTATCAGCTCCTCAGGTAGTCTGGAAATGCGCCAATTACTGCCGGGTTTAATGGCCATGAGTGTATTATTTGGAACTACTTCTATGCTGGCGGTGACCATTACCTTTGAAAGAAGAGGTCGTTCTTTTGACAGATTATTGCTGGCACCTATTAGTATAAGTACATTGGTAATGGCAAAACTGTCCGGGGCAATTTTGTTTGGGATGCTTAATGCTTTCATACCCGTTTTTCTGGCGGCTTATTTTATAGATTTAACAGGTATAAACTGGTACGTTGTTTTAACGGCGGTTTTATTAATTGCCGTTTCTTCGGCATTAATAGGTTTATTTATCGCCATTTCCGCTAAGGAGGTCTTTGAAGCCCAGACTCTTTCTAATTTTTTCCGATTTCCCATGTTGTTTTTATGTGGTTTGTTTATTCCCATCGAAAAGTTACCGACTGTCCTGAAACCAATATCTTTTTGTCTGCCTTTGACTTACGGCACGGATATTCTTAAAGGCATGATTACCGGCAATGCAATTTTACATACATTGGTTAGCTTTTCTGTTTTATTAACCTTTTGTGTTGTCTTATTTTACTTATGTCAGCTAAATATAAAAAGGAAGTGGATTCTTTAATGTTTTAATGGGCTGGTCCTTGTGACTAGCTTTTTTCTTTTTGGGAAAAATAGTAATAAAGCTTTTTCCCAGGGAGGAATGAAGATGCTGAATAGTCTAAAGGAATTTATTAAAGCAAAATTGTTAGCATTTCGTGATCAATTTTTGCCGGAGGAAATTTTAGATGACGAAACTGAAAAAGACCTCTCTTTACTGGAGATGATCAGTAAAGCCAAAGAGGAATGGATAGATGCGAAAAGGTTTTTTGAGGAAGTTACAGATCCTATGCTGGTGGATCATGCTATTTACCGCTTAGAATCTGCGGAGAAAAGATATATGTATTTGTTGAAAATAGCTAATCAAGAAAAACTTAAAAATGACCAGGTAACAATATTTTAAAAGTGGAACATTTATTGGTTCATAGCCTCATATAGATTAAACGAAACCTTATTGTTAAGGAATGAGGTTATGAATAAAGGGATATTTGTTTTTATATTAAGATGGTTGGGTTATTTTAAAAAGTTTTTATTATCTTATCTTAAAAAAGAGGATAAAGGAGAAACTGATAACTCATTAGTAGAGATAATTGACAGGGCAAAAGAGGAATGGTTAGATGCAGGAAGGATATTTGAAGAAGTAACTGATCCAATGTTAATAGATTACGCTGTTTACCAGTTAAAGGCGTCAGAAAAAAAATATATGTATTTAATTAAAATTGCTAAGAAAGAGAATATCAGAAATTATCAAATTAGAATCTTTTAAAGTAAAAAGTTGGCATACTTTGTTTTTAACCTCATATAGATTAGGTAAGAACTTGTCTCTAGGAGTGAGGTTATGAATCTTGGTATTATTTTTGCAGCTATATTTCTCCTGTTTTTGATTTTTCTAGTGGTTCGGGTGATGATTGTACCTATTCAATGGATAGTAAAAATCCTGGTGAATTCAGTTATTGCTCTGGTAGGATTGCTTTTCCTAAATTTAATTGGTAACTTTTTAGGGTTCCATTTACCCATAAATCCTGTTTCTGTTTTACTGGTAGCAGTATTAGGAGTACCAGGGTTGATTCTTTTAATTATCATGAATTTTTTAATGGTTTAGATGAGAATGGCGATTAGGACGCCATTTTTTTTGTGTTTAATTTAAAAATAGTCAATTACATAATTAATTAGCTTGAAATTGTGCATAATAACCAGGAAAAGACATGGATTGTATGAGCATGACGGCATTATTGCTCTAGGGATAATCTGAATGTCAGTGGGCGAGTCTATTAGTGGGCGAGTGGGCGAGAATCGTTCCACCCGAAACCACTATTTTACTAGTCACAAGTCAATAGTCACTAACTCCAGCGGTGCGTTTTTGGGCGTGAAAAATGTAGTGAGGAGGTTTTCTTTTGTCCCGGGTTTTGGAGGCCTATATTGGAGAGTATGCCAGTGGTAAAAGTGAAGTTGCCATTAACAGAGCCTTAGATTTATTAACAGATGGCCGTAAGGTTACTTTAGTTGACTTAGATATTGTGGAACCTTTTTATACATTACGACCACTGAAAAAAGAATTAGAAGCTAAAGGGTTAAAGGTTTTGGCTTGGGATACTAGTGAGACTCATGGATTAGGGGAAGTGGGAAATATTATTAAGCCCCAAGTGAAATGGGCATTGCGGCAGGAGGGTGATGTGATTTTAGATATCGGTTACGGGGTGGAAGGGGCAAAAACATTAAATTTAGTTGAGGAAAAAGAAAAGCATCCGGAACTTAAAATTTATGCGGTAATAAATATTGGCCGACCGGCAACTTCGGATAAGGAGGAAATAGTAGAATACATAAAAACATTGGGCTCTGTCCACGGGTTAATTAATAATTCTCATTTAGGCAAAGAAACTGACCTGGCATTTATCCAGGAAGGTGCCCGTGTTGTTACAGAAGCTGCACGGGAACTGGGGATACCGGTTATAGCCACCACCGTTGAGGCTCGCTTTGGCCCGGAGATAGGCCTTCAGGATTCCCAGGGAAACCCGGTACGCTTGCTCAATCGTTACATGGATCGGGCTTTCTGGTGAACGAGTCTAATACTTTCGGGAAACTCAAGATGTCAGTGGGCGTGTGGGCGAGATTTGCACTCTCATCGGTTTTAGAGTTGATGACAAGGTTAAGGAATTCTAATCTTGCATGACATGAAAATATTTACTTTCGCTAAGCTAGACTCCGAATCGGAATAATCTAAGCTTACCTCAGATAAATGCTGACCGTGCTCAATGGGCCGTCCATGGCCCAATTCGCACTCCGTCAGACGTCCCTGTCTTCCGGCCCGCTTTTATTACTTCGGTTTCGCTAAGATTATTTAGCCGATTCTTCGTATAGCCGCTCAAGTAAAATATTTTCATTTACAACGGTGCATAAAAGTAGGGGATCGCTTCA
>ENA-OWOZ01001312-OWOZ01001312.1-bioreactor-metagenome-genome-assembly--contig:-NODE-1312-length-23647-cov-8.697879_pt1 | contig 23647 bp, 42 predicted proteins | sample MGYA00238140_ERZ651804 | MGnify/ENA primary metagenome ERZ651804 (study PRJEB26910, sample SAMN07631232) | bioreactor metagenome | isolation source: Switchgrass digestor | place: USA: Dartmouth... | reverse complement strand
TACATTTCCTGTAGAAGGATATATCGAATACGAAACCGATTATCCACTACCCGCAGGAATAAATGGCGGATGGTGGAGATTTGAAAATGGACAGCCTGTGGAATATCCAGAACTAAAACCCGAAACTGAACTTGAGCAACGCATAGCAGACCTTGAAGCTGCTATAGCTTCCATACTGGGAGGTGCTGCGTAATGCCAACTTGGAAGCGAAATATATTTGTACGTGTTGTAACAAGGCGTATGCAGGAAGAAGGAAGAACGGCTGAAGATATAATAATGGAATATCCAGCACTAACAGAGGATGAAAAAGCAGAAATTTTATCAGAGATTAACAAAGTCGCATAAGGATATTTATATGCAACACCGCAGGGTGTATTTTTTATGCCCTGCTCTATTTTATCACATTGGAGGTGCAATATGGAAAAGTCAATATGCGATGAAAGACATAGACAAATAGACTACAGATTAAACGTGACAGAAAAAAGATTAGATATTTGTGAAGAAAGGCTAGATAGAAATGAACTAGTAAATACTAGATTAGAGGAAAGACTTAATAATCTAATATCACAATTGGAAAATTTAAATAAGACTATGAAATGGTTTATCACAGCAATTGTAGGAGCCCTTATAAGCTTCTTTTTTTATGCGGTACAACAAGGGTTGTTTAGGTAGGAGGTGATTAAGTGAAAGTTATCCAAAACTTAGTATCTCCATCAAAGTACAGCATCAAATGCCCTTATAGCATGAATCCAGAGTTTATAGTAGTGCATAATACTGCTAATGATGCAAGTGCTAGAAATGAAGTAACTTATATGATTAGCAATAATAATCAAGTATCATTCCATTATGCAATAGATGATAAGGAAATAGTGCAAGGTATTCCTGAAAATAGGAACGCATGGCACGCAGGTGATGGCAAAAATGGAGAAGGTAATAGAAAGGGTATAGCAGTTGAAATATGCTACTCAAAAAGTGGAGGCACTAGATTTATTGAAGCAGAGAAGCTAGCTGCTAAATTCATAGCTTTTAAACTGAATGAAAAGGGTTGGGGTATTGATAAAGTTAAAAAACATCAAGATTTTTCTGGGAAATATTGTCCTCATAGAACGCTAGATATGGGCTGGCAGAGATTTTTAGATATGGTGCAAGCTGAATTGAATGAGTTAAAAGGAGAAAATAAAATTAGATTAGAGATAAATGGGAAGTTAAGGCTAGTAGATGGTTTTCTCAAGGAAGGAAAAAGCTATATAAGGATAAATAATATGGATATACATCTGAGGGATGTAGGAAATGCATTAGGTTTTAAAGTAGGCTGGAATGAAAAAACAAAGACGGTGGTATTTAATGACTAAAAAGAAAGGTAGGTTTTCAAAATTCATAGTTATATTAGTAATACTCTTAAATGTAGCATTTACCTTAGGGATATTTTATTTATTCTTGAAAGTTGGAAGCGAACCTACAACACTCATTGCTTCTTGGTTCACTTTTACCACAGCGGAATTATGGAGCCTTGCAAAAATAAGAAGAGATAAGATAAAGGGTGATGATGATGAATATTAATATAGATATAATAGTTAAGGTAATTATACCAATTTTAGGAGCTATCATAACATATTTGATAGTTCCTTTTATTAAGCAGAAAACTACAAAAGAGCAAAGGGAAAATATTTACTTTTGGGTAAGAGTAGCAGTACAAGCAGCTGAAATGATATATAAAGAAAAAGGGCAAGGTAAGTTAAAGAAAGAATATGTGATAACTTTTCTGCAATCTAAAGGAATTAATATAACAATGCAAGAATTAGATGTGCTTATAGAGGCAGCAGTAAAAGAATTGAATATTATACAAAATAAAGTAGGTCAGGGTTAAATCCCTGACCTTTTTTTTATCGTATCAAACTATCTGAAAACATTACACATATTGAACCTCTCCCACCTATAAAAACATATTTACCAACACTTCAACCACTTCATCCTCATTCTTACATAGGTGACTAATACCATACATAATATGAGGACTCCAGTGTTTCTTTTTCCCTATTGCTATGATAGGAATTTTCCTTTTTTCACTCGCATAAGTTAATTCCCATATAGTACCTGGTGAATAGTCTATTGCGTCTAAATTTACAATAAGAACATCTGCTTTATCAAGAAAGTGTCTATTTTGGTCTACACATAATTTGTAATAATACGTATGATTTATTTCTTTTGCATATGTAATAGCTGGATTATATACTTTTATATTATTATCTTCACACCAACTCTGTATTTTTTCACGCCATTTTAACGCTTTGTCAAACTGATTTTTATTTTTATAATAAGTCAATGCTCCCGCAAGATATATAAACATATTATTCCTCACCTTCTAATTCGATAATAGTCATAATTGCATAATTTGCTAAATCCATTAATGTATCTTTAATGGTTTCGTCTTTAACTCGTCTTTCACTTTCTGGTTTAGTACATAAACTAACAAGTCTATTGTACTTATCACCCATTCTTGTAATGGCAGAAATAATGCCTAATTTTTTATACATCTCTCCAAACGAATCGCCGTAGTCTCTATTTTTTGCTTGATAGATTTCGTTTAGTTTTTTACATATCTGTTTGTGTTTTTCAAATTTATTCATAATAAATCCTCCATTTTATATTAATATTTTATTCTTTATCAATCCCAGTTAGTTCTTTGAAATATGGCAAATTGGTTATCCAATTGCAAAAGTATTGCCATTGTGGAAGTCGGTGGGCTTTCCTTTGCATATATATATTTAATAATGTTTGATAATTAGTGCATACTGTACGTTTTTGTAAAAATCCTTCAGGTAGTATGTTTTTACATGCAACTAAATAATCACGCTTTTCTTCTTTATCATCTGTTTCTTGATATAGTTTAATATATGTATTGATTTTTTCAATTAATTTAGCAGGAACATTATCTTTTTCAAAATTTGCTTCTGATATGGGATTTTTCATTAGCGTGTGCATAGTTGAGCATGAAATTTTTTCTACATGTCTATAAGTATCCATCTCTTGCCACCAAAATCTAGGAGCAGTAACATCGTACCATACAGTTATCATTCTTAAATGTTTACAATGTTCCGTTCCTGCTTTAGTCAATTTTTGAGACAATTGCATATCTTTTTCGCCAAGAACAAACCTTTCTTTATTTGCGTTTTTATCAGCCCAATATAAAGGGTCATCACAATTTTTAATTCTGCTATCGCTTTTGTCCCAACTATTGAGGGGATTCCTCATTGCTCTAATAGCTGCTTCAAATCCAAATACTTGTGTGTTCTCTATTTTCATAAAATCGTCCTTTCTTTAATAATTTTTTATTTTTTATGCAATTCAATTACATCTTTAGATGATGCTATTTGTTTATTGTTGTGCCAAAGCACATATTTGTTACCATCGTTTATAGTTATAATGTATAATTCTTTCCCATTTTTGTATTGTCCCTTGATAATTTGGTTGTGATATAGTTTTTGATTGAGAAATTCCATGTTCACCACCAAATTGTTGTTTTATTTAATTTCCTTTCCATTATCTAACAAGCATATAATATGTCTACTAAATAGTGGTCAAACCAATTTAATTTTTGCACAATATTATCTCTTAAAATTATCCTTTATTATTCCTCTTACTTCATTATAATTTAGTTTATACTTTTCGCATATTTCAAATATTGCATTATATATGTTTATATATCTATTTCGATAGTCTTTTAATTGTCTTTCTAATTGAGAAATTTTTCTTTTTAATCTATTAATATAATCACTATCACAGGTGTTGATAAATTTTTCGTTCTCTCTACTTAGTGACCTTATCAAACTATCTTTTAATATTTGTTCATCTATTCCTAAAGGTTGTTTTTTTGCTCTTTTTATTAATTCATTTCCATTAACATAAACGCCTATACGAGCAGGAATTTCATTTTTGACTTCTTCATAAAGTTCTTTCGGCATTACATAATAATTATAATGTCCAACAAATGTAGTGTGTGCCTTACTATAAAAATCTGCTTTTGATATTTTAATTTCATAACATCTCCAAATTCCTTTGGTATCATAAGTTATATAATCAACTCTTTCATTACCAAACCAACCTATAGTAACTTCAAAACATCCAAATACTCCTTGTTTAATGGTTTTATTCCATATTCGTTTTTCAAGTTCAATAGTTAATTCTGTTTTTGCTATTTTCATCACCTCTTTTCTTTAAAAATAGTACAATAATGTTGAAATTTAAACAACAATGAGCAAAAATTAAAACATACTAATATTCTAAATAAAACCATTATTTGATGTTAATTTTCTCAAAAAATATGCCATGACATATATTACATGGTGATGGTGCTGGTGTTTCTTGCTCAAATTTAAATTCAGATTTGCAAATTGAACATTTCCAAACTTTTGATTTCATTCTTTCTGTTTGTGGTGTAATTTTATCAGGAAATCTTTTCATAAATCTAATTATATCATGCTCTGTATTAATCAAATTCTCACTCCTTTCTAAATTAATATAAATTCTTTCTTTTATTTAAATATTTATTTTTACAATTTGTTTAATAATTTCAGTCAATTTTTCTTTAATTTCTGGTTTTATTCTCTGAGATTTATAAATTTCTTCATAGCCTTCAAATTGTTTAAATCTGTCGTTAACAATCTCTACAAATTGGTCTTTAGTATATTTACCATGTTTTAAATCTAATAAAAACTTTCTTGTAGTATCATAATTACTATATGTCATAGCAAATTTAAAGTCAGTAAATTCTGTTTCAGCAAATCTAATAATAAAATCTAACACCCTATAAGCCTGTAATGCTTGTTTTGTATCGTAACCATATTTTTCAACTAAATGCATAGTACCTTCAGTACCCTTGTCTAATAAAGACATTTTATTAAAGTGCATACCTTTACAGGCTGAATATAGGTAAGGAAGATTCATAGTAACTATTTCATCACGCATATAAAAAATTTTTCTAAGTAACTCATTTGTTTTAGATATTAATTCTGTTTCCTCAAATGTTGTTTTTATTGAAATTTCTTGAGTTAATAATTCATTACTATATAAAACTTCTAGAAAATTAATATTACTTTTCCACAACAATTCTGGTAATTTTCTAATATCATGAATATCATAATCTTCTGCTTTACCTATTTTAGATGAAGAAAACATTTTATTCTCATATAAATCGTCAAAAGTAGGTGCAACAAATATTTTATAATCTTTATCAGATGTTTCATCGTTTAAGTTATAATTATGAGAACCTACTAATGCTTTTATTAATACTTTACGTTCCATAGATATATCCTTTCTTTTTTTTAAAATAAACTTTCTCTTTTATATTAATATTTTATGTATTATTAAGTTTAGGATATGGTTTTATTTTGTCTTTTATATATTCATACATTATTTTATTTTCTTTTTTATTACCTCTTAAATAACAATATCTATGTTTACCACTACTTTCTTTATATATCCATCCATATATTTTCATAATTTCATCATTTGTATATTGTTTTAATTCTGGATGACGCATTTTATAAATACCTATCAATCTTGGATGTTTTTCTATACCATCTTTAGTTACTAAAACTTTACCACCCTTACTCATTCCACAGTAATACCAGTTTGTTGCTTGATATATAGTGCCTACATGGTTTTTACTTGGGTCTGCAAAAGATAAAATTAGCTTATATTGTTTTGGTAATAATTTTAAACTTTCTGATATAAGTTTACTTTCTGTATTATATGGCATATCATCAGGACACCATAATCTAGTCAATTCCAAATATTCACCATTTTGAATTATAGGTACTAAAGCAGTGTATTGGTTTTTCCCCGCACCCATTCCATAACAAACAATTCCTGCTAACTTATCTTTAAAGAAACCTGCATATACATATTTAGTGCTATCTGGCATTGTTTTTGTGTAATGAAATGTAGCTATGTATGGTCTTGCAAAACTTACTGATACTTGTTTAACAATCATATTTTTTACAGGTACATTATTATATTCTAATTCATCTAAACGATTTCTTGATAATAATTGGTTTCTACATTTATCATCAAATAATTTTGTAATATTATCACCTACTTTTAGTATAATATTATATTTATATTTTGTCAATATCAATATGTATATCTGATTCTACTTCGTTACCCCAAACATCCCAACCTTCTGTTTTTTGTCTTGCAAAAAGCTCTATTCGAGGTAAATCTCCCATCAATTCAACTATTCTATTTCTAACTTCATCTGGTTTTTTACTATGTATTGTTCTTTCTGCTACTACTAATTGTTTAACATTATTGCATATTCTTTTAGGTTTTCCTCTTACTCCTAATAAACACAATTCTATATTTCCCATAGTCCATCTTCCAAGATTACTAACTGGTTTACCTGATTTATGTACTTTACTCCAACAAAAAGCTACAGTTTTGTATTTGAATCCCCATGCTTTCATAACTTCGATTGCTTCTGGTAGTTGTGGACTAACAGCCCATAAAAATAATACACAATTTTTATCAGAAATATTTTGAACAGGTAGTTTTTTTATCCATTCTAACGGTTGTGTTTCGTATTCGTGGTCTAAAGAAAAGCTATGTCCACTCATTTTATCATTGTAACTCCAAGGTGGATCAGCATATATTATATTATATTTTTTATTTATATCTATCGACCTCTCTTTCATTATAATATTATATTTATATTTCGTCAAGGTTTAAATAAAAATTAGATTGTATTCAAATTTTCTTTTACTAAATATACTTCAGTAGTTGGAATATGATTAAAAAAACAATTAGCTAAAATTTCATTTTGTTTATTAAGAATCATTTCTTGATTATTATTGAAAAAATTTAATGCTTCGTCATAACAGCTAAATTCTTCATCAAATTGGAAAAACCAATATCTTTGTTTTGTAATAAACCAAGAATTAATATCAGGGCAATATCCAATTACATATGTAGGAAATTCCTCATTAAAATCACCTTTTACTTCTATATAACACATAATCAATCTCCTTTTATTGATTTTAGTTTTATATTTTAATCCAAATACAAGCCATTATCATTTTTTGCTCTATTTATTTGTCCTTCCCAAGTTTTAGGACAATATTCTGTACTATGTTGATTACTTCCACAATAAGTACAGTATAATCCCCACGCCCTTTTAGCGTTGCCACTCCATGTTTTAGGACATAATTCATAAGGATGGTCGTGACTACCACAATATGAACAATACATAATATCAACTCCTAAATTTTATTTTCATTATCAGCATCAATTAATCTGTTGAAATATACGTTAATTTTTTCATCTTGAGTAGCAACATTTTTAATAATATACAACCAATCATGAGTACATATGTCACTTGCAAATTCGTTCATTACTTTATATATTGCATATAATCCTTGTGCCACCCCCAAAAGATAATATTTATATTCAGGAGATTCTTTGAAAATCTCAATGTGAATATTTTCTGTTTCAGTACGTTTATAGTATTTATTTAAATCTTTAATATTCATTAATAGTTATCTCCTTCTGCTAAACATTTTTCACATAACCAGTATATATACCCATCACTTCTATTTACAAACTTTTCACATTCATCTTCATGAAACGATTCTCCGCACACTTCACAATCTACACAATGCTCTAAATATCTTTCGTAAGCATTGTTACATTTACAACCTTCACAAGCAATATACCCACTTGGTGTAGGATGAATACCCTTAGCCTCGTCTGGTAGCGGACAGTATTTACACAATTCTTCATCTAAATCTCCGATTGATTTAATTGCCATAAAATAACCTCCCTTAAAATAAAAATGTAATTTTATATTAATATTTTATGTATTATTTAGTTTAGGATATGGTAATATTGGATATTTTAATTTTTTTAACAATTCCTTTTTTCGTTTTTTATTACAATTAAAATACACATATCTATGCTTTCTTGGTCTTTCTACTAAAGTAAATTTATCACCATATATTTCTTTTAATTCTTGTGATGTATATTTATCTGCGATGGTTTGGCAATGTTTGTTCACACCTTCTATTGTCCAATTTGTTCTTTTAGCACTAAGTCCTGTATAAATCCAATTTGTAGCTTGATAAACATAACCAACATGTCCTTGTTGAATTTCAGCAAATGATACTATAATCTCTTTATTAACTAATGGTATTGTATTTCCTATTAAAAAACTTTCTGCATTTCTTGGAACACTATCTTCTATCCATAATCTCGTTAATTCTATCACATTATCTTTTTCATCTTCTCCACATATTCCTTTTCTTAATGTAGCAGATGAAGGAGTTCCATATGTAATGCACCCTACAATTCTATTTGTTGCTTTTTCAAATAATCCAAAAGCAAAACTGCATGGGGCTTTTCGATGCAAATAATGTTTTTCAATAATAATTTTCATAGCCTCTTGATATGTAATAGGTTTAATATAATAATTTTCTTTTATCAACAAACCACCTCTATATTATTTTTATATTTTATATAATTACATTTTATTGAAATTATACAGTGTTTCCTATATGTTGTTGTATTCTCGGTATTATTATATTTATAATATAATCATTATTTATTTCGGTTGCTATGTAATTTCTTTTATTTTTAATACAAGCAATTATTTCGCTACCACTTCCTGCAAATGGTATATATACTAAATCTCCTTCGTCAGAACTTGCTTTAATTATTCTATCACATAATTCTAAAGGCTTTTGTGTTGAATGTCCCCATCTTTCATCTTTATAAAAATCTATTTCCCATACATCAGTAACACCTTGAGGAAGATTAAACTTTATTCTTCTACTTTCATATGTATAAATCATTTCTTCATAAGTTAATGGTAAATTCATGTAAGGTTTTAATTGTTCGTATTTTTCTTTTGACATTGGCTGAGGTTGGGACTTATCTAAAAACTTATGTCCAGCCGTTCCTGAATTTTCTGGATGTCCCCATATCTTATTTATATCTTTTAAACTTAATCCTGCTTCAGTTCTAGCTTTATTTAGGTATTCATGCATGGGGTCTATAATGCTTGTTCCATTTTTAAGTTTCCCTATAGTATCCTGTTTAGTTAGTATCCATATGTATTCAGTTGCAGTAGGAAACATTTTTAACTTATTTGATGTTCTTCCTGCTATAGACTTAATTCCCTTATGTATGGTAATATTTTGTCTTATAAAAAAGTATTTATTTATTACATCATATAAAGGAAGCATATTTAAAAACCAGCCATAGAAATAAACTGAACCACTTACTTTTAAAATTCTTTCAAATTCAATTATGATTTTTTCTATCCAGTCTTTAAACTTATTATAATCATTTTTCCATTGATTATCCCACTCATCTTTTACAACGCCAAAATATGGCGGGTCTGCAATTATTAAATCTATGTATTCATCAGGTATTTCTTTCATAAATTCTAAGCAATCTTTATTATATACTTTGTTTAGTTCAATCAACTTATCAACCTCACTTTTATATTAATATTAAGATAAAATTGTCATTTTATATTATTTAACAAATTCTTTATTTGTATTATCTTGAATAATACGAATATAAATATTCATACCTATCGAATATTTCTCCATTAATCATATTTAAAATATAATTCATGAAAACATGGATAAATAAGATTTCCACAGTTGCATTTTATATCTTTATAATATTTTATCATCATATATATCACTCCAATAACTCTGGATTAGTATAAACACTACCTATAATCTCAAAGCTATGATTATATGGATTAGACATTACTGAATATATTTTTGGTATTTCAACAACTATCTTCGCATTTTCATTTTTAAAATCTTCTCTTTCATGTGTAAATTTCAATATATCTCCCTTATATATTTCTTTACCATTTATATCATTCAAACCTATGTATGGTAATAATTCTATTTCGTCAAAACTAAGTTCTTCTTTTCTGCCTATCATTGGTAATAAGTCAAAAGGTTCATAATAAATTATTTTCCTTCTCTTAAAGTCAATTTCCCAAACATCAACCATGCAACCTGTGTAAATAATTTCCCCATTTTCTATTACTGGCTTCACCCATGCTTTAAATTTATATTCCATATAATTTAACCTCTTACACCTCTATCAATTTGATTTAACCTGTCTATAACAACATCTGTCCATTTCCACCCATAATATTTACTTTTTTCATCTGTACAGTAGCCATTATCTATTCCTACTGCTCTTCTATTTAATTTTTTAGCGGCTAGTATAGTTGATCCACTACCGCAAGTAAAGTCAAGTATTAAATCTCCTTCACTAGTCCATAATTTTATGCAACGTTCCATTAAGGCTATAGGTTTTTGAGTAGGATGACCAACTTTTTCTTTTGACCACGGTACTAACGGAGGAATGTCATACCATACATTAGTCAACGCTCTATTTGGTTGCCCGTTTTTCTCTCCCATACCTTTTGTTTTCTTTGGTATATTGGAGTATATTTTATGAAATGTGGGGTTATCTCCATTGCAATACCAAAGTATATCTTCTCTAGTAGACACTAATTGCTTTCTCGTACCTCTACCCTTTATTCTGTCGTATATAATCCAGTTTTGAAGATTAAATTCTTTATCTAAAATGTTTTTTGTTTTATCTACATTTGACCATCCTTGAAAAATAATTATATTGCCATTCGTTTTTATAAGTCGTTTTAATCTTTTAACAATTTCAATCCAGTTAAATTCTCCATCCCATTCCGCATAACCTATTTCATAAGGTGGGTCAGTTATAATTGCGTCAAATATAATTCCCTCGGAAATAAGTTTATCCATTTCTTCGATACAGTCTCCAAATATAAGTCTATACATGCATATTAGGGAAGGGAAAAAGGTTAATTCTTCCCCGTACTCCCATGACCTCCCCCGATCTTTATTTCCTAGTGTTTTAACTTCAATAAAAAGATTTCTTGTTCAAACACACAAACACTAAACCTACAAACATTTGGAATTTTTTAGATTCTTGATAATAATCCATAACCAACTTCCCTTTTGAACCTCTCCCACTTATAGAAGTAGGAGATTCTCGCTTCATCAGCCTCGTATTCTACTACCTCCACGAGCCTCACTTTCGGACGGTTCCTGCCCTAGTGTATTTTTGTTCTTTCAATTCTTGTTTAAGTATATGTTTGCGGAAGCAATTCATCTCTCACTTAAAGAGGTGGGAGTATTCTTGCTACTTTCTCAGGATAAAATCATCCTTCCCTTTTGTTTAATCTTTCTAATATTTTTTCAAAAGTTGATTTAATATGTTTAGCACAATGTTCGCAAAAGACTAAATTTATTGCATTGTAATCAGTATCACCAGCAGCATCTAAAAAACTGTCAGTACGAAAATGTAAATAGTACATTTCACTTTTATTTTTGAGTCCTTTATCACAACCATCGCATACAGTTATTGTTTTTATACCCATAATACCTCTCCTTTTATTTTAATATTTTATATATATCTATCTATATAATTCCTGTCTTTATTAAAATTTTATTTTAATATTATTAAGTCTTCCCAATTCTTTTTCTTTTAGTTTAGCAATATAGTATATTTTGAAATCTTCCCAATCTGCATTTGAAATCCATTTTATAGGAGTTTTTCTTTCTTCAAAATATTTACATGTATAACATTCTCCACAGATATTTACTCCAGTTCTTTGTTCAAATTCGCCATATGCACCAAAAGGACACCAACTACCTATACTTACATCGCTAAACACACGATTTACAACATGTTGACATTTAGGGAATTTTTCTTCATATGCTTGTATTTCCTGTGGTGAATATAGACCATATTCCTTACATTTTTCATGTGGCAAAATACCTAACCTATAGTCAATCCAATCTTGTGCTTCCATGTTGTCGGCATCAGCACCAGTAGCACATCTATTATAGAACAACTCTTGTCCTGCTAATGGCATTTGATTTACAAAATTCAAAATTTCATCTTCATATTCATAATGTTCACCTTCTAAATCAGTTTTATCTTTGATTACATTCAGTTTCCACCAATCAGGATTAGTTACTGAATAACAATCATCACACAGTTGAATTCTAGTAGAAAAGTTATCAAACTGACTTCCCCATCCTAAAGCCGGAATATTTATCTTATGTACAATTGTTTCTTTAAGACAGTTAAAACATGTATTTTCAGGATTTTGAATGGCTTTATTTTTATTCACAATTCGTCAACCTCACTTCCTATTATTATATTACTATTATATTTATATTTTGTCAATAGTATTACAAAAATTTTATATTAATATTTTATTCTTCTACTTCTGCTGTTCTAAATGCTTCTTGTACACAATCATAGCAATATTTTTCTTCGCCAAAATCATAATAATCATCGCCTTCTCGTATTTCTTCATTACATAAGTCGCAATAATATACTATAGGTGGGTCTGGCGCATTTGGACAACGTGGTAAACATGGAGTATGTAAGCACACATCACACATATAATCACACCTTTCTAATCATTTTCTATTTTTATATTTAGGTTCTTGTATAATGAAAATGTAAATGCAATACTAACAATTGTATCACTTATACTTGGCATGACTTTCCCAAATTCAATCAATTCTAATATTTGCCATACTCCAGTTATTGCTAGTAAAATTCCACATACAATAAAGTATTTTATTAAGTCGATTTTTATAATTCTAAACATAACTAAATACTCCTTTCTAACCATGTCAAACTTAATTCTTATAAATATACATTGCTCTATTTTTAAGCCACTCAGCAGTCCATTTCCATCCATAATCTTTTAAATTCTTTAAAGCAAGTTCAATAAAATTATAAGTGTCCTTATGTACTTTGATGGTTGTTTTCTTATTTAACCACCATTCATAATTTGATGATTGTGTCCACCGAGAAGGATTGTATGCTTTACTCGCACCTATCCAATCGCATAACATTTCAACTAAATCTGGATAAGGCATCTTAATAGGCTCCCCACCTTTATACAAATTATCAATCCAATATTCCCAATGATGAGTATTTCTTCCTCTATGATGTAACCATGCTTTACAATATCCATATTTTTCTTTAGCTACATCAACAGGACTTCTTCCTACAGTATAATTTTCTGCATATTCAAAAAACTCTGTAGGACTAAACTTTGATAAGTCATGCTTAATACCACGCCATAAAATTCCACAATCCTTACACGCTAAAAATACATACCATTTATGTCTTATAATTGTTTTAAAGTGTAGCCAATAATTTTTAAAAATCATATCTAATTCCTTTCGTATTAAGATTCAATATTGTCTATATACTTACTTGTAATAAGAATTTTACCCATGTACTTTTGTGTAAGGTTATAAGACAATGTAGGATTTTTATATATTACAATTTTATTAATGATATAATCATCACCAAGAATATTTATATAATCATCTATATAACCAATCCATTCATTATCTTTAACAAACATTAACCCAATTCCACCCTGTTTATAAGAAAATATATAATCACAGCCTACTTCTCTACATAAGTCTACTGAATTAACACATTGTTCCCATATTCTACTCATATCATACACCCCACAATTTCAACCAAATCAAACTTTTATTTTAATATTTTAATCAATCTTTCTTTAGAAATTTTACACGCTATATCTCCTATGTCACATCCAATAAATTTTCTATTAAGTTTTAATGCTGCTTCACCAGTTGAACAGCTTCCCATAAAAAAATCAGCAATAATATCATTTTCATTTGATGAAGCAATAATTAATCTTTCTATTAATTTAACTGGTTTCTGAGTAGGATAACCTGTAATTTCTTTAGAATTTCCAATACATATATCTGGTATATCTTCTATTACACTTCTAGTTAACAATATTTGTTTTTCATATTCTATGTATTCGTTAATAGTAGTAATTTTACCATTGTTCTTTTTCATCTTTTTTCTTTTTATTATTTCACCTGTATTTTCAACTATAGCGTTAAAAGTATATGTGTCTGATTTTGTATAATGTAAAATAGTATCATGCATCTTGAAAAATAATTTCTTTGTTTTATCTGGAATTTTATTATATCTATACCAAATAATATCTCCCTTATAGTTGTTGAATCCAAAAATTTTATCGCATTCAACCTTTAAATTATGTATGTAATTATTATCACCATGAATATAAAATGAACCATCTTCTCTCAATACTCTATATATTTGTTCAATTCTTGGCTTTAAATAATCAATTAATTCTTCTAATGTATATTTATCACTAAAAGCAAATTGTCCATCTTTTGTCTTAAAATCTCTACCAACAGAAAATGGTGGGTCTATATATATAACTTTTATGTAATTATCAGGTAATTCTTTTAGTAATTCAAGATTATCACATTGATATAACTTTATATTCTCTTTTTCAAAATATGGTTTCATATTTAATACCCCTATTTTATATTAATATTGTAAATCAAATAACACTTTTATTTTAATAATTAACTGTATCTTTTAAATTATCATAATATGTCAATTTTCCCTTTGGATATTCTAGTAACGGTTTGACTTTTAATTTTTTTAATAATTCTTTATGTTCCGTTTTGTTTTTACCTAAAACATATATGTATTTATTTTTCTGATGCCTTTCTCCCAATTGTAATCTTTCACCTAATATATTTTTCAATTCTTTTAAACTAGAAGTACCAAACTTATCGTATAAATCTCTTCTATGTCGTTTTACTCCATCAATAAAAATTTCTCTTTCTGCACTAGATTTTCCTATATATAACCAATTGCTTGCTTGATATATGTATCCTACGTGTCCTACGCTTGTATCTGCGTAAGATACTAACATTTTAATTTCAGGATGATTTTCTTTTAACCATTTGATACTTTTACTAATACAATAACTTTCAATATTTTTTGGACACCAATCAAAACTAAATAGTCTTAACAACTCCAAACATTCTTGTTCATTTCCTCCTTCCCATAATGATTTTGCTAAATTAAAATTACTAGGTTGACCATATACTATCATCGTACATAATTGATTATTATAATAAAAACCTAATGCATATGTAGATTTAGGACATGATTTTGTATAATGATATTTTTGCATAAATTGTTTTGCTTCGTTGTTTGGAATAAGTTTTATTTCTATTTTACTAAAATCAAACATATTTCCTCCGATATTATTTTAATATTCTAAATCAAAAACACTTTTATTTTAATATTTTGTATCAACTCATATTTTTTACAATACTTTCTACTCTCATTTTGCCTACATCACAATATGGTTCGGTTTCTGTATTCATTAATTCAATATCTATGTATTTAAGGTTATATCCTTCATCTCTGTTTAATTCTTCTACTGCAACTGCATGAGTACAACTTCCAGCAGTAATATCAATTGTTGTACCATCTTTAGGCGTAACAAGTTTTATTAACCACTTAATAAGTTCAACAGGTTTTAGCGTTACATGAGGATTGCGTTCCCCATTAGGTAATTGCCTTTCTTTGGGAGATACTTTAGGGCAATACTTAATTATTGGAAACATTCTACTGCCGCCGCCAGAATCATTATAGCCACGTTCAGTATTAAAATTTTTATCGCCTTTGCCATATACTAAACTATCAGAAAAACCTATTCCTCTCATTGATCGTTTTGATGTTTTTTCTCCTGTTTGCTTATCAAATTCTTTTGCTATGTATTCATCTATAATTACATTAGGAGGAAATCTACCAATATGTATTTCGCCAATAAAATTTTCTGGAGACTTATATTTACTCCATTCAAGACTGTTGCCCGTGCCATTTCTTTTTCCATTAGTTTTTATTGTTTCTACTCCTACTCTACAAGCATCAATATTCATTCCACCACAACCATACTTTTCAATATTCTGGATATATGTACCTTCTAATGGTTTTTGAAATACAGTAATAGGTTCATGTGCTGGTTTTAATCCTGCTGTTTTCCATCCATCCCATAGTTTTGCTTGTTCTGTTACAGGCAAAGTAATATCATATCCATCGCACTTATAATCATCACCTACATAATTATTTTGTCCTGATCTAATGCCTTTACTATCATTTTTACCAATGACTTGTCTTTCATTAATCTTTCCTGCTTTTTTATCAAACAACTTTCCAATATCCTGATTCTTAGGCATACCAGTTAAATAAACCCAATCAATCTCTTCCACAATTTTAAATCCTACATCTTCAAAGGCACATTTCATTCTATGATTTGTTTTAGGATGACCAAATATACAAACATATCCACCTGGCTTCATTATTCTATATAATTCAACTGCTCTTGTTTTACACCATTCATAAAAATTCCCTGTAGTATCCCATTTACGCCCCATGAAACTTAAATCATAAGGAAAATCAGATATACAACTATCTACTGAATTTTCTTTAATAGTTTTCATCACTTCAATATTATCGCCATGTATAATTTGACCATTGGTTGATTCATAAATTATGTTCAAATTATTACCTCCTGTTTTATATTAATATTTTAAATGAATTCGCAGTTTTATTCAAAAATTATGCAATTAAGTTATATTTATCTTGCAAATTATTATCTATAATATGCTTGTTTATCCTGTTTCTTGCAAGTTCGTAATATTCTTTATTCAACTCAAAACCTATGTAATTTCTGTTTGTGTTTATACATGCTATAGCAGTTGTACCTGAACCTATACAGTTATCTAAAACAAGTTCTCCTTCTTGAGTGTATGTTTTAATTAAATATTCAAATAAAGCAATTGGCTTTTGTGTAGGATGAATTGTTTTTCCTTCGCTTGGAATTTCTAATACCATTCTTGGGAAATTTTCTAATTTTCCAACATATTCGTTTGTTTGACTTTTTCTTTCCATTGTTCCTTCAAACCCTTTTGATGTTCTTTTTATTTTTTTATAACACTCTCTTACTCCTTGCGGATAATAATTCATTCTATTATTTGTTAAATGTGCATGTTGAATAATACCTTTGCTAAATACACAAATATCTTCATAATCTTTAAGTGGCATATTCTTACTATGTGAAAACCCAGTTGGTCTTGTCTTTTTCCATATCCAATTATATTTATATAACTTTATATTGCTAGTAATAAGAAAACTTGTAAAAGGTTGACTAGCAGTTAAAACAATTACACCTAAAGGTTTAATTATTCTTTCGTAATGTTCCCACAATTTATCCAAAGGAATTATTGAATCCCATTTACAAGCTGTTGTGCCATAAGGCAAGTCACACAAAATCATGTCTATACTTTTATCTTCTATGTATTTCATTCCTTCTAAACAATCCATATTGTATATATTATTTATCTCAAGCAATATATCTACCTCACTTTTATATTAATATTTTAATCAAATTCCTATTTGGTTTTAACTTTCCAAATATTGTCCAGTATTTCAAAGTTAATACTTGCTAAAACTCCCCCTCCTGTTCCCATTAACCATTTAGGCATGGAAATATAATCAATAATAAAATAAACCCATAATAAAATAATAATGATACTAATTATTGATATTGATATATACTTTGTTAAGTATTTTATAATCATATACTTTCCCCCATCGATATCTGTTTGTCGTATTCATCTTTAAACCATTCTCTAAATTCTTTATCTAACTTGTTTGACATATATGCTTTTGATATAGCTGAAAAAGTAAAATCACGATATTTTAAAAGTTCTTTTGTTCTGATTTCTAACAATTTCTTGTAAACTTCAAATATATGTCATCCGTATTTCCCTTTGCCTAAATATTTTTTAATTGTGTACCGCTCTGGTCTATATGGCGTATAAATGCCGCCCATACTTATTTTCTTCTTTTTCTAATTAATTCTATTAATTTTTCACTGTCGCAGAATGTATTGTCAGAATATCCTTCTATTACTGCTTTATAATATTCAACTATACTTATCTCATCTTCTTTTTGCTTCACCTGTCCCATCGTATTGACAAATCCTGATAGTTCATATCCACAACTAGGACATATGATGTGAGTAATAGGTCTCCCATATCCATCTCTAGGATTCATATAAGTTATTTTGTTTCTATCTTTTTTTTCGTCAAATTCAAAATTTATTTCTAGCTTTTTGCATTGTGGACAATAAAAAACATTTTTCATATTTTCTCCTTTTGATAAAACACATTTTTTTATTAAAAGTCCTTCATACAATCATAAACCATTTCTTTTAATTCTTTATTATTTTTCATTAGCTCGTACAGATAAGTTTTTAAGTCTTTTATTTTATACTTATCATCATAAAAACACTCTAATACCAATGCTATAACCCATGCCATACCCAATTGATAAAAACTGTTTAACACATTTGAGAAATCTTCGTTTATTTTATTATTTATTCTTTCATAATGACTGTTTGGTTTTTTAATTTTATTAATTTTTTGAAATAATTCATTATGATCAAGATTAATATTCTTGTCTTTTATATATTGTTCTAATTCTTTTTGTGTAAGACTATCCAATATAGAATAAACCTTTTGTTTACGATTATTGTTCATAACATTTTCCTCCCATATTTTTTAAACAAATATACCTAAAGATTTTAACTTTTCTAAAACTTCATTGTATCGTTTTTCAACTTTTCTAGCATATTTAGTCTTAATTGATTGAAAACAATATGGTTGTAGATAATTTTCGTCTAAAACATCTATATACCATTTATCAGGATTCTTTTTTGGTATGGTTAAATTAAAGGTAATATCGCCATGAAGCCTTTCACAGTAATACCAATATGGATTATTATAATCAGTAAACCCTATTTCTCTTAATTTACTTTCGTCTATTTTAGCAAGTTTAAGTTCTTTTGACATATATATCCTCCACTATTTCAATCAAATGAATCTTTTATTCATTCCTGCATTTCAAAATCACAACCACATTCACCACAAATGATATGTTTTTCAGCTTTGGCTTTTACCTTTTCGTTACATTGAGGACAAACATAAGTAAATATTTTCTTTTCAGTTGGCTTTTTTTCTTTTATAATTAGATTTCTAAAATAACTAAAACACTCTACATTTGGCTTTATAACTTCATCAATAAATTTTTTAAATTCATCGGAACATCTTGTATGACCATAACCATATTTCTTGCTTTTTTCAACTATTAAACCAACTTGCTCTGCCAAAGACTTAAATTTTTTATTATGTATTTGACCATTACAATCTTTAATTTCGGCAATCTTATTCGCATAATGTACCATTTCATGTTGTAAAGTATCTACAATATCATAGACTTCACCATTTAAATATTCAGCACAAATATTTATTTCATACCTTTTATCATCGGCGTTTTTTCTTTCCCATATTTTATCTAGTGTAAACCATCCTAAATTCCCACTTCTTTTAGTCCTTTGAATTGTAATCATCGGATAAGGAAGTTTGTTAGAAAAATATTCTTTGTTAAGAATTTCAAATATTCTATACAGTTCATCTAAAGCAATACCTATAAAATTATTTTGATTCATAATATCCTCCTATTTTATTTTAATATTTTTAATCAAATTTAGTTTTCATCTAATATTTCCAATTCATCTGGTGATAAAAATTCAATAGTTTTACCAATTTTACAAACAGCTTTATATCCCCATAAAGGCGAATTTATAAATTGAATTATCTCAACTTCTCTTTTCGTTTCTGGCATATAATACATTTCTCCAAATATTTCAACCATATCAGATGGTTTCGTGTGGATTGCTTTCATATAATCACCTCACAAATTTTACTTATCTAATAATGTTTTAATTTCTTCAGGAAAAATTAAATTCGCATGAAATATTTCTATACCAACTATTTATATTAATATTAAAATATGATAAACACTATTTTGTGTATGAATTATATATTTATTTTGTTTTTTCTCAAAGTTTACAACCTTAGATGTCTGTATACTTCCATAATCAGTTAGCATTATTAAACTATTACCAATTTGAATATCTTCTCCAAAACTAACATTAAGTCCAATAAAATCACTGAATTTATCATTACCTTGTGTGTCTGTAACCTTATCTATTCTTCCTTTTAACATGAGAACCTTTCCATTAATTACATTTCCTTCTTCATCAACATAAATTCTATATAGTAGATTTCCATTAATTGAATACCACTTCCCATTTATTTGTTTTCTTTCTTCTTCAGTTAATGGTCTGCAATCTTTCTTCCTGAATTTAACATCTACAAAACCAAACCCTTCTTCAAAATTACCAATATAATAATCTTCGGTTTCGCTATATACTCTTATGTAATCATCGTTTTCTCGTCCCATATTTCCTAATTTATATATAGCAGGACTACCACCTTTTAATACCATAATTCTATTCATACAATCTACTCCTTTTATATTAATATTATTTGCTCAATACAAACTTTTCACAGTCATTATATATGTTAGGCATTTTTTCTTTTATATCCTTAATTTCATACCCTCTTATAGCACACACAACTTTAATTTTATTATTATTTGCAACATAAGCATGATAATATTTACATTTTGCAGAACATTTTGCCATATGCACCATCCTTTCATAGAAGGGAAGGCTAAAAGCCTATCCCTTATGAATTAGTAGAACCTATTCCTCCCACCCTTTCATCTTTTACAGGTTTATCATTGTCTGCTTTTAGGTATTTCTCAAAAATTCCTTGAGCAATAGCTTCACCTTTGTTGATTGATAATGTTTTATTTCCATGATTGATTAATTTAATCCATATATGACCTTCATTGTTAGGATTGTTAAAATAATCGCAATCTATAACCCCTGTAACGTTGCTCAATACAACATCATACTTAAAACCTATCGAGCTTCTTATGTGTATCTTCAAAACTTCATCGTCTTGCATATATGCTTTAATTCCTGTTGGGATTTTTATTGTTTCACTTGGATTTAATTCAAAACTAAATGGGCTATAAAAATCATATCCTGCCGATTTAGATGTTGCACGTTGTGGCAACTTAATATCAAGATATTCTTCTGCAATTTCGCTTCTTATTGATGTTCTTGGATGGTCTTTAAAATATTGTTCAAAAGATATTTTTTCAAAGCCTCTTTTTTTAGGGAATAAAAATTGAACATCATCACCAGTTAATGTAATATTGAAATCTTTTACTAAATAATTCATATCAAAAACCTCCAATTTTATATTAATACTTAATCACTACATTTTGAATATCCACAATCTGGACATATTACACATCCTTCGGTCATTCTCATATTTTTATGTTGACATTCATCTATTTTTAATTCCTGAACTTTTGCACTTTCTGCTTTTACTTTTATGACTTCTTCTTTTGAAATAATATTATAAGGTATATCTTCATATTCTTCTTCTTTAAATTCTTTCAATATATTCTTTAACACAATTGCTATTGACGATGGACAAGATTTACCTTCACTTACTGGAACGCCTATTATCTCATCAATTTTATCAATAGTTTCTTTAGGAACTTCATTTAATATCATGTTTCTAACCTTTGTCATTCCTGTTTGTATTCCTCGTAGCTTTTGATAACTTGCACAACTACCTGACTTTTCTAGTTGTTCAATCAAATATTCAATAGGTATTCCACCACGTATAGCAGCAGACAAAAGCCTACTATTTGCTTGTGTATTTATGGTACACCCACCTACAGCATTAGTATTTGTGAATACATCATATATTTTTTTATCAACTTCATCTACACCAACAAAGAAATAAAGATTACCACAACCATTACGTAATTTATATTTTCTATATACCAATCCTTCAGGAACATCTTCAATGAATCCTCTAGGTAATTCCATACTTTCTGAATTGTCTGATGTTTTAATATCATTAGTTAGTATTCCAACTCTTGCACAATTGTCTCTAAAAATAGTAACTCCTTTTAATCCTTTCTCCCATGCCAACATATACAAATCTTCAACTTCTTGTACTGTAAAATCATTCGGAACATTAATTGTAGAACTAATTGAAGCATCTATATGTTTTTGCCATACCGATTGCATTTCTATTCTTTCTTTATAATTTAATGTCATAGCAGTATTAATAAATGATGGTAAATCTTCTTCTTCGGTGATATTATTTATTGACATATACTGTTCAACAATATGAGTATACACTTTATAATATTTGTCTTTACCAAATAATGATTCGGTTTTTCTTGTATATGATATATTATAAATTGGCTCAATTCCTGTGCTAACACCTAACATAGTACCTAAAGAGCCTGTTGGAGCTATAGTTAATAATTGACTATTAGCAAGCCCTTTTTCTTCAACTATTTTCTTAGTATCTTCGTTTGTATTAGCAATAAAATATGGACTATTTAATACTGCTTTTGCATTATACATTGGATATATACCATATTTATCAGTTAAAGTAGCAGAAGTATAAATTGCTGTATTGGCAATTTCAAACCCAATTTTATCTGCCAATTCAAGTGATTCTTCACTTCCATATCTAATACCTAATTTTATTAAAGCATCATGCCAGCCAAAAATTCCAAGCCCTATTTGTCTCCAATTATTTACACTATCTCTTTGTTCTTGTAGGGGATGAAGTGGCAAACCTTCATGTAAAACTTCATTTAAACCTATAACTGCTTGTGTTACTACTTCTCTTAATGTAATATAATCAAATGAACTATTGCTAGCAAAAGGATTATTAATTAATTCTGAAAGATTAATACTGCCTAGTAAACAACTACCACCTGCCGGGAGAGGCTCTTCTGCACATGGATTAACACCTGCATATGCAAAATTTTCATCTTCGCTTAATAGATTCCATTTAGTTATTCTATCCCAATTTAATATCCCAGGTTCAGCATAATCCCAATTCATTTTACACATAAGATGAAATAATTCTCTTGCCTTAACTGTTTTTCTTATTACTTGCCCTGTTTCTTTTCTTGTATATGTAAGTTCCCAATCTTTATTTTCTTTTACTGCTTTCATAAAATCGTTATTAATACGAATAGAAATATTAGCTTTAGTTATTTTATTTAGGTCTGATTTAATTTTAATGAATTCTTCTAAATCAGGATGGGTACAATCTATTGAAATCATTAATGCTCCTCTACGTCCTTGCTGTCCGATTAATTCAGTTACTAAACTATATAAATCCATGAATGAAACAGCACCAGTAGTTTCTCTAGCTGCATTATTTATTTTAGCACCTCTGGGGGCAAGTTTTGATATATCTATGCCACAACCTCCCCCATATGAATAAGTTCTTGCTAATTTTTTTGCACAATTAAAAATACCTTCAATATTATCTTCGGGAGGGGTTATTACATAACAATTACTCAAAGTAATCTTTCTTCCATATTTTTGCAATCCTCTATTTGCAAGTATTCTACCACCAAATAAAAACTTTTTTTCTTTTATAAGTCTTTTTATTTCTTCATTACCACCTGACACCCTATCTAACCATGTTTCAAAATCTTCATCATTATAACGATATTTACGATTCCATATATCAATTCCTAATTTATTATTTTCTCCAAGCCATTCTGATACGTGCATATAAATATATTCCTCCTATTATTTTTGCAATATTAATAAAATGTGACTTTTATACTAACCACTCCTTTACACGTTTTGCTTTAGAAAATCAACAAATTTTCTTATTATTCTTTGTTGGTCAAACGGTATATT
>ENA-OWOZ01001307-OWOZ01001307.1-bioreactor-metagenome-genome-assembly--contig:-NODE-1307-length-23716-cov-3.289522_pt1 | contig 23716 bp, 22 predicted proteins | sample MGYA00238140_ERZ651804 | MGnify/ENA primary metagenome ERZ651804 (study PRJEB26910, sample SAMN07631232) | bioreactor metagenome | isolation source: Switchgrass digestor | place: USA: Dartmouth... | reverse complement strand
ACAGGCGTTCATTTATGCAGACCTTCGGCGCAAGTGTATATCCAAGCCCAAGCAACTTTACAAATGCAGGCAGGATGATACTTGAGAAAGATCCGAATTCCACAGGAAGTCTCGGAACAGCTATCAGCGAGGCAGTTGAGGATGCGGCAACACACGATGATACGAACTACTCACTCGGCAGTGTTCTTAATCATGTATGTCTTCATCAGACCGTTATTGGCCTGGAAGCAAAGAAGCAGCTTGAAAAGATTGACGAATATCCCGATGTGATTTTTGCATGCTGCGGCGGCGGATCTAATTTCGCGGGAATCGCATTTCCGTTCCTTCAGGATAAACTGAATGGCAAAAAGCTTCGTGCCATTGCAGTTGAACCGTCGGCTTGTCCGTCCCTTACCCAGGGCATATTTGCATTTGATTACGGAGATACTGCGAAGATGGCGCCGATCGCCAAAATGTATACGCTTGGTCATGATTTCGTACCTGAAGGGATTCATGCAGGAGGATTGAGATATCACGGAGCATCGCCCATTGTTAGCCAGTTGTTCCATGACGGATTGATTGAGGCTGTTGCTTACGGTCAGAAATCCGTGTTTGATGCTGCTGTCATGTTCGCCAGGTCTGAGGGCATAGTTCCAGCTCCGGAATCTTCGCATGCTGTCCGTGCAGCCATAGATGAAGCAATCAAGGCCAAAGAGGCCGGCGAACAGAAGGTCATACTCTTCAACCTGAGCGGTCACGGGTATTTCGATATGACATCATATGATCTTTATTTCAGCGGAAACATGGTGGATGTGGAATATTCAAAAAAGAACGTCGAAAACAGCATAGCAAAACTTCCTTCCGTCAAATAATTATTACGCCAAATGAGCTGCCGTCATTTTCCTGACAGGCAGCTTTTTTACATGCTTGCATATTTAAAGGCCTGTCTCTCTGGTTAATTGTCTAACCAAAACGAAGGACTGTCCCTCGATCAGCAGAACAGTTCCATATATGAAGGCCTGTCCCTCGAGAAAAGGACTGTCCCACAATCGGAGCGTTGTACCTAAAGTAAAAGGACTGTCCCTCAGATGAAGAACTGACCCAAACCGGAGGACTGTCCCCAAGCTGAAGGACTGTCCCTCAGCTGAGTGCTTTTCCCAAACCGAAGGCCTGTCCCTCAAAGAGAAGAACCGTCCCCAAAGCATTGATGCCGACAGGTAGTCCCGGTGGTATTTTAGGGGATGGCGGCTAATATAATTAAATGTGGCGGTTTGCCGGAGACAGAAAGTATTTGCTGCGGTTTACAGCCGGTATTTTTTACAGACAAGGGGGGCAATGCTATGCTGGATTGCGATATTTCCGGTATCATAGAGAAAGACAGGCAGGAACGGACCAGGGAACAGTTTGAGGGGACGTTTCTTGACTATGTTGAATTGGTGAGGAAAGACCCCGAGATTGCCATGCTTTCCCATCAGCGCATATATAACCTTATCATGAAAGCAGGTGTGGAGGTTGTAAAAACGGATGAGCACCCAAGGCTGAGAAGGATATACGGTAACGATGTCATAAGAAAATATAAATTTTTCGAAAATTTCTACGGGATAGATAAAACCATAATGAATATCGTCAGATATTTTCATTCAGCAGCCATGGCCGGGGAAGAGTCCAGGCAGGTGCTTTATCTTGTGGGGCCGGTTGGATCAGGAAAATCGTCTCTTATGGAAGAACTGAAGAGGGCGCTGGAGGCGAGTCCGGAAATATATGCTCTCAAAGGCTGTCCGATGAGGGAAGAGCCTCTTCACCTTGTGCCAAAACACTTAAGACCGGAATTTGAAAGTATCCTGAATACCAGGATAGAGGGAGATCTTTGTCCTGTCTGCCGCTACAGGCTGAAAAATGAGTACAATGGAAGGTATGAGGATTTTCCGGTGATTAAAACAGGATTCTCCATAAGGTCAAGAAAGGGCATCGGCGTAGTTCCGCCCGTCGATCCCAACAATCAGGATACCAGTGTTCTGATCGGAAGCGTCGATATATCGAAAATCGACCTTTACCCTGAGGACGATCCGAGGGTATTGTCGCTCAACGGTGCATTCAATGTTGGCAACAGAGGGATTGTGGAATTTATAGAGGTCTTTAAAAATGAAACTGAATATCTCCATACGATGATTACGGCAACTCAGGAAAAATCCATACCATCACCCGGGAAGGGATCCATGATCTACTTTGATGGTGTGATCCTTGCCCATTCCAATGAAGCCGAATGGAACAAGTTCAAATCGGATCATACCAACGAAGCAATCCTGGACAGAATAGTCAAGATTGAAATTCCGTATTGCCTTGAATTGAACGAAGAGATGAAGATATATGAAAAAATACTAAAAAAGAGCAAATTCAAAGCCCATATAGCACCACACACCATAGAGGTAGCATCCATGTTCGCGATATTGACCAGACTTGCACCGTCATCCAAGGTCGATCTGATGACAAAGCTGAAAATCTACAACGGCGAAGAGATAGTTGAAAAAGGTATGACACGTAAGGTCGATATCATGGAACTGAGGGAAGAGGCGCCTCGAGAAGGAATGACAGGCATTTCCACGAGGTTTATCATGAAGGTCCTGGATACTGCACTGTCTGAATCAGAGCATAACTGCATCAATCCCATTTCTGTCATGGAAACAATAATAAAGTCAGTAAAGGAACTTTCAATAAGCGACGAGGAGAAAAGCAAATACATCAGATTTGTACAGGATTCTATAAAGAAGGAATACAACAAGATACTTGAAAAAGAAGTCACAAAGGCATTTATCTACGGCTACAGAGAACAGGCTGAAAGCTTGTTTAACAATTACCTTGACCATGCGGAGGCTTTTGTCAATAAGGTCAGGCTGAAGGATCCGAATACAGGTGAAGAGCTGGAGCCTGATGAGAAATTCATGAGATCGATCGAGGAGCAGATAGGCATAACGGAAGCATCAGCAAAAGGCTTCAGGGCCGATGTTACAGCTTACATGTTTTTTGTGATGAGAAATGGCGGAAAGCTGAATTACAGCAGCTACGAACCACTGAAGGAGGCTATTGAGAAAAAACTGACTGCATCTGTAAAGGAGCTCAGCAGGATCATCACAAAGGCTAAGGTCAGAGATGAGGAACAGGACAGGAAATATAATGCAATGGTCATGGAAATGAAGCGGAACGGTTATTGTGACCATTGCTGCAATGTGGTTCTCAAATACAGTGCAAATAACCTGTGGAAGGATTAGCATCCGTATAACCTCTGTAATTATACAGCTGAAGTACAGAGGTCACAGGATTCTGTAAGAGGAGAGCACTGATTTGTATGTCAGGCCTGGTGTAATACGGCTTGCTGAACAGCTGATACAGCAAAGCCTTTTAAAAAATTTTTGAACGGAAGTGCTGTAAGATCAGTACATTGTAATTGCACACTATAGGATCAGTTCTTTGTGAGGACGGATATATGGCGATTATCAAAGAATACGACCCGGCAGGAAGAGAGAGGTCTTCCGAAGACAGACGCAGGCATAAGGAGCTTGTTGAAGAGTCCATTAAAAAGAATATCGGCAACATCATATCTGAAGAAAGCATAATTGGCCAGAGCGGTAATAAAAAGATTAAGATACCCATCAAAGGCATCAAGGAATACAGCTTTATTTTTGGTACCAATAAAAAGGGAGCTGCTACCGGTGATGGCGACGAAAAACGCGGTGACGTTGTAGGAGATGAATTGGACGGATGGGGATATGCTCATGGCGGTGCAGGCAATCAGGAGGGCGAAGATATATATGAGACTGAAATCACGATAGAAGAGCTCGTCAATTATCTTTTTGACGATCTCAATCTGCCCGACCTGGACAGGAAAAAGCTTTCAGATATTGAGTCAGTGAAGGGCTACAGGAAACTGGGCTACCAGAAAAAAGGCATACCGCCGCGGCTGGCTAAAAGACGGTCTGTTATCGAAAAAATCAAAAGGAAACAGTCATATAAAAGAAACCTGGCGGAATACGAAAATGAAAAGCAGGCTTCGCAAGATCAAGAGAATACAGATACGGATGAAAGCATCAATATGGCTGGAACTGCTGACAGCCTCAAAAAGGAGACAGATGAAAGGTTTGCTTTCACACTGGACGATCTCAGATACAGAAGGCTTCGTGAAGTTAAGAGAAAAGACTTCAATGCAGTTGTTATATGTATTATGGATGTTTCAGGCTCCATGGACCAGACAAAGAAATACATGGCAAGGAGTTTCTATTTTTTGCTCTATCAGTTCCTGAGACAGAAATATTCGAATGTGGAAGTCGTTTTTATCGCTCATACGACAACAGCAAAGGTTGTGAGCGAACTTGAATTTTTCCACAGGGGTGAGTCAGGCGGAACTTATATAAGCAGCGGCTATGAGAAGGCCCTGGAGGTAATAGAGCAGCACTACAATCCTGTAAACTGGAATATCTACGCCTTCCACTGCAGTGACGGGGATAACTGGATAGAAGACAACAAGAGGGCAGTGGAAATGGCAAAGAAGCTGTGTGAAAAGTGCAATTTGTTTGGTTACGGAGAGATCGTCCCCGGATATTACTTCGCCGGAAGCACTGTAAAATCAGAATTTATCAGAAACATCCATGCCGAAAACTTTGTTATTGTAACGATGTCAAGAAAGGAAGACATTATTACAGGCTTAAAGCGTCTCCTGGCTAAGGACGGGGAAAAGGAGTAGTTATTTAAGCAATCAACAGACGTTTTAAGTCATTCAGAATAAAACTGCAAAATCAGCTTTATAAGTTGAGGTCAGGTATGTCGGACTATAGTATAAATGAACTGATAAGTTGGAACAAACGCATAGAAGAAGTCATTTCCGAGACGGGTCTTGATTGCTATGAGCAGGAATTTGAGCTTGTAAGTTACGAGGATATGATATCTTACGAGGCTTACGCCGGAATGCCGTCCCATTATCCGCACTGGAGCTACGGGAAAGCATATGAGCGTATACGTACCCTGAACAAGTACAATCTGTCCGGACTTCCATATGAGATGGTAATCAACTCCGACCCGTGCATAGCTTATCTGATGAAGGACAATTCCCTCCTTCTGCAGATATTGACTATGGCGCATGTTTATGGCCATAATGACTTCTTTAAAAACAACAGGCTTTTTAAAACGGGAACCAGAGCTAAACACACAGTAGAGATGTTCAAAAACCATGCCGAACGTGTAAGGGAATACATTAAGGATCCCAGTATCGGCTATGCCAGAACAGAAAGAGTGCTCAATGCTGCTCATGCGCTGCGGTATCAGTGTGCGAGGACGATAGGGGCAAAAAGGCTGGATGCCGATCAGCTGCGGAGCAGACTGCAGGAGAAGAGCAAGCGTCCTGTAAGTGAACACCCGCTGCTGGATGAGAAGCCAACATATGAGGATGTGCCAGATCTGAAGCGTATTCCGCTGGAGCCGGAAGAGGATCTGCTGTACTTCATAGGCGTTTACGGGAGACTGGAGGAATGGGAAAAGGACCTTATAGATATTGTCAGAGAAGAAACTCTGTATTTTATTCCACAGATCGAAACCAAAATAATGAATGAGGGCTGGGCCAGCTATTGGCACTATTATATCCTCAACAAGCTGGAACTGCCGCAAAAGCTTCATTTCGAATTTCTAAGACGTCACAATCAGGTGATAAAGCCCTATGAGGGAAGGATCAACCCGTATTTCCTCGGATTCCGGATCTTTAAGGATATCAGTGAAAGATTTAAGGATGACCCTGGGAAGATATTTGAAGTAAGGCAGGTAGAAAGAGATGAATCGTTCATAAGAAGATATCTGACGAAAGAGCTCTGCAGTGATATGAATTTGTTCGAATATGAGAAGCAGGGCAATGAATATGTGGTTTCGGAAGTCGCGGATGACGAGGGCTGGAGGAAGATAAGGGACACTATTGCTGAATCTGCCGGGTTGGGCAATACGCCCGTCGTGGTGGTTTCCGACTGGAACCAGAAAGAAAACACTCTGCTGCTTGAGCATATTTATGACGGAAGGGAGCTTGACCTGCAGTATGCCAATGAGACATTGAAGCATTTCGTGGATCTTTGGGGTGGAAAGGTTATATTAAATACCGTGACTGATGGGAAAAAGAGATCCATAATGTGTGATGAACAGCAAAGGATAGTGCTGATCAACACATGATACCTTGAGCAGGGAATGTATGGGTGTGGTCATTAATTAGATGGAAGCGGCCAATGTTTAAATGTAAGTGGTCAGAAACAGATGGAAATGGCCTATGTTTAGATGCAGGCGGATTGGAAAAGATAGAAAACGACCAAGCCTTAAATATAAGCGGTCAGCATTTAGTTGGCAAGCCGACATTCAGATGGACAGCCAATACGGAGGCCACTACCCGTATATGTAAAACTTGGATGTATGAGTACGATGTTTTGATTGATGCAGTCAATAATTGAACAGAAACGGTTGACGTGAATCAACCATAGTTTTATAATAAATACGCAGGCATGTTGATTTGCAGCCATAATCAGCGATGCCGGCGATATGGGGGATTAACTCAGCGGGAGAGTGCTATCTTCACACGGTAGAAGTCATTGGTTCGAATCCAATATTCCCCACCATAAAAAAGACCTGTTTTGTGAAAACAGGTCTTTTTGCATGTATGGATGCATGTGGACTGAATAGTGTGCTTGCCAATATATTATCAAGTATATTAGAAATTTTAAGTATATATTACACAGATTGACATTCAAGAATCTAATGATATAATGAAAGAAAAAAACGGAGTATTCTGGAGTATTCTTATGAAAAGAATAGCTTATCTGCTTATTTCGTTATTGCCTGTCTGTATTAACTATATAGTTATATGCATATCATCAGCCGTTTCATTTATTATTAATGCTTACATCGACAAATATATCAGTGATGGCGATTTTGCATTGAGCAGTGCAGAAATTTCGGCAATCATATCGGAGTCTTTTGAAAAGACGAATGAGACCGGACTGGCCGTCGGCAGCATAATATCGATAATTATTTTCGCCTCATGGTTAATGAAGATACGAAAAAATGCAAAAACAAGATCAAGATTCAAGTTTTCCATACTGACTGCGGCATTTGTTTATGCCTGTGCAAGTCAGGCAATTCTCCATCTGGCTCTTGGCAGCAGTTTTTCTGATTTCAGTACCGGAAAAATTATGCTGCTGATTATTACGGGTGCCATTGGTGAACAGATTTTGTGCAGGGCAATAACTATGCATTACGCATGCATGGCATCGGAGAACTTTTTGGCTGCAAATACATTTCAGGCGTTCATTATTGCATGCACGCAGCGCAGCCTGCTGCAGGGTTTATTTGCTTTCATCCTTGGGTTTTTGATGGGAATTCTTTTTGACAGGGCCGGAGAAGGAGGCCTCCAGCATTACTCCATAAATGCATAGCCGGTACGCAAACTGCTTTTGTGATGAGGGGTACATTTCCATTTAGCTTCTGTTCATTATATGGAATTCTCTTTTATTTTGCTGTCAATACAGCGAAGATCTTTTCATTATGGTAAAATATAAAAAGATAATACTGAATTAGTGAGGTCTTTACCAATGAGAAAATTAATATCGCTGGTACTTGCCTGTTCGATTTTCCTTGCTTTCCTGCTTGCCGGGTGTTCCTCTGACAATAAACCTGTAATAGCGGGAAACACAGCTCCGGCAGATGATCTTTCCCTTGCTGCAGACTCAAGCGCAGCAAAAACAATCACCGGGGGAGTCATATTTTATCCTGCTCTTGATGATGGGTATAAAACCTGCAAAAATGAAAAATTTGATTTTTGGTTCGACGTACCGCTGGAATGGAAGGTTGTGGACAGATCTGAGGATGGGTCTGCATATCATGTGCTGACCGGGAATAATAGAATTGAGCTGAAGATCTATGGAGTACCGATGGATGGTACGCAGAGTGATTTTTACAGAAAACTTGCCGGCTCTGACGGTAATATTTCGGACTTTGACTTCCGTGACGGCTGGACGGGAAAGAAAATTGACGTCTCAGATAATGAAACGTATTATGCGAGGGTTAACGGCGAAAGCTTCATAGTTTTTTATATAAATACATCAGAAGACCCTGAATGGAGGGTGCAAAATGAGGAAGCGATAGGCAACATCGCTGTGAGTATAAGAGTCACAAGGGAAAGCTTTGGGAAAATGGAGGATGAACTCAGCAGCATCACACCTGCAGATTTGAAGCTGGGCAATATCGAAGTCGGCATGACATATGAAATGCTGCTGGATGCGATCGGACAAAAGCCTGTGGACACAGTTACAGAAGATTATGATGGCATGAAGACAAAAATGTTGAATTTTGCTGATGATACACAGGTGTATGTGGTAAATAATATTGTTTATACGGTAAATGTCGTTGATCCTGGCTATGCCACACCAAGGGGCCTCAGGCCGGGTGACAGTGAAGAACGCATATTGGAGCTGTATGGTGAACCCAATAATAGGGATGATAACATCTGGGGATATACTATCAATGGATATGAGCTGTTGACTATAGTAACTGAAGATGGTGTTGTGACACAGATACAGATCGAGCAGGGCGTATGGGATATTGAGGTGTTTTAAGAAAGCACAGCCTTTTGGATGCTCAGCAGCGATATTGGAATTTGTAAGAAGTTTTTTCAAGAGGTGTTTGTATGAATGATATGACAGCAATGTACAGGAAGGCGGCAGATTTTATTGAAGGCAGAATACAGGAGCGGCCGCAGATAGCGATAATACTGGGATCAGGGTTAGGTCCGCTGGCAGATGAGATCCAACATCCCGTTGAAATTGATTACGGAGATATTCCGGGTTTTCCGAAAACGACCGTCAAGGGTCATGCGGGAAAACTGATATACGGCATACTGGGCGGGAAACGCGTTTTGGCAATGAAGGGACGGTTCCACTATTATGAAGGGCATGAAATTGCACAGGTCGTTTTCCATATAAGGGTATTCAAACTTCTAGGCATTTCAGACCTTATAGTTACCAACGCTGCCGGCGGGATAAATACTTCGTTCAGACCCGGTGACCTGATGTTGATCACTGACCATATAAGTTTTTTTGCACCATCGCCTCTCAGAGGTGAAAACCCGGATGAATTCGGCCCCAGGTTCCCTGATATGTGCAATGCATATGATCCTGAGCTTATCGCATTGGCCGCGGAAATCGGAAAGAAACGCGGCATCAGTCTGAAGCAGGGAGTATATGCCTTTGCACAGGGACCCATGTTTGAGACACCGGCTGAGATACGCGCTTTTCGTGCCCTGGGTGCTGATGCTGTCGGCATGTCGACGGTGCCGGAAGTTATCATGGCAAGACACTGTGGCATCAGAGTATTGGGAATATCATGCATCACCAATATGGCGGCAGGTATACTTGGGCAAAAACTCGATCATATGGAAGTGATAGATACGGCAAAAAAGGTTGAAAAAGATTTTTCGGGACTTGTTGCGGATATTTTGGAGCAATGGGAAACAGAGAAGGAATAACGGGGAGTTAATTGAAAATAGGTGCTGCCCGAATGCAAATACGAGTAAATTAGCTGAAAATGATTGTTGATAGTACGGGAAATATGGGATATAATACTAAGGGACTGACATATCGGACGTCCCTTTATTCGTTTTTTATTTAACTGCACGGGCAGGTAAATTGCCAGCTGCACAGGAAGGGAGTTATTAACTGCGCTGGCAGAGTTGCTGCAGGGGAGCTTGATATGGATAAAGATATACTTAATATGGAAGAAGCTGCTGAATTGTTTAATGTCAGCATCAAAACTTTTATAAAGCTGCTGAAAGAAGAAAAGGTACCGGCCAGAAAAATAGGCAGAGAATGGCGCTTCAGCAGACAAGCGCTTATCGAGTGGCTGGCGGCCGGTGATTCACAGCAATATTCCTCCAGTGAAAGTGATACCAGAGAGTTTTTTGACAGGGTTGCACCTGAATGGAGCAGCATCCGCAGTGGTTACTATGATGAGGAAGTTATCAACAGACTGCTGGGTTCAGGTATTTTGAACGATAATATGGTACTGGTGGATCTCGGCGCTGGTGATGGTTATCTTTCCAGAGCAGCGGCGCCCAAAGTTGATACGGTTATAGCTGTTGACATATCAGAGGCAATGATCGAGGAACTGAGGAAGAAGGCTGCTGCTGAAGACATAAAGAACATTCAGCCGATTGTGAGTGACGGATGTGATATGCCGTTGGCTGACAAAAGTGTGGACATCGTATGTGCCAATATGTTTCTTCATCATATAGAAGAACCCGTGACAGCCATAAAGGAGATGTACAGGATACTGAAGCCGGGCGGAAGAGTTTTTCTGGCTGACTTGACGGAACACGGCAGCAGAGAGCTTAAAGAAGCGATGCACGATATATGGCAGGGTTTTTCGCAGGATGAGATCTGCAAATGGTTCAGCAAATGCGGTTTTAAAATAGAGCGTTTTGATACGTTCAGTAAGAAGTTTTCCGGCAGAAAGACAGATGAAGGCATATTTATCATGATAGCGGTAAAGTAGGTTTAGTGAAACAGTTTTTGTAAATAGGCTTTCATGGTAACGCGATACCAATACTACCATTATACAGTTGGCGATGACGATATCCGGAGACATATATTCTTAATTTTGCCAAGATCCATGATATTGGCCGACAGGATGGTAGCTTCATTACCGGAAGAATGGACTATATCAGAAACAATGGTCTGTAATGAGTATAGCGGAGATGATGCATTAGAGAAACAGTAATGGCAGAACCGTATGGTGATGAACAGTTTTAAATCGGGACACTCTATTAGTATCGGAAATATTTTAATCATCAAAGCGGGTGAAGATTAGCAGAAATCATGCAGTTTTTATTGCTAATTTTATATAGAAGAGAAAACATTGATAATTCGGAGGTATTCTGTAATGGTGAAATGTGATATCAGGGACGAATCCCTGGCACCGAAAGGCAAACTGAGGATCGAATGGGCAGATAATCAAATGCCTGTATTGAAGATGATCAGAGAGCGTTTTTCAAAGGAAAAACCTCTTGCAGGACTGAAGATGAGCTGCTGCCTGCACGTGACCACTGAGACTGCGAATCTGGTAAGAACACTCAAAGAGGGCGGTGCAGACGTCGTGCTGTGTGCATCGAATCCTCTTTCGACACAGGATGACGTCGCGGCTTCACTGGTGGTTGACTATGGCATTTCTGTTTTTGCTAAAAAGGGTGAGGACAGAGACACCTATTACAAGCATCTTTTGGCCGCCATTGAGCATGGCCCTGATCTGACCCAGGATGATGGCTGTGATCTTGTCGGGCTGCTGCATAAGGATTATGGCGACACCTATCTGAAAAATGTCATAGGCGGCACTGAAGAGACTACAACAGGCGTCATCAGATTAAAGAGCATGGAGAGGGACGGGGCTCTCAAAATACCTATCATAGCAGTAAATGAATCAGAGACCAAGCACCTGTTCGACAACAGGTACGGGACAGGCCAGAGTACACTTGATGGCCTTCTGAGAGCAACCAATATTCTGCTGTCCGGCAAGAATTTCGTAGTATGTGGCTATGGCTGGTGCGGTAAAGGTCTTGCCATGAGAGCGAAGGGAATGGGAGCAAATGTAACTGTTACTGAAGTAGACCATGTAAAGGCAATAGAAGCTGTCATGGACGGCTTCAGAGTCATGAAGCTGGAAGATGCGATGAGCTTTGCCGATATCATTATAACAGTGACCGGCAACCTGAATGTGGTGGATGAGAAACACATAAAGCTGGCCAAGGACGGTGTGATAATAGCAAATTCTGGACATTTCAATGACGAGATCAACATCGATGCGATAGAACGGCTTTCTGCCTCAAAGAGAACAGTGCGTGATTTCGTTGAGGAATATACACTCAAGGACGGACGCAAGGTTTATCTGCTGGCAGAGGGCAGACTGCTGAACCTTGCTGCTGCTGAAGGCCATCCCGCAGTCGTTATGGATATGAGCTTCGCAAATCAGGCGCTTGGTGCTGAATATATCGTAAAGAACGGTGCCAGGATGGAGAAGAAGGTATACCTGCTTCCGACTGAGCTGGACCATGAGATTGCAAGACTCAAGCTGGAATCAATGGGCATATCCATCGATGTATTGACGGAGGAGCAGATTGCTTACCTTGCATCATGGCAAAGCGGGACGTGACATCGTGATGCGTGACAACGCAATAGGGAGGCTGCCCGCCAAAACGGGCGCCCTCCTTTTTTGATGCTGCGGGGACGGTTCTTCGGGAGCGTCTTGGGGGGACGGTTCTTCGGGAGCGTCTTGGGGGCCGGTTCTTCGGGAGCGTCTTGGGGACGGTTCTTCGTGGAGAATTCGAGGGACAGTTCTTCAGGAAGGACTTTGAGTACAGTTCTTCAACGGCTTCATGCATAAACTGCGTGATACCCCGAGGACTTGTTATTTTAATTTGGTCATGATTAAATATTAGTGATTTGTATATTGTAGTAAACTAAAATTTATAATATAAAAATGGAGAAGGAAAATAAGAAGGCTCCGGACAAAAAAGCTGACATGATCGAGATCACACTATTCTGGGAGCAGGCGCAGCAAAAGAACCAGTGGTTGAATTCTGCAAATAAGCTGTTGAAAACGGCTTTGCATCTGTATGCGTTAATCCCTGCCATGTTTCCCAGTAGAGGCTAAGAAGCAGGCAGTCGAAAGCAAGCTCGGAGTCAAAGCCTCCGGCGGCATAAGGTCATATAAAAAGCGCTTGAAATGATTGAAGCCGGTGCTGACCGAATCGATACCAGTTCCGGACTTAAGATAACAGGAGAGATAAGATGAAGATACTGATTAAAGGAATCGATATTTTAACCGGTGACCCAAAGCATGAGTACATTAAAAATGCGGATATCGGCATCATTGACGATAAAATCGCATTCATATGGACTGACAACAGCCTTCCTGATGACTTTACAGCAGACAAAACAATAAAAGGAGACAACATGCTGGCTATGCCGGGCATGGCAAATTCACATACCCATTGTGCCATGACTTTGATGCGCAATGCGGCAGATGATCTGCCGCTGCATGAGTGGCTCTTTAACAAGATTTTCCCGATTGAGGACAGATTAACGGACGATGATGTATACTGGGGAACACGTCTGGCAGCTGCAGAAATGATAAGATCTGGCACAACTGCTCTTGCCGACATGTATCTGCATATGGATGCAGCGGCCCGGGGCATAGCTGACACAGGGCTGAAAGTCAATCTGTCCAAAAGCCCGCTGGAATTTCACTCGGAAAATGGGCTCAGGGCTGATGACATGTTTGATGACTGCAGAAGGTACTTCAGGGAATGGAACGGCAAATCGGACGGCAGGATAAAGGTCTACGTCGAAGTTCACTCGACATACCTGTTTGACTATCCATCATTAATACGGGCAGCGGAACTTGCCAAAGAACTCGGTACAGGAATTCATATCCACTTGCTCGAGACTGCAAAGGAGAGAAAGGACAGCTTTGAGCAGTATAAAAAATCGCCTGTTGAAATATGTGCTGAGACAGGGATATTTGATGTTCCGGTGATAGGTGCACATTTGGTGCATATTACAGATGAAGATATCAGCATTTTAAAGAAATACGATGTCAATGCCGCACATAATCCGACAAGTAATCTTAAGCTTGGAAGCGGCATTTCACCTGTTCACAGGATGCTGGAAGCAGGAGTCAATGTTGCATTGGGTACAGACGGAACCGCAAGCAATAATAATCTGAACATGTTTGAGGAAATGCACCTTGCAGCACTGATCCATAAAGGTGTTGCCCAAAATCCCGAGCTTGTTACAGCACGTCAGGCATTCATGATGGCAACAGTCAACGGTTCAAAGGCTGTGGGATTCGGTGAAGATTCCGGTGTTATAAAGCCCGGAATGAAAGCTGATATGATTTTGCTGGACATGGACAAACCGCATTTATTCCCGGTCAATGATCCATTCTCAGCTATAGTATACTCAGCGCAGGCTTCTGATGTCGACACAGTAATAGTTGACGGCAACATCCTTATGGAGAAGAGAGAGCTTAAAACGATTGATGAAGAGCGTTTAAAATATGAGGTGGGGAAAATATCCAAAAGACTTCTTGGAGTATAAGAGTTAATGGCTGATGCATTGAATCATTGTATAAAATGAACTGAAAGAATCAGCAAAGTATACGGGAGCTTTCATTGATTGCAGAAAGCTCCCGTATTTTTTGTGTCAGGCAATGCTGAAATATGTAGTGTGTCGGTACATTCGCTGTGTTTTATGGTATAGCCCCCGGAATTAGTGGTCCCCTGACATCTACGGTATGGCATAGAGTATTATGGCCTAGTCCCAGCGTTTATTGCAAAGTCTTCGGTTTCACGCTGCAAACTTTAGCTTCACACCTGGGCTGATACTCATACTAGGCTAACAGTTTGATCAACAGGTTGGGTATAAACATAGCAACTCCAATACCAAACAAAAGGTCGAGCCACATCACTGAGCCAAGTGAACATAAGAAAATTATCAATGCCACTGGTATACCGATTATTTTTGCCAGTATGTTGGTTTCTTTTCGCGTTACGATCTCCCAAATGGATTTGGCATCGCCAATACTTGGGAATGAATGCATTACAATTGAAATTCCGAGCCATGCCAGAAGTAAGTAGAGAAAATTTGAGAAATCCTTGAACTTTAATATCTGAATTGATGCAGGCAAAGCTATCAGGCCGCCTATTATCGTATTTACAATAAAAGGTCCGATACTGATCAGAATGGTTTGTGAAGCACGTTTCGGGATTTCATGCCGGACATAGCCTGCAGGGTTACCGAACCTGAAATAGCATACATCTATCACGGCCACCTTTGTCAGCCGGCAGAATAATTGGTGTGCCAATTCATGCACGATTACTCCCGGGAAAGTGATTGCCGATATAACAAAACCTGGTATGACCATGCTAATCCTCCTTGCAGAAGTTTATTTTTGATGCTCAACAAAAAATCAATATTACTCTCATTTTCAAAATTTCCTTTGCATTACCGCTGGAGCATTTGATATTTTGGTTACATTCGAATAATGCATCTGTTATGTACATTTAAATTTAGAATACCAATTGGCATTAGTTAAACAGGTCTGATTCTCCGCTGATGATTTCAATGGCATAATCATAGTATTCTTTATCATAGTCAAGCAATATATTCAGTAATTCATCCCGCTGATCATCCATCTTATTAAAATGACAGGCTAAAGCCAGGGTCGCAATTGCGTTGGGATTGGTGCTTTCGTATGCAAAAGCTTTTTTGGCATTTTCCAATGCATCATCATAACGCCTGCACTTAAGGTCAATTTTGCTTAACGAAACGAAAGCCTCAGGGAACTCCGCATTTTCTGACAAGACGATGTTGCACTGCTCGATGGCTTTACTGATTTCTCCGGTCTGCCTGTATGCTGCAGCGGCACCAAGCCTGAATTCATGGATTTCCGGCTTTAGTTCAACAGCTTTCAGGTATTCTGCTTTAGCTGCTTCATATAGCTTAAGATCGAACAGTACCTGTGCATAATAGTAATGTCCCCAATGATCTAAAGGGTTTTGGTCAACATATTGCTTCAGGCTTTTACTGGTAGATTCCAGTGATTCGTTTCTCTCAACTATTTCATACAGGGCATCACTGAAAGAGAAAAAACCATCAAGGAATTCCAAAGCTTCATTTGCTTCATCTATAACTACGATCTCATCAGAGTCTTTGCTTTCTTTGCCTTCTATCATCGCAAAAACCTCAGCAGCCTGATCGAAATTATGATTTTTTACATGTGTGACAAATAACTTCCCGCAGGCTATGAACGAATTGGGGAATATTTCTACGACCTTTTGATATTCATTGGCAGCTGTGATGAACTTCATCTCACTTTCCGCACGTAGCCCGCGTTCATATGCTATGCCTGCTTTCAGAGATTTGGGGAAGGACAGCATGGAAAATGTGAAAACTAACAGAACTATCAAAGCAAAAATTTTTACAGGGACTGGAACCGGGTATTTTATGAGATGCTCTCTGCACCTGTAACACAAGGGTATCGAGTATCCTTCGACAACAGGTGACTCGCCGCAGTTGGCACAGGTCTGCTCATTGCCGGAAAAAGTAGAATTCTGGCTTTCATTGCTGAACTGATCATACCCGCTGTTGTCGGTCTCTTGATTGCTTCTGGCTGCTTCATTTTCGAAATCATAAGAATACTGGGCATTTCCCGTGCCAGCGTTGTACTCCGGCCCGTTACCATACATGTTATTATACTCGTCCATAAAGGCCTCCTTTTACAACAAAATACAACTTAATTCTATACAATTTTTGTTAATATTACAATAATTAAGAGGGACAGTCCTTCGAATGGTATTGTTTTTTTGATGGAATACAGGGGCAAATCCTGATGCTTGGGGACAGTCCTATAAGTGCATAGACAAAAGTGCATATGCAGAACTCAGCTTCGGGTTTAGGGGAAAATATAGATGAGGGACAGTCTTTTTGGGGACAGTTCTTTGAAACAATGTGTGTGGTTGGGACAGTTCTTATAATATTAGGAGTGTTTTGATTAACGTTCTGTAAAGGAAGAGAACAACATAAAAAACCCGGCCCGTTTGTAATGGGCTGGGTTTTAATCTGGAGCCAACTGCCGGATTCGAACCGGCGACCTGCTCATTACGAATGAGCTGCTCTACCAGCTGAGCCAAGTTGGCAAACAACGTGCAAAATGAATTATACTCTATATTAGCAAAAAAGACAATACCAGATGATAAAGTTTTATATAGCTAATGCTACTGATTATTAGAAAATTTTCATTAATACTTGAGTTTGCTAGTATCATCTTGTTATTTCGGTGGTTTGGAAGAACTGTCCCTAAATATCATTATCTGGTATAATAGACAAAAAGGAGGTAGAGGGTATGCCGCATGTGATAATCAAGATGTACACTGGAAGAACTGAAGAAATGAAAAGAAATCTGACTGATGAGGTAACCAAAGCAGTTATTAAAAGCCTCGGGGTTAATGAATCATCCGTATCGGTAGCATTGGAGGAAATCGAACCTGAAAACTGGAACGAGGCGGTTTATAAACCGGATATATTAGGCAAAGCAAACTTGTTATATAAAAAGCCCGGATATACACCTCAAACATAAATGATCCCGTATGCGAACATACGGGATCCAGGCAATTTAGTTATAGAACCCTAAATCTCATTATAAGTTAGCTAGAATCCGTCGTAGTATTCTTTTTCCACATCGTCGTAGGAGTAGTTGTAACCTGCATTTTTCAGTATATCGTGTGTTGTTTTGATAATCATATCATGTGTTACTTCATGCTGTTCAAGAAGAAATGTCAGGTATTCATTTGTCATGTCAAACAGTTCATCCCAATTGGTTATATTTTTAAAATCTTTTACAGTTCCCATTGCGTTACCTTCCTTTTTTAATTTTTGCATTGTCATCGGTAATATGTGTGTTGAATATAATATAAGTCGACCGCCTCAACGGAGAAGTTACTGTCTGTTGCATATTCCGACGCAATAAATTATAATCCACCTAAGAATTAACAACAAGGCTCAAAGAGAGGTTTTTATATGATCAATGGGGTTGAGTATATTTTCTTCGATTGTATGGAAACATTGATTGATCTGTACAAACTGCCTTCATTGGAGGACTACGCAATGTGGGCTTATGACGGATCCGGTGCAGAGGGTTATTGGGAAAGCTTTGATGATTTTGTGGGGTGCTATGCTGAATCCAAACGAGAACTCGCATCCTCATTGCCCGAACATGCAGAATACGAAATGAGGGGACGGTTCTTACACATGATACGGTCGGTTGATGAAGGCATGCCTGCACAGCAGGCAGAGGCTGCAGCCGATTTGCTGTACAGGAACTATTGGAAGAATTACAAGGCCCAATGTTATGTCAGTGATGAGGTAAGAGAAACGCTTGAGCGTCTTAAAAGGACTGTCCCCATGGCTGTGGTTTCAAACTTCATGGTGATGGATGGCATAGAGGAGTTGCTGGAAATGCTGGACATCAGGAAATACTTCAGCTTTGTGGTCACTTCGGTGAAAGTCGGCAGAAGAAAACCACATTCTGAAATATACAAAGAGGCTGTAAGACTTTCGGGCGTTTCCCCGGGTCAGATTGTGTTTGTGGGAGATGATTATGTCAACGATTATATCGCCCCATGCAATATTGGAATGAAAGCTATATATTATGACAAGAATAACCGTCATACCGATGCAAAGCTGCGAATTGTAAGATTTCCGGAACTGCCTGGGTTGCTTGGCTTAAACACATAATATATTGAGGCTCGCCGGAGATTTTATCACTGATCCGGCAGAGCATCCTGTACTATTGATCAAAATGCATCATTGTCTTTGCGTACCATTTAAATATGTTGCAAAAAACCGAGGCCAGCCGGAAAAAACAACTATAATAAAGTTTTCGTATTCTTATGTTCTTGACCGCAAGGCGGCAGGTGGTATATAATAGAAATGTATGTTATACTTTCAAAAGAAAGGAGTTGTTGAAAGTGAAGTTTACAGTTTTTGAGGTGAGCGATATTTAATTGAATATTGCTGGGGATGCATGGCGGAATGTCCGGGCAGTATGGGCTTTTGTCTGCGTTCTTCAGTCGATTTCAGGGAATAACCTTTGACCAAAATGATACACGGGGAAAAACGGCATGGTAACGGTTATCGTGCTTTTTTTATGCCCATTTTTGCTCCGCCAAGGGTTTGCCTGGCGGTTTTTTTATTACCCGGTCATACAGCATGGTGAACCAAGTTCCAATGGGCTGCAAGAAGCAACGAAGCTAATGAGCAAGGAACTATTGCAGAAATGAGACTAGTGAATCTCTACCGAAGCAAATGATGCAACTGGGCTAAAGAACCATCGAAGCAAATGAGCAACAGGTCAATGAAACCATCGTGGCAATGATGCAGCAAGGTTAATGAACCTGGAGCAAGTGAAGCAACGAGAGGTTAATGAACTAACGGAGCTAATGCAACAACTAAGCTTATGACCCAACATAACTACAGTAATTTGTATGTTAGCACAGCCAAATACGAAGTCTGATGCTAATGTAGGAAAAGATGCAGTTAGCAGGAGGAAGATGAAAATGAAATATATAAACGGTAAAAACGTATTGCCAGAACCATTGCTTGAGCAATTACAGCATTATGTACAGGGAGAGCTGCTTTACATACCAAGGAAGGAAAATAAGAGAGCAGGGTGGGGCGCCCTGAATGGCGCCAGAATGATGATCAGAAAAAGGAATACTGAGATATGCATAAAACATGAGGAAGGCGCATCAGTCCAAGAGCTTATGGAAGAGTATCATTTGTCAGAGGACAGTATACGCAAGATACTAAACAACAGGAAGATGCTCCTTGCGGTCGAGTAGACCAGGTTAAAGTACAACTCTAACTTAGAGTAAATTTATAAGTTAGAGTACCTGGCCTGAAGATTCATTCTCAGCGTCCATTATCCGGAGTTGCAGAGTGATAATCTAATATATAATATTGAATATAGTTGATTAATGTTTTATAGTTGATATTGATGTGGCATTAAAATGAAGATTCCGCTGCCAACAAAGCAGTGCAGTGGGCAGCAGGATACACCTGATGTGATCAATTGGATGCAGGCGGGCTTTTGATGGAAACCCTATGCGTGGAAACAGTTCATCGAAGCCTGCTTGTTGTCACATCGGCAAAACAGGCTTACTATTGCAGAAAAAGGGATGATATAACTTATGGAAGATAATGTCGGCAATTTTGTCGTACATAACGGCAGATTAAGGGAATCCTCCGGGACAGTTGGCTATGATATGGAGAAAATCTCCGGAAAGGCAGCTTACGAAGTAATCAGAGTAATCAACGGAGTTCCGCTGTTTTTTGAGGATCATTTTGACAGATTAAGATCAACTTACAATACTATCGGCAAACCGCTTCCAATGACTATGGATCAGCTAGCGGACGATATCAGGAAGCTGCTTTCAAAAACTGTAAACACCAACTGTAATATCAAGTTGGTGCTGTTTGATGAAGACGGAATTCAAAATGAGCTGATCTACATCAGCAAAAGCTACTACCCGACAGAGGCCGAAGCTGATGCAGGGGTTATTACCGGGAAGCTCCGGATCGAAAGGCATAATCCAAATGCAAAAATATTGAACAAAGCATATAAGGATGCTATAAATGCCAAAATGGCAGCCGAAAGCCTTTTTGAGGTTATATTGGTTGACAGTAATGGTAGGATTACAGAAGGCAGCAGGTCCAACCTGTTTTTTGTCAAGGGAGACAAGGTGCTGACAGCTCCAGGAGAGTATGTATTGAGGGGAATAACCCGTAAGTACGTATTCGAAGCATGCAGAAATGCAGGTTATGAAGTGTTGGAGAAATTTGTGGGCGCTGATGAAATTAGTCGCATGGAAGGTGCCTTTTTGTCAGGGACATCAATAAAGGTGCTTCCTGTAAAATCAATTGATGATGTTGTCCTGAATTCATCAGAGAATTTAGTGATAAAAGCCATTAGGCGTGAGTATGACAAAATACTTGGGGAATATATTGATAAACATGCAAATATGTGGTAATATTTTCCTGTTGCAAGATAATACGTGTTGGCCCAGCAGGTGATGATTTGGAACAGAGGGTTTACTCTCGGAAGTATTTAAGAATAAAGCCTGATACGAACTTATTTGGAGCGGTCAGGATAATTGAAGCAAACGGCAGCCCTGTAATATCCAACTCGGCGAAAGTCAGAATACTGGATTTCAGTGTTGGAGGGGTGAGGTTTGCTTCAAAGCTTAAGTTTCCGGTTGGTAAAAGAGCAGTTCTGGAACTGTTATTGAGGCTAGATGATATGGATTATCGTCTGGAAGGCTTTATTGTACATAGCAGCAGGACACAGACACACGGATATGAATACGGTTTCTGCTTTAGGAAACCTGAGCTGGGACTGCGAAGGAAGCTTATAGCTATTTTCGGTAAGCTGCTTGTAAGGCAGGGCAGGTATATTTTGTTGATGAAACCAAACAATGGCGGTTCAAATAAATAGCACATCTATTTTCTGAAAGTATCTATGATTCCGTATATTAAGTTGAATAAGCATGCAGGTTATGTGTTGGTTTCTGTGTATCATTAACTGATCCAGGTATACTAAATGGTTCAGGTATCAGAGATAAGATGGCTCAGGTATCAGAGATAAGCGAAATTCTTTTTTGTCTTTGTTAGCACTCCGTTGTGATGAGTGCTAAAATTTCCTTGACAAGCCAGGATTTCAAGTTGTAATATATTCTATGGCATAAAAATACACTTAGTTCAAGGAGGTCTGGGTATGCCACGCGAAAATGGCAATATTTCGATCCATGCAGAGAATATTTTACCCATAATAAAAAAGTGGCTTTATTCCGAAAAAGACATTTTTGTAAGAGAAATGGTGTCTAATGCCAATGACGCTATCACCAAACTGAAAAAGCTTGCTTCGATTGGTGAGGCTCGAATACCTGAAAATGAAAAGTTTTCTATTATAGTTGAGATCAACAAGGACGACAAAACCATTAAATTCATTGATAACGGCATCGGCATGACCGGCGATGAGGTTAAGAAATATATCAATCAGGTTGCGTTTTCAGGCGCGGCAGACTTTTTGGAGAAATACAAGGATAAGACAGATGAAGGCAGCCAGATCATAGGGCATTTTGGTCTGGGATTCTACTCTGCATTCATGGTATCAGAGAAGGTCACGATCGACACGTTATCGTGGCAGCCGGGTGCCAGGGCAGTGAAATGGACAAGCACTGGCGGGACGGAGTTTGAAATGGATGATTCGGACAGAACTGAAAGAGGTACTACGGTTACACTTTATGTCGCCGAAGATTCCGTGGAGTTTCTTGACTATTATCAAATGAGAAACGTCCTGGAAAAATATTGCTCATTCATGCCATTTGAAATATTTTTGAGGGACGCTTCTAAAAAAGCAGAGGACAGCAAGAGCAATGAAGAAGGCTCCACAAAAGTGACAAAAGAGGGGGACGCTTCTTCAGCAACTAATAAAGGGGACGTTTCTGCTGAAACGGAAAAAGACAAAGGACCAGAGGATGATACTGGTTCTGAGGGATCCTCAAAGGACGAAAAGTCGGATGAGCAGAAGGAGAAACCGATAAATGACACACATCCGCTTTGGTTAAAAGCGCCAAAGGATTGCACGGATGATGAGTATAAGGAGTTTTACAGAAAGGTATTTCATGACTTCAATGATCCGCTTTTCTGGATCCATCTGAACATGGATTACCCGTTTAACCTAAAAGGCATTTTGTATTTCCCGAAGCTCAAACATGAGTTCGAGACCATAGAGGGTCAGATAAAGCTTTACTACAACCAGGTTTTCGTAGCTGATAACATCAAAGAAGTGATTCCGGAGTTTTTAATGCTGCTGAAGGGAGTCATCGACTGTCCTGACCTGCCGTTGAATGTATCGAGAAGCTTCTTGCAGAATGACGGCTACGTTAAGAAGATTTCTACTCATATCACAAAGAAGGTTGCTGACAAGCTGATTTCGTTATATGAAAATGAGAGGGACAATTATAACAAGTACTGGGATGATATCAATCCATTCGTGAAGTATGGCTGCATCCGTGAAGAGAAATTCTTTGAAAGAGTAAAGGACATTGTCATATATAAGACGATTAATGGTGATTATGTAACTTTGAAGGATTACCTTGAAAGGAACAAGGATAAGCACAAGGATAAGGTTTTCTATGTTACTGATGAAAGGCAGCAGGCGCAGTATATAAAGATGTTCAAAGAACAGGATATGGAAGCTGTCATCCTGAATACGCTTATAGACAACCATTTCATTCAGTTCCTTGAGATTAAGGAAAATGGTGTGAAATTCTCGCGAATCGATGCTGATTTGTCTGACAGCATGAAGGATGCCAATACTGACGGAACGTCGGCAGATTTGTCTCAGAAACTGGAGAAGGTATTCAAGGAAGCGCTGGGAGATGACAAGCTGAAAATAAAGGTAGAAGCACTTAAAGCAGCGTCAACGTCGGGGATAATTCTGCTCTCCGAGTATTCCAGAAGAATGCAGGAAATGAGCAGAATGTACGGAATGAGCGGTATGGACTGGGGAAATATGTTCCAGGACGAAAGGACGCTTGTGCTTAACAGCACCAATCCTCTCATAAAATCTGTCGCTAAGCTTTCAGATGACAGCGAGAGACAGGAAGACGTAAAACTGATCTGCCAGCATGTGTATGATCTGGCAATGCTGAGCCACAAACAGCTTGAGCCTGAAGCTATGACAAAGTTCATTGAAAGAAGTAACATACTGCTGGGCAAACTGGCTGAACTGGCGGATAAGCAGGATTGTGAGAGAAATTCATGATATAGGCGAGTATCAGAATTTATGGCTGCGATCCTTGCGAATACAACATACGGAACGGAAGACAGGATTTTTAGAAAACAGCAAAGTAAAAGCGTCATGTTAATGCATGGCGCTTTTGCTTTGCTGCTGAAGGAATGTGTGAAGGACTGTCCCCTTAATAAAGAGCTGACTATTAATCAAAGGACTGTCCCCAAGACTATATAGAACTGTCCCCGTATAGTTTCATTTTAAAAACTTCTGCAGCGGGTGATAAAGGAACTTTTTTCATTTGTGCTATACCAAGGTG
>ENA-OWOZ01001306-OWOZ01001306.1-bioreactor-metagenome-genome-assembly--contig:-NODE-1306-length-23718-cov-4.450742_pt1 | contig 23718 bp, 12 predicted proteins | sample MGYA00238140_ERZ651804 | MGnify/ENA primary metagenome ERZ651804 (study PRJEB26910, sample SAMN07631232) | bioreactor metagenome | isolation source: Switchgrass digestor | place: USA: Dartmouth... | reverse complement strand
AGACTCGGTATCGCATATATAGTCATCGGCGTTATACTTTGAGCAAGCTTTTCTAAGCTCACCTTCTCCACTGTCCACTACATATACCTTCCAATCAAAATTAGATTTAATTAACCTCAATAATGCCTTCAGCATATTTGTCTTTCCTGTCTGATCGTATCCCAGTATGGAATACACAAAATACTTTCCTATATCAATGGACAGAATTTCCGCTTCCTCTAAATCATATCCCACAGGAATTAATTCCTGCTTCATCAACATCTTCGCTTCTTCGTTTTCAAGAATCAAATCCGCTGTAAGCTCTTCAGGAACAAAAGGAATCGGTTTAGCCTTTCGGCCTGTCCATTTTTGCTTCATATCCCTAAACAATTCCCTTAGCTGTGCAACTCTTTCAGCCTCATTCTCGCTGCTGCCTGCAAGAGCAGTCTGGAACTCCAATGGAGTATCAATCTTAACAAGACCTCTTCCCTTTACAGCTTCAGGCTCAAGTCCGTCAGTCTGTCCAACAACAGATACATACTCATATTTATCATTCAACTGCAGAGTATACATTAGTTTAAAATTCTGGCTCACTTTATATTTTACAGAATTGGTGTTAGAAGCAGTAATTACCATATATATACCGTAATTTCCTCCTTCACGGGAAAGAGTTACTATTGTACCCTCGTAATCGGGATATAATTCAGAGAACGCTGAGTAATTATCTATTATTACAACCATTGCCGCTTCTATTTCTCCCGATATTTGCATATAAGACTGCAAAGTACCTACTCCATATTCCGCAAACTTTCTCTTTCTGCTCTCCAATTCTTTTGTAAGCATTCTAAACAATTTATCAAGTTTATCTTCATCATCGGAAAAAATTACTCCTCCGGTATGAGGCAATTCACTATAATAACCCATTGTTCTTCCGCCAAAATCCAGCAGATACAAGTTCACCATCTCAGGCGAATAGGATTTTATCAGAGAATATATTAAGGTCTGTAAAAAGGTAGTCTTTCCTGTGCCCGGTGCACCGTACAGCAGCAAGTGTCCGTCTTCCCCCATGTTTACCGTGAGAGCATTTTGAAGCTGATTTTTGGGATCGTCATAAATTCCTATAGTAGGTCTCATCCAATGGTCTAAAGGTTTCCATCCTTCACCATCCCAGCCTCCACTCTCATGTACAATATCATCGTAAAAAATTACATCTCCCAATGGTTCCAACCAAAGTTTTAACGGTTTAATATTCTCCCTTTCAGCTATGTCCGATATGTAATCCACAATTGCAGAAAGCTGTGTACTTGAACTTTTTACATTCTCAGTTTTGGTTGAAACCGTCTTAATTGCCCTTCCTGAGTTGTCTATAAGCATAACCTGTTTGTCTTCGTCATTCTCTATCTTATCGGTAGGAACATAGGGTGCTCCGCTCCACCCGGACTGTATCAGTTCAAAAATTTCGTCATTTCCTACCTGTACATAACACCTTCCGGGTTGTACAATATACGCTGCTTCAGATCTTTTAAGCATTTCATTACTATCTGCCTTATCCAAAACTTTAAGACAAATCCTGAACCTTGTATTACTCCATATTTGATCATCTACAACTCCAGATGGCTTCTGAGTAGCCAGAATTAAATGTACACCAAGGCTTCTTCCTATTCTTGCCGTACTCACCAGCTCATTCATAAACTCCGGCTGCTGAGCTTTTAACTCTGCAAATTCGTCAGAGATTATAACCAAGTGAGGCAGCGGTTCTTTCGCTTTGCGCTCCTTGTACATCTGCTGGTATTTGTCTATATGGTTAACACCATATTCTGCAAATATCCTCTGTCTGCGTTTAAGTTCACTTTGAAGTGAAACCAGTGACCTTCGTATCTGGCTTCCTCCAAGGTTGGTTATAGTTCCGGCTACATGAGGCAAACCGATAAAGCAGTTAGCCATTCCTCCCCCTTTGTAGTCAATCAATATGAAAGACACATCATAAGGATGATAATTGATAGCCATTGAAAGTATCAATGATTGTATAAATTCACTCTTACCGGAACCCGTCATACCTGCAATAAGTCCGTGGGGACCATGATATTTTTCATGTATATTGAGGAAAAAGGTTGTGTCTCCTGCTTTTATTCCCAATGGTGCCTCCAGTGACCTGTAAGCCAAATTCTCCCGCCATCTTCTTTTTATTTCAAGATGTTCAATTCTTCCTACCTTATACATTTCCAGGAATGTCAGCGTAGACGGTAAAGACATTGCCGATGCCAATTCTTTTACCTTAAGTCCTGCAAGAGAATAAGAGAATAAGTCCAGGTCATTTCTATTAATCGGGTCAATTTTGAACTCTATCATACCATCCTCAGGATTATCCCTGTGATAAAGGGTGCATTCGGATTCAGAGCACTGTACAAAAGAATTACATTCTTTCGGAAGCATGCTCAATCTTTCATAGGCAAATACTGTAGTCACTCCCAAGGACACTGAAGAATTGGTCAGGTAACGCATAACAGGCTCATTTTCAGCCAGTTCAGGGTCTGCAATAAATACAACAAAATGAGGAAGTTCCATTTTTGCCTCGAAGGAATTTTCCCTGTTCTTCTCTTCCCTGTCGCCCAACACTTCATTGAGGAAATGAAACACATCCCTTGCTTCATCACGGGATGATGCTATAAAACGTATTGCCTTTTCAGGTCCCCAAACATGCGGAAGTCTCTTTATCCACTCCCACTGATCAGCTTCTTTTTTGTTATATACGCATACTATTTTAACTTCATCATAACTGTGCAGAGATGCGATTTGAACAATCATTGACATAACCAGATCAGAAGTTACTTTCTTCTCACCTATTACACCAAGCATGTTGTTATTCAATAGAGAAATGGTGATAGGAATATCAGGGACCATAATAAAGTCTTTATTTATTTCGTTCAATTCATCCATTAACGGGTCGTCTTCCATAGTAAAATGTTCCTTTGGAATTGCCACACTTACAAGCGAAGGCCTTGTCCCTACTCCAAGCCTGATATCAAGAAAATCCTTATTGGAAGGTATACGTTCCCACAGCCTTCTGTCCTTATTTATAGCACGATTTATCAGGACTGTAGGCTCAGGATAAGTGCCGGATAAAATTTTTCTGTTTCGCTCATTTCTTTCTTCTACTTTTGCGTAAACTTTCTGCATATACTGTCTGTATCTTTTTACTCTCTTCTTCTCTTCTTTAGTTCTCATTCGCTTTTGATAGCCCCTTGACAATATAGGCCATAGAATTGACCCCACAAGCATACAAGCCGTAGTTACTACCCCCGGTATCACCATATGTGGATTGTTTTTATAGGAGTTTATAGTAAACATGGTACTGACCAGCATACCTATGCCCATTACCATTGAAGGGCCCATACTCAGCAAAAGAGGCTGTTCTTTTGCTGTGTTAGGAGGCGGAGGAGAGTCTATCTCGACCCGGTCCACATCCAACTTCTTTATAATTCTCGGAGAACGCTGAAAATAAACTTTATTATGTAAGTTTTCGGTTCCTCTGTTAACTGAAACTTCTTGCCCATCATTTACTTGTGTATACTTTGTAAGATTACATTTTTCGAGTCCTCGCGGACTGTTAACAGCCAATATTTCTCCCAAATAAATAATTTTAAGGCTCATTATAGAGATTATGTCTCCGTAGGACAGAACTTTAGATTGTATCTTTTTACCATTTACAAAAATCAGGTTATTGTCTTCTTTGGCTTTAATCTCTGCTTTCCCTGAAATAAAATCTATAACAGCATGATTTTCAGAAACGTTTACCCCATTATAAACAATTGTATTATCATCAGAACAGCCAATGCTAATCTGACTTAATCCTCCAATCTCATACTTATCTAAGGATACCCTCGGTCTCTCGGCTTCATCTACATAAATGACAGCTTCTGCTTTTTCATCAGCAGATATTACCCTAATTACATCCCCCGCAAACAATTGTCTGTCATATATCTTCTTTCCGTTAACAGTTATATTATATTCGTCCATTTCGTGCAAATTCCAACTGCCACTGCCAGCATAGATGGGTAAAAAATACGACGAGGAATCTTCAGAAGTTCCAGGACTAATGTCAACATTTACTATACCTTCAGCAAAATCCGGAAGTTGGTATTCTTTAAAGTTTTCTCCACTAAATACATATAGAATCATATTAACCAATTGATTTTACCCCCTTAGTTAATACTGACCTTAATTGCATCAATCACATTAATTGCCGCTTCTGAAGAAGACTTGGAGCTGACTCATCTATGCTAATATATTCCTTTAAAGAAGTTTTTAATTTGTGAAAACACAGTAGTTTTTGAAAAAAAGTAATAAAACAGAGTCAATGCAGAAGCAACTAAAACTAAAAAAATTATAAACTTTACAACTCCCAAATATTTTTTGACCTCAGCGCTAATATCAGATTTATTGGATTTTGCGTTTTTTAACATTATTTTATCTACCAGTATAGGTTTATGATATAGTTTTATCTCTTTTTTTTTTAACACATACTTAAGAAAGCTTTCATTTTCATCTTCATCATTAATTTGAGGTAATACATTTCTAAGCATACTGCTAAATACTTTTGCACACTCTTCACTATCATCAAAGGGCTGGGGATTATAAGGCGCCTGAAAACACGGAAGAGAATTCATACTTGACTTTACCAGTTCAAACATTTCATCACTGGCAAAAGTGAAATAGTACCTGTTTTTAAAATTTTTATCTTCTGATTCGATAAGTTCTTCAAGTTCATTCAGTTCCCAATCCTTAACCCCACTAACAACAATTCTCTCATGGGCACGTCTGAACTCTGCAATATTACATTTTTCGTACACACCCATGTCCAAAATAACATAGCTGTAGTCTTCAAGCAGCAAGTCAGATACAGATCTGGACGGGTCAAAGGGATAGAAATCCATACCTCCAAGAGAAAACATTCCCTTTTTTTCTACAACATTTTCATAAGAATTTTTTATACGTTCAAAGGCAGGACTGTCATGAAGTTCAACAAGTGCTACACCATGTCTGTTATCCATAAGATATTTAGCTATGGATATCGCTGTATGAGTAGTACCGATCCTGCTCATGGTACCTACAACAGCAATTACTACAGTACCTACTATTTTATCTTTCTCAATAGTTTTTGCCTGAACGTTTCCTCCGCTTCTTCTCCCCGTCTCAATAAATTCCTTCTCCAACTCTTTCTTTCTCGCAAAGCCTTCATCCCATTTTATTGCTTTGGCATAAGTTGACGGATTCTCAAAATGTTCAATCAAAGCTGGTGTTATATTTTTCTCCTCATTATCCCTCTGTCCTATTATATCGTAAATTCCCATCGATATAAGATTACTTATAACCTCGCTGCCTGAAAACTTCTGAGTAGCAATTATAATTACCCTCAGTTTTTCGTTATTAAGCATAAGTTTTCTAACTGCTTGGGGAACTCTTCTACAATCTTCCAGACAGGATATATCCAATATAAGAAAATTAAAAGTCATACTGTTAAGTCTTTCGACCTCACCCATTATATCTATGTCCCTGTCAATTTTCTTATATCCGACTTCTTGGTTCAGTTTCCTTAATGCTTCATCAATACTACCCCAAAATTCAGGACCCGAAATAACTACAACCAATTCAATCAACCCTTCTTAAAAACTATTGTTAAAGATTAAGTCTTCTTGTTCGCATTATAGTATTTCATAAAGTTTAAATCCTGCACACTTCTGTCTCTATTGTTTGCTTACCGATTACTGAATGAATCCTTATTATGTTGGTATATGCTATTCTTTTACTACGGCTTAGATTAATATGTAATATTCTACATCATGTGGCATTGAAGTGCTTGATAATACTTGTATTGAAACTTTTTTAGATTTAATCAATGTAAATTATACCTTATCCGCTAAACCATATCAATTGCTTTTTTACAAAATTCGACCAAAGAAAATTTTCATTTTGCTCTTTCCATAGACAGGCATAAATCTATCCTCCCTGTACTTACTTTAAATTTGCTTTTATATTTATTTTTTATATTAACATATTTTAGTACATTAATATTTTTTTATCAATACTTTCTGACATAATATCTATTTAATGGGGTAAAATGCAAAACAATTCCGAAATAGCGAACAATAGCAAAATAATTAAATCATTCTTTAAATACAATGTTTTTAATTATTCAAAGGGCCATATTAAATTTATACAATAAATAACAAAATAAGGGAAGATAAATCTCCCCTTTATATGCAATATATATTCTATTATAATATCGTCCGTTTATAAGTCACAGTTAACGGAAAACTAATTCGTTCCAACGGTCAAACAGCCGTCGGAAAGTCTTTCATCTTTAACTACAAAACATGCTGTCAATATTCAAAATACACTCCTTCAATCTCCTTATTTTCTGAAAGAATAGGTTTTAAACATAACCACGTTGTATAAACTTTGGAATCCTTTCTTTCCAGTTTCAATAAAATTTCCCCTTCTCCATATGCTTCCTGCACGTTGCCCGGTAAATAGTTCTCAAATACCAGGTTAATTGCAGCTTTGTCCCCTACTGCTTTTGTTCTTATCCTTTGCTTAGTTTGAAACCCGTCAATACTTATATCGCCATAATATTCATTATTTTCCTTGTGAATTTCTATCGTATAGATCATATTTTGGTCAGGGGATACAAATTCTGAATATTTCAGAATGCCTTCCCATGTTTGCAATTCTGCATCAATATCTCTTTTTACGGTCAATGCCCATAAATCCAGTTGATTTTCTGCATTAAAATATCCCCAAAAATTATATTCACCCATATCGTACTTAAAAAGCGTTTCTCCGTTGACTGATTCTTTTTTATAATTCTTTCCATAAAGTTCTTCCATTCTTTCAATTGGATCTCCAAATTTCAAACCCCGTTCTGTAGGAATATTGTCAGTGACATATATCTCATAAACTTTCCCTTCTCTATCAAATTCTATCATATAATCTCTTATATCAAATATTATATTTCCATACCTCCAATCATAGGGATGAGAAGTTCTTTCTACTTGATTTGGATCTTCACCCATTTCATTCAGTAATCTTCTGACTTCCTCTATAGGCATTCCTAAATATAATGCTCTTTTACTATATTTATCATTATCAGGAAGAATTTTTAGATAATTAGCTCCATTATTATCGGAATCTTCCGCTTCTTTGTCTTTAACATTTTGATTTAGATTAGGATCAGCACAAGCTTCTTCTGACCCATCCAATTTAATTCTATATGGGCTCATATCATCTTTATAAAAATATATAAAATATATCCAATCTCCAACAATATGTATAAAAGGACTGCGAATTTCACTTAATTTTTCTTTACCGCTTCCATCAGGCTTTATTCTATATAACTTTTCAAAATCAGATGAATTGCAATAGTATATCCATTTACCGTCGGTATTTAAACTTAATACTTTATCTTCTGTAATTATACGTTTGTTATTGCCGCTAATATCCATCATGTACATTTTGTTATTCTCGCCAATATAGTATATCCATTGATCATATAAAACAAATATATGTATTTCTTCATCTGAGACTATGTTCCTTTCAGTTCCGTCTGTTTTCATTTTATAAAGATATGTTTCTGGCAATACTTCTCCAGGAACATCTGTTTCAGATGAGTAATATATCCATTCATCTCTTACTATCATGCTCTCAGCACAATCATCACTTAATTTCTCTTTATTGCTTCCATCTGTCTTCATTTTATATATTTCGCCCACATTTTTTAAGCTAACTCTAGAACAGGTACTATAATATATCCAATCTCCCTGAACATATACGCTGCTGCATTTCTCATCATGCAATATCGTTCTTTGTGTTCCATCTTTTCTAGCTTTGTACAATTTACATTCATCAGATTGATTAATGTAATATATCCAATCTCCAACAATATTAATGCATTCTGCAGTGTCATCCAATATTTTTGTCGGTTCTGTCCAATCGGAATTGACTCTGTATAGTTTACAATCAGCTTCTGAAATATTAGGAGCAAAACTGTTTGTAAAATATATATATCCATCATCATATGCTGCATATCCGCCATTAATTAAATTTCCATAACCGTTATTTTGCATCTCTTGATTTGCCGTTTTTCCCGCATTCTCAGTACTTCCATTATTATAATTATCCTCATTTCTGTCTTTTATTGCTATATATTTACTGCATCCACATAATAATGCCATTAGTATTGCTATAATTAAACACAATTTTTTATTTACCATTTTAACCACCCCTCAAATTTTATGATATAAATTATGTCTTATAATTTTTATTATAATCATTGCGTTCTCATATCACCAATTGATACATTTTTAGGTATTTGTCCATATGTAGTTCCTCCATTTACTCCATATCCATCAATTCTCGCATCATTTAAGTTATATGCTCTATATCTTACTGCATCGTTTGCATTCCCCTCAATAGTGTAAACAGTTTTCGTTTGAGGATCATATGCCACCACTATTCCACCATGATAGTACTCCTTATGCTCTCCAGATACCGAATCCACATGGTCAACATTTTTAGAAAATATGATAGTATCTCCTGCTTTTGGAATGTATCCTGATTCTCTTGTTCTGTAATTTCCTTTACTCATATACCCTTTTTTCATATAAAAGGCATGTGCTGCTTTAGGAACAACACTCCCAAGGATGCCGGCTTGATCTGCACACCAAGATATAAACATGATGCACCAGGGTTGGCCGTTCATGCCAAACCATTCTCCATATTTCGTCTTGTTAACACCAGACTCTGCATATCCGAATTGATTAGCAGCAGTAGAAAGAAATTTGTCAACATTCACATTACCGGTTTGTATGGAATTATTACTAACAGGTGCACTGCTATTTTGCGCACTGTCAATTAGCGTACCGGATTTTGGTATTCTTATTACCTGTCCGACTACAATTAAATTTACATTTTGAATATTATTAAACTTAGCCAATTGCTCAACAGTTGTATTATACATTTTTGCTATTTTGCTGAGGGTATCTCCGCTCTTTACCACATATTCGACTGTGCTCGCTGTACTTGCTGAATTATTACCCGGTGATGTTTGCTGTTTAGTTTGATTATTACCGGTATTTCCTTCTACACTATTATAGGATAAGGCTTTTTTATATGTTGCCACTCTTCTTTCTGTAAATTTAGGTTCCCCCAAAATTTTGCTATCTAATGCCGCATCATGAATAGCATCTAAAGTAAGTGGACCTTTTGCCTTAGCTACCTCTACAATTTTCTTAGCTTCTTCTGGACCCTGGTTATATAAATCTGCAAAATATATTAAAGCCCTTTCATCAGTTATCCCTAAACTTTTTCCAACTTGAATATAACTTCCTACATCAGCCAGCCATGTTTCATTCTGAGCTTCTATCCCTTCAGGAGTAGTTAACAGTTTTGAAACTGCTTTGGCTTCCGTTTCATTTAATGTACGGGTTTTAAAAACACTTCTATCCTCCATAAGTTCTTCATATAGGTTAGTTCCTGCTAAAATTTGCTTAGCTTGCTCAGAATTTTTATCCACTATCTTTCTTAATAAATCGTGTGCTCTTACCCCATGCCACTGCAATCTGCCCACACTCAAGGATGCATATTTACCTTCTCCATCACTAGGTGAAACAGAACCATAACCTCCTTCATTGCCGCTTATAATATCTGCTACCAACTTTATAAAATTATTTGTTCCGCCTGCATTTACATTTTTATTTGAATCAACTTTGTCTATTTCATTTAAATGAGGCATTTTCTGATTATTAAATAAATGATACCAGGTTGTTTCTCCAACCTTTCCTTCATATTCACCGAAATTCCATAGTCCCCAATCCTCTTTATACTTATTCACCGCGTCAAGGGTTTTTGAATCAAATAAACCATTTGCTTCAATACCTTCTCCATATCCTATTTCTATTAATCTTCTTTGTAAAAGCAATACATATGGACTATACTCAAATGGATTATAGCTCAATATTTCATTCAATATCGGCACACCATTACTATCTCTTTTTACATAAGGTACTTTCTGATTGTTAAATAAATGTTCCCAAGTTGTTTGTCCTACCTTGCCTTCATATTCACCGAAATTCCATAGTCCATATTTCTCTTTATACCTATTGACAGCCTCCAGTGTTTCTTTCCCAAACAATCCGTCTTCCTTTATCTTATATTCATCGTTTTCCTCCAGCTCGTTTAACCTTCTTTGAAGCAGCAGCACTTCTTCTTTGTATGTACTGGGATCGTAAGATAATACTTCTTTTAACTCCGGTATATCTGCCTTCTTTATTTCTATCTCTTCTATTTTATTATTCAAAGCAATTCCTTTTTCATCAAAGTACCTCTTCAATCCACTCAATATAATTATCGGACCTATGGGCGATCTTAAAATTTTTAGCAATTGCAATATTATAAGAATTGCTTTTACTTTTTCTCCTATTGAGCTTATCTTATCAAATAGCTTTGAAATTAGATTTCTTGCAGATTTCTTTTGGCTTATTCCATCCAAATCCTTTTTAATCTTTTTCTCTGCATCTTCATATATCTTTGCAGTATCTGAAAGGAATTTCGCTATATTAGTAAGACTCCTCTCATTTCGGTCCATTTCTTCACATATGTCCTTAAAATACTTATCTATATTCCCGGAATTTTTTATGTCAGAATCCAGTAATTTTCTTATACTTTGAAGACTGCTCTATATGCTGCCAAGCCTTTTTGAAAGCTTTCTAACCTCATCCTCGGAATGTCGTAATACTTCACTCTTCACCTCGATTGACATAATCGAACTTTCCCCCTACTTGCTCTAAATTCATTTTTACTTATTTTAGAACACTGGTCTTTTTGAATCAATATTTTCTGACATAATGCTTGTTTGATGGGATGAAACGCATGGAAAATTTTAGAAATTCGATTTAATTTGAGACCAATTACTTTTCAAACATTATCAGTATATATGCCGTACTTTACGGATACCTAACTGATTCCACTTGATGAATAAGCATATTCAATATTGTTAATGTAAAACTATCGCAAATCAATAATAGCTCTTAAGTAAAATTCTCCTTCTGTTTTTTCAAAAACTGCCCAATTTCCAATGACACTATAAGCAGCAATTTGGGACTCTCCAAGGACCATCTCATTATCCCCAAGTTTTACAATATAAGAGCTATATTCATTCCCACTTAATTCTTCGCACAAATCTACAATATCACTAGATGATGGCTCATATATATCATTTTCTACATCATGGATAAAGTTAAAGCCTTCAGAATCTAATTGGGATATCGGAAGTTCAAGTATTGAAGCCTCTTGGCTTTCTATAAAAAGCTCTTTTAGGTCAATAGGGCTTTCACCACTAACTTCAAATTGAAGATTATCCTGAATCTCATCAATTGAGTATAAATTCCTTACATCTTTTCCCCTTGCTCCTAGTCCGGAATTAAAATTCCTCATAACTATGAGCCCCGCCGGACTAATAATTTCTTTTAATGCTGCTGCATCATAGTTTTTAATCGCCAATAGCATTTCTTCCACTACCTTTAAATCCTCTGTTTTGCTAGGTGTTTGCTTCTGTGTTGGTTTGGCTCCTGTATAATTTACATTGTCACTTGCAGCAATATCATTACTGCCATACTCGTCATTAAAATTATCCTTTGCCCGATTACATCCTGAAAATAATATAAGTATTATACCAAGCACTATTGCAAATCTATATAACCTTTTAATATTCACTAGAAACCCCACCCTTTCATTTTAAGCCATAAACATTTAAATTTTTTATCAGACTTTCTGCATAATGTTCATCTATACCATATCCTGCTTTTTTAGTCCTTTTTTCTCTTTTATTACACTTCACTTTATAATTGCAAGGAGATTTACACTATATACTACCTCATGTGCATGCTCCCAATCGTCTCTTTGTTGAAGATTTGCTAAAATAACATCCATGTCACGTATATGTTCTTTTCCCAACTCACTTTTACCGAACGGGAAGAATATATTCAGCCATTCCATATCATTGCAACTTTCAATAGTATAAACTGCCCTACCTCTTACAACAGAATTACCATTACTGACAACCAATGATGGATCAGTTATGTACTCAATCTTCATTACTATTTGCTTTTCAACTATCATATTAGCCAAATACTCCAGATGTTCTAATATAGGCCTTCCTTTTTTATCTCCCCCGTACCATGTTATTCCCGGCATAAAATACCATTTTAATTTTTCTATGTACTCTTTTTTGTTAAGAGTTCTATAGTCTACATTGTAACATGTTTCTATATACCCTTTTGCATTATTAGCCCATTCTTCTACTTTCTTAATTCCAAATCTATTAACCAACCATTTATTTGTTTCATACCATTCATCTAAAGGTGCCTTTTTATATGGATAGTTATACAATTCTTTTGGCATATCGGGGTTAATCTTATAAAAGTCTGCTGCATTGGGTATATCTCCATTTGCTGCATCTTTTGTTGTAATTATTACAGTCCTTGTATTTGAAGCCCATCCCACTGTCGCACCAAGTTCTTCTGCTACATAGCGTATAGGCACAAAGGTTCTTCCATCCTTTAATGTCGCTTCAGTGTCCATTGTCTTTATTCTTCCGTTTACAGTAAACCGCGTATCGTTTATTATTAACATTATTTCTATATTATCCTTCTTTATATTTACTCTTCTATATTCTTCATTCTATTCTACAGTTGCACCCAAGCTTTCGGTTACAAACCTTACGGGTATGAGTGTCCTCCCATTCGAATCTATAAAGGGTTTTGCATCGGGAAAATTCACAGCGCTTCCGTCCACAGTCACACTTATTTCCGCTGCTGCATTGACTGTCAATGGTACACACACTATTGATAAAAGTAATGACATGATAACTACAAAAATTATTTTTTTCATAGATATCACTCTATTTTTATTCATTGTAAAATACATCTTTTCATTTCAACTCCTAAATATTAATATCAATAATCAGTTTTTTCACAATCTTTCTTTGAATAAAGAACTTTATTCACTCTAAAGGCCTTTTTTCAGTACCATCAAGGTTCATTATAAAATGGTTGAAAATTGGATTTCCCGGACTGTTTCCTTCGCTTATGTCCACACTAAATAAGATGTATTTGTCAAATATATGTAAATTCTCACTTGTCTGGTCATTCAGTTTTATTTTTTCGGTCCCATCAATTTTTATTTTGTTAATGTTATATATACTGTCAATGTAATAAATCCATTCTCCCTGAACGTTTATTCTTGTACTGCGATCATTGCAAATTTTTTCTTTTTGCGTACCATCTGTCTTCATTTTATAAATGCTACAATTGTCATTAGGATTCCAGTAATATATCCAATCATTTTGAACTATTAAATTCCTTGATTCTTCTTCTGAAATATCTATCATCTCTGAACCATCATCTTTTATTTTCATTAACTTACCATTCTTTAAATCATACAAATAAATCCAATTTTCGCTTATGTCATAACAACTTACAATTCCATCATAAATTTTCATTTCATCTGTTCCATTTGCTTTTATTCTATATAAAGAGAATTTATCATTACTACAATTGAGATAATAAATCCAATCTCCATTTACCCGCATATCATATACAGCATAATCAACTAGCATAGAACGATTTGTACCGTCTATTTTAATTTTGAACAGTTTTTCACTGTTCTTTTCAATGTAAAATATCCATTCTCCACATACAACAATATTCGTTGCAATATCGTCAGAAATTTTTTGTTTTTCGGTACCATCCGTTTTAATTTTATAAAGCTTGTTGCCATCTTCTGAACTTTGAAAGATCACCCATTCTCCGCTTAATCCAAATAATCCTCCATTATTAATATTGCCGGTGTTGCTCTTATATAAAGTATTAATGTTTTTGCTGATTTCTGTTTCATTATTTAATTTTATATTTTCAGATTTAGAGTCACCGGCCACCTCTGTATTGCTTTCACCTATTTTCCAAAAATACTTTTCGCCAATTTTTATTTTGTATGGATAAGCTATATTCTCATCATCTTTTTCAATATTCCCGATTTCTAATTCTATTTCATTATCAGAATAAATCCTATCTGTATTACCGTTTTCATTTTGAAGCAAATAAAGCCTGTTCTCTTTTATATACCATTTTCCCTCTCCAAAATCAGTATCTTGGGTATCATCCATGGAATTGGGAATGAATTTATAATTTCTATCCTCATCAAACCAAAATCTCTCAGCATATCCTGCTGCAACATTAGGCATAGCATGCCACATTCCCAGCAAATTTCTTTCTTCTTCGCTCAACTCTGTATTTATAGATGTATATAACGGTTGTTTGTCAATATTACTTTTATTCGCAATACATCCGCTCAATAATACATTCAAGATTAGAACAAATAATATAAAGAATACAAGTTTACTTATTTTATTTATCATAATCTCCAGCCTTTCCACAATATAAATTATTTTATTCGTGTATATAATATTTAAAATATTCAGTTTGATTCATTTTGGCTTCAGAAAAACCGCTCTCAATTTTATTATAGTTATAATTATTTGAACCAGCTTGTGCTATGTAAACACCTTTATTACTTATAATATCCGGGTATTTTGTCTTATCTTCCGGTCTCACTATTGCAATATGCCCAGGATATTGGTCCCTACTCCATTTATTGATTTCATCAAAAACTCTTGTTCCATCAGCACCTTTATAATAATTATTGTACCAACATACAACCGCTGGTTTACCGCTATTTGCAGCTTCTTGTGCTTCTTGTGCAGAAACCTCTATCCAGCCATATTTACTTCCGTGCTCTTTCAACCATTTTGCCATACCATTAGCATTCAATTCAATAGCACCTTTTACATCTGGGTAATTTCTTGGCTCACCGGTTACACTATCTACCCAATGTGGAATTTCTGCTCCCATTGCTGAAGTTACATCCCAAGCAAAAATATTACAATATGTATCTCCTTTTCCGTTTTTATATGGCTTATATCTCATATTGGATTCCGAAGCAACATTAAACTGATCTATAACCGCTTTATAAGCTTCTGCACTTCTTTCTCCAACAGAATTCGTAACAGCAGGAGTACAGGGTTTCCATGAATCCTTCGGATAAACCCCTTCTGCCACTGTTGTTTTAGCAGGCTCAATGTTAATTTTATTGGCTTCAGAATATACAGGAATATCAAATTCTAATTTTGCATCCGGGAATAAATCATATAATTTTTTTATTGTTTCACATTGCTTGCTAGCCCAAGCAATATCAGTAGCATATTGTCCTAATCCTAAAGGATCGCTTGGTTGCCATTTCATTTTATATAAAGTATTTTTTGACGGATTGCTTGTATAATGCTCACTTATCCATTTTGCACCCCCTATTATTGCAGCTTCCACTGAATTCCATCCATATTTTTTTGCAGCTTCCAGTCCATTTCCAAGAGGATCTGAATCAAATGCTTCAATTCCAAACATATTGTAATAGCCAACGCATTCCCCATTTTTATTAATACCATTTGCTAATTTACTAGTTCCCCATCCAGTTTCTAATATACAATGTGCAACCAAATATGGCAAAGCAACTCCCGTTTCTTTCGCAGCTTCAACAAATGCTTTCCCCATCCCATCAAGAGATCCTTTACCTTTTAAAATTTTATCAATCTCTTCAATAAGGTACTTTTCATTATCAGGTGTTATTGCAATACTCGGGTTATTGTCAAGAACTAAAAACTGATACTTTTTTATCGGATCATTAATAAAATTATTTGGATCCAGATAATATCTTATTTCATCAATAGATGCTCTAACCCATTCTTTTCCTGACTGTTTTACACATGCGTATGTAGTTTTACCCGTCTTTTTATCATGCCATTTTGCATTATATTCATTTTGCAAAGCTTGTTCAAAGCTAACACCAATATCATAGTATCTTTCATTAATAGTAATATTTTGATTATTATTTACTTTATAATCGTTAACCTCGTCCTTTGATTGTTCATAAACTTTATAATTGCATCCATTAGTAAATAAATGTTCCCAGGTTGTTGGGCCCACCTTGCCTTCATATTCACCGAAATTCCAGAGTCCATGTTTCTCTTTATACCTATTGACAGCCGCCAGTGTCTCTTCCCCGAAAAATCCATCTTCCTTTATCTTATACTTTTCCTCTTCCTCCAGCATGTTTAACCTTCTTTGCAGCAACAATACTTCTTCTTTGTATGTACTGGGATCATATGATAATACTTCCTTCAACTCCGGTATATCTGCCTTCTTTATTTCTATCTCTTCTATTTTATTATTCAAAGCAATTCCTTTTTCATCAAAGTATCTCTTCAATCCACTCAATATAATTATCGGACCTATGGGTGATCTTAAAATTTTTAACAATCCCAATATTGTAAGAATTGCTTTTACTTTCTCTCCTATAGAACTTAACTTATCGAATATTTTTGAAATTATATTCTTTAAAGATTTCTTATGGCTTATTCCATCCAAATCCTTTTTAATCTTTTTCTCTGCATCCTCATATATCTTTGCAGTATTCGAAAGGAATTTCGCCACATTAGCGAGACTCTTTTCATTTTGGTCCATTTCTTCACATATATTCTTAAAATATTTATCTATGTTCCCTGAATTTTTTATGTCAGAATCCAGTGATTTTCTTATACTTTGAAGACTACTTTCTATACTGCCAAGCCTTTTTGAAAGCTTTCTAACCTCATCCTCGGAATGTCGTAATGCTTCACTTTTCACCTCGATTGACATAATTTGACCTCCTTGTACTTGCAATTAAATAATATCTTTACTTACGTATTTTAGCCTGTTTATCTCGGGTAATCAATATTTTCTGACAAAATGCTCATTTGATTGGACGAAATGCAAAGACTATTTTGACTTTATTCTATAAAAACAACATAAGGAGAGTTTTCTCTCCTCTTTTAGTAATGCTTAATCATTTTTATTATCGTCCAGTTGTAATTCATACATTACTGAGGAACAATTTGTGCTGAAAGCAAAAACAACAGTAACAAATTCAACTGAAATTTCTTTCTTCATTACTCACATGTCTTACTTTATAATAGCAAGAATGTTTTCGCTAACTACTACATCATGGACATGCTCCCAATCATGCTTTTGTTGAAGGTTTGCCAACTCAACATCCATATCACGTACATGTTCTTTTCCCAATTCGCTTTTTCCAAAAGGAAAAAATACATTTAGCCACTCCATATCATTACAACTTTCAATAATATAAACTGCTCTACCTCTAACGTTAGTTCTTCTGCCACTAACAACTAGTGACGGGTCAGTTATATACTCAATCTTCATAACTATTTGCTTTTCTATTATCACATCAGTTAAATATTCTAAATGCTCTAATATAGGCCTACCTTTTCCGTCTCCTCCATACCATGTCACTCCCGGCATAAAGTACCATTTTAATTTTTCTATATACTCTTTTTTATTAAAGTTTCTATAATCTACATTGTAACATGTTTCAATATAGCCTTTTGCAGTATCATTCCACTCTTTTACTAGCTTCAATCCATATGTATCTACCAACCATTTATTTGTAGCATACCAACCGTCGTAAGGGTCTTTTTTATATGGGTAGTTATACAGTTCTTTTGGCATATCGGGATTAATTTTATAAAAATCTGCTGCATTTGGTATATCAACATTTACTGAATCTTGAGTCGTTATTATCACAGTCTTTGTATTTGGATCCCATCCCACTGTCGCACCAAGTTCTTCTGCTACATAACGTATCGGCACAAAGGTTCTTCCATCCTTTATTATCGCCTTTGTATCCATTGTTTTAATTCTTCCGTTTACTACTATGTCCCTGTCGTTTATCATTATGCTTATATTTACATTATCCTTTTTTATCTTTACTTCCTGATACTTCTCATTCCACTCTACTGTTGCACCCAAGCTTTCAGTTACAAACCTTACCGGTATTAGCGTCCTCCCATTTGAATCTATAAAGGGTTTTGCATCAGGAAAATTCACCGCTTTTCCGTCCACATTCGCACTTATTTCCGATGCTGCGCTCACCATAAATTGTACACATATCATAGATACAAGTAATGCCATTAAAACTGAAAAGATTATCTTCTTCATATGCTTCCCCATTTCTCATAAATCTCCTGATTTGGCTTCTACACCAGATTTTTGTTTGAAATATCTACATCATTTTGGCTCATTTCATTTAATAATTCCGTATTCCTGAAGCAATTCCCTTGTTTGCTCAGTTTCTTTTACGCCATTGCCAAGTAATATTTCATAATATTTCTTAATTAATTCATGATATTTGGATGTAGGATATAATTCCACAAATCGTCTGTAACTTTTCAAAATATTCTCTTCTTTTGCTATTGAGCCTCCCATTTCAGAAAAAGTCATTCTGTTGAGATCTGTATATAATTTAATATATGTATTCACTTTATCTTCGACTATATCATTAATCCACTTAATTTTATTATATTTACTTTTGTATTCTTCCCAATTAGCCAGTAAATCCCCCAGACTATCCCTTTCAATTGTCAAAACACCGTCTGAAATTATAAAACCTCTAATAAGCTCTTTTTCTTCAGCTTCTAAATGTATAAACTCCTTTACATCTTCAGAAACATATTGAGAAAACTTTTCTTTAAGATATTTAGGGTCTGCAAATATATATTTTCCTTCCTCATAAACTAATGCAATCAAACCGTTTCTCTTCAATTCATCATCATCAATTACATTGCCATTACTAAAAGTGTCGTGTATTTTATTAATAACCTCGATATAAAACATGTAAAACAGTTCAAACAGTTCGTCGTTATCTCTCTCATCTTCAGCCAAGCAAGTGAACATATTGTATGCAGATCTTATAGAGGTACATTTATCCGAAGAAAGAGTAGATAAATATGATTTGTATATTTCCTTGCTGTTTTCACCGGCTAAAGATTCATATATATTTTCGTCAATATCTGTTTCCTTATTTTCGTATTCTTCTCTATCTGTTACTTTACTGAAATACGCTCCCGGGGATTTATTATCAAGAAGCATGGGCCCCATTTTATTCCAATATGTATAAATTATCGAATCTTCTCTCTTGAAACTTAGCAAAACATCACCTTTTTGGTATCGTTCCATAATATTATCCGGCAAATATTTTAAAAAAATCAATTCTATAGAATCCTCATCTCCTGCAACCTCAGCTTGTATTCTTTTCATAGTCTGGAACCCATCGACACTTATATTCGCCAAATATTTATTGTTTTCTTTAAATATCGATATTGAATAAAACATATTCTGGTTAGGTGGTGCATATTCCGAAAAAGAATAATTCCCCACCCAAGATTCAAGAGAATTTACTTCATTTAAATTACCCTTTGTATAGGCAGTTGTTAATTTCGGTCCATTCAACCGGTCATAATCATATGTGGTTTTTCCGCATCCCGTTAATCCACTGCATAATATTATAAATATCCATAAAACGATTATAAGCTTCTTTGAAAGCTTCCCAAGCTCAGGTTCGCATTGCTGTAATTCTTCATCCTTCACATTGATTGACACATTTAAACCTCCCTATACTTACTTCTAAATCATTTTTATATTTACATATTTTAGTCGGTCAATCTCGGACAATCAATATTTTCTGACATAATGCTCGTTTTATAGGATGAAATGCAAGTATATTTATACTTAACGAGCCAAAGTTATAAAGTATATTTTTCTCTGCTGCTAAAAACTATATTGAATTTATCCTATACTAGCAAAAAAGGGAAGACTGATCTCCCCTTTTCGCAATATTTCACTATACAGATTTGTCAAACATTATCAACACAGCCTATTCTTTTGCATCTTCCCTGCTAATTACCCTAACCAAATCCGCACTTATCATTATCTGCCTTTCCCCTATTGAGTAGTTTTCTATTACAATTTCTGCTTCACCGGATTCTTTTGGCAATAGCTTTTCTGCTATTTCTGTATTATGAATCAATATGATTTTTTCGTTAGCATAGTCTTCAAATACAGGTATAGTTTTTCTAGAATCTTCATTCAAAGTAATAACACATCCATATCCGTCACCTGTATAATCCCATTGATATACTCCTTTAACGGTTATTTCTCCTGTAAATGTTATATCATTTATTAATTCCGAAATTCTTTCTATACTTTTTACAGTAAGGGGACCTATTTTCTGCCCGATATGTACGGTATCTTTATCTATTAAATAATTTTCAACTTCACCCTCAAAAACTCTTCTCATCCCGAATAATTTTCCATCAATGTCAACTATAATTTTATCCCCGACTTTATAGAACTCACCTCCAAAAGCTTCCCACTTTTCCTGCTTTTCATCATCTTCAAATATTACTATTCTGTTTGCAAAATCTACCTTTATGTTATTTTTGTCAAGATGCTGTTGTAAATCTTCACCAAATCTTTCACTACCTAACTTTTCAATTAAATATTTCGGATTATTTAACCCGCTTCCTCCACATCTGCAAAACTGCGGCATATATATAAACTGGCTGCTCAAATATTCAATACTTTCTTCCGGTGACAATCCATATACGGTTACAGGTTCGATAAATTCCCATATACCATAGAAATTCTCATTATTTTCGGAAATATTCATACTTGTATTTTCCTCGCTTTCCTGTTTACTATAGTTTTCCAAGTTCAACTCGATTAAATCCCTATCTGCTCCAAATCCGCTCCTGTAGCTAATCATTCCCTTTTCTTTTTCCCAAATTATTGTTTCAAAGTACCCCGAATTAACTTGGTCATTGTACGAATGATATTCTCTGACATTCCCCTTCACTTTTAAATATTGGTGGAAACCGCTTTCTTCCCCCAATTCGTCGTTTATTTCATTATCCTGGCAAACAATCACGCTATCATCGGGTAATTGCCCGCTGTTCTTTATCTTTCTTAGATTGACTTCTGTAGGTTCTATTTTATAGATTTTATCTTTTTGAACATAAAAATATCCCAAACTCAAACGTTCCTCCGGAACCTCCATTATCCCATCCATTCTTAATTCATATACTATCCCATCTTCCAACTTAGCTGCTTCATTTATATTAAGTTTTACATCTTTTTCAATGATATCATCAAATATAAACTTTCCTTTATAATTCAACTGTTCAACATTAGGGTTGAAAAAGGGATTCTTAACACTAGAGCTATTTTCTACTTGCGTATTTTTCCCGTCCGGATTTTCATCAGTGTTTGGTATATTGGAATTATTACAGCCAAAAGCAAATAAAAGGCCAAACACTAAAATCATAACAAGAACTTTTCTCATTATTTTATTACCCCCGTCTTAAGTTTTGTTTTCCATTCTAAAGCAAAAATTCAACTGGATAATCATCCGATACAATAAACTGACCTAATCACCTCAAATAATATTTTATTAAATTTAATTTATTAATCAATATTTTATTGCTTTAATGAAGTTATGAGCAAATAAACACCCGGTTGAGCATCTACAACATTAGGATCAAACTTTCCATCAGCAACGTATTTTCCCTTTTTATAAGCATTAGTTCCACTAAATACATATGGGCTTACTAGGCCTTTATTGTAATATCCCAGTCCGTTATATTTTTCGGCAAAAGCCATCATGGCGGCTATATCATTAGAGTCTGATGTTAAACCATATTGATCCCTTATTTCACTTTTTTTCATCAATGCATCCACTGCCGAATCAACAAAGTTATCAAAATATATCCCACGAGGCACATGTGTCGTTGGTTTTCCCAGAGGATCACCATTGTGGAAATAAGTATTAAAATCACAACTAGATTCGCGATAATGGATAGCTGCAACCAGTTCCGGTGGAATACCGGTCTTTCTTGATATTTCTTCATAAGTTTTTTTATTGGTTTCATATATTTCTTTGAATCTTTTTATATTCTTACTAAACTTGTTTGTATCAATTGAATTTATCTGAGATATTAAATCAGCCTCATGCTTATATAACTCATTGCTTAATAAGGCTTTATTAACACTATATTCACCTGATTGAATATAACTATTGTTTAATGTATCGCTGCCTTTATTTTTTACATTTAATGTACCTGAATCAGATATTTTTATTACCTGTCCCGGATATATTAAGTTAGGATTTTTGATATTGTTAATTTCTATCAGCTTTTCAACTGTAGTGCCATGATTCTTAGCAATTTTACTAAGTGTATCTCCGCTTTTTACCACATATTCAGCAGATTTAGCTGTTTTTGTATTATTGGAATTTATTTGGCTGCTTTGGTTAGATTCAATTTTAATATTATTAATAGCTACGCTATCTTTCTCAAAAATCCAATATGATTTTGCTTCAAGCTTTAAAACCTTATCAATCGCTTTAACTACACCATCATCCTTTATCCCCTGTTCTATCATGCCATCATTTCCATACCTTTTATTGTCAATATTAGGGTCAAATACAGTATACCAATCATTCCCTCCTTTTGTTTCAACTGAGGTAAGAACTACAAAATGCCCTCCTTGAGTAAAATGACCTTTCCCCATAGAAGCTATTACAATATGCTTCCCGTCGCTTAATGCTTCTTTCACTTTGCTAAAATCGTCAGTTTGTACGCATTTTATATCATACTCTTTAGCTGCTGCACCGAAGAAGCCCCAGGCTGTTCCATTATCATAAGTTCTATAGTTATTCTTTACGGCAAATTCACACATTTCAACAGGTGTAACTTTTTTTCCTGTTAATGTTGAAATAACCATGGCCATTGCTGTAGGACCGCAGCCTGAACTGCCTATAGTCTGGCTTTTATCTCCGTGATTTGAATACATAATATTTTTCCACGCCGGATCTTCCTGACTAAAGTAAACAGGCTCAACTATTTTACCTGTATAATTTTCAGATTTATTTTTTTTCTTAATGACATCATCATAATAAAATTCATTAGCGAATAAATGCTCCCAGGTTGTGTTACCGACTTTACCTTCGTATTCGCCAAAATTCCAAAGTTCATTTAATTCTTTATATTTATTTACCGCTGCCAGCGTGTTTACACCAAATAGTCCGTCTTCCTTCAGTTTTCTTTTCTTGTCATCGGTATAACCTAGCTCGTTTAATCTTTTTTGTAAAAGTAATACTTCTTCTTTATATGTTTTGGGATCATAAGATAATACTTCTTTTAACTGCGGTATATCAGCCTTCTTTATTTCTATCTTTTCTGTATTTTCATTATTCAATGCAATGCCTTTTTTATCAAAGTATTTCTTTATCTTGTTCAAAGCTATTATTGATCCAATGGGTGATCCAAAAATTCCAATCCACTTCAACACTTTAAGAACAGCTTCTACTTTTTCCTTTATTGACTTTAGCTTATCAAATATTTTTGAAAATATATTACTGCCGGATTTCCTATTACTTACTTCGTTCAAATCCTTTTTAACCTTTTTCTCTGCATCTTCATATGCTTTGACTGTATCTGCAAGGAACTTGGCTATATTGGTCAGATTTCTCTCATTTAGATCCATATCTTCACAGATGTTTTTAAAATCTCTATCTATATTTCCAGCACTTTTTATGTCAGAATCCAGAGATTTCCTTATACTTTGCAGACTGTTCTCTATGCCGCTCAGCCTTTTTGAAAGCTTTCTGAACTCAGCTTCGCTATTTAGCAAAGCTTCGTTTTTCACATTTATAGGCATAATTAACCTCCCTATGCTTTTT
>ENA-OWOZ01001305-OWOZ01001305.1-bioreactor-metagenome-genome-assembly--contig:-NODE-1305-length-23721-cov-20.895407_pt1 | contig 23721 bp, 26 predicted proteins | sample MGYA00238140_ERZ651804 | MGnify/ENA primary metagenome ERZ651804 (study PRJEB26910, sample SAMN07631232) | bioreactor metagenome | isolation source: Switchgrass digestor | place: USA: Dartmouth... | reverse complement strand
GAGAATAACAAGCCAGTATTTTCAAGGGTTTGAGGGGGATTTGTGAAAGGAGTTTATTTGAAAAAGGAAAGAAGTTTATTTGGGTTACATATAGTTAGGATTAAGGAAAAAGGGGTAAGGAAAATAGGAAATATTTTGGGCTTAAAATAGGGGTTAATTAGTTGTTTCAAAAATAAAATAAAGTTGTATTATTTATATCAATATAGGAAACTGGTTGTGGAAGGGGTTAAGAGGGTATTAGAGGAATTGGTTAAAAAGTGGTAAGGTGTAAGGAAGTAGGTGCTTTTACAGGCTATATAGTGTAAAATAAAGGTATATGGTATGGTTTGGTAAAATATGAATATAACAATATTCTTAAGTTTTATCATAGCAGTAAAAAGATGTAACATATGAACGATATAAACAACTCAATAAATAGTAATTTGTTGATTAAAAATTAAAGGGGGATAATCATGAATAACAAGTATGATAAATGTGTGAATGAATGGAATAATATTTTTTCAAAGGAAATACCTAACGTTCCAACGAAGTCAACCTCTGGAAATGAAACCCTTGATAAAGGAATTAGGTGGATTTGTAATGGGACAGAGAAAATTCTCGATTTTGGATGTGGCAATGGCACTATGCTATTTTTATGTGCTATAAATGGAACAAAACTTAATATTGGAATTGATTTATCAGAAAAGGCAATTGAAGTTGCAAAAAAAAGAGCAGAGCAAATGACGCAAGGAGAATTTGATTTTAGTCAAGGCGGAATTGATAAATTAAAGAATATAGATGATTCAGAGGTTGATGCAGTGATTTTATCTAATATTATAGATAATTTGTATCCTGATGATGCAGAGGTTCTAATGAATGAAGTGGAGAGGGTTTTAAAAGAAAATGGTAAAGTTTTAGTTAAAGTGAATCCATACGTAACAACAGAACAAATATCAGAATGGAATATAAAGGTTGTAAAGGATAATTTACTTGATGATGGATTGATTTTATGGAATAATACAACAGATGAATGGATAAAGTTCTTTGAAAGAAAATTTGATATAAGACAATACGAAGAAATTTATTATCCCGAATATGAACAATATAATAGAATGTTTTGGCTTGTTAAGAGAATATAATGATGTATTGATTATGGTGTGGAACCATGCTCGATAAATTCTAATTTTTAGGGATGATATAACATAACTTTAGATTCAGTTCTGTCGTATTTTATTATGTGCACTAATTGTGGGGGCTATCATGTTTGAATATATTAGATTGAAAAGAATAATGTGCTACGGGACTTGCCCCGTTTATAGTGTAATAGTACATAACGAGGGCAATGTAATTTATAATGGGGAAATTATTATAAAGCGTAATGGAGGGATAACAAGTGCAAAAGTATTCTATACATTTTGAGATATCACAAGGACGTAAAACTAAGAATGGAATGCTAGTTCCAACTAATTATAATTTTGGGAACCATTACCATCTTATTTTTTAAAAAAATGTACTCATTTTAGAATTGACTTCTGGATTGATGAAGAAACAGCCATTGAAAGAGCAGAAGTTTTTGGAAGAATTCTTGATACAGGTATAGATAACATGAAAGTTTTCACTGGAGAAATTACAGAAGAATTTGTAATTGAATTAATACATAATCCTTTTGATGAGGAAGACAAGATAAAATGGTTTAGCATCTTTTTCATGGATGAGGATAAGTATGTTTTTTCAGCGGAACATTATGGTTGTGAATTTGCCGCTGAATGTTCGACTAAAAAAGAGGTTGAATGCACATTTGCAGGGGGTGATAGTTTGGCTAAGCATGATTTTGGAATAATAGATTTATTTGAAGAAAATAAATGGTATAGTGAATATGAACCTGAAAGATACAATTGTATTTCTGTCAGTGACGATTTAATTGAAGAAATAATTATAAAGTATAATAAAGAATTGATGGCAATAAATAACTATTTTCAAGTTACAACCCAGCCAGGTGCTGGATTGGATTATTGTGGTGTAACCCTTATTCCTCCAGAATCCCTTAAAGAGTTTAAAGAGGTTATTATCAAAGCAAACAATCATTATCAATCCCAGGAACTTAATTTGCTTATCGAAAAGATATATAAGGCAATTTGTGAAAACAAATATTTAATTCACTATGGAATATAGGATTTCTAACAAGTAAAAGAAGAGATACTAGCATGTTGGAATACATGTAATCCTTTCACAAAACCGACTCTACATATTACCATAGAACAGAAGTTTTTATCTATATGCTGTCTATTCCTACCTGAATATTTAATCCACATATGTTTAGAAAAATTTTTATTATTTTCAACTCATCCCCTTTAATTCTATTTATATATAATTGATAACATCCTGCTATGTAGTAATATTATAAATGGAAACCTAATAGTCATATATTATAAAATATTGTTAACTATTATGTTTTCATTTATGATATATATATATATTAGTAGGACAGAAACATAATGCAGCTTATATATTATGTAGAATATTAATATTAAAGGGGGACTATAGGATTGAATGAAAGGACGATAATCGTTACAGATTCCAGCTGCGATCTGTCAGCTGATTATATTAAGGAAAGTGGTGTATGTGTAATACCTTTTACATATAATTTAGATGGTAATGACTATATTGATGATTTTGGGCAAATGGTAACATATGGAGAATTTTATAATAAGATTAGAAAAGGAAGTATGCCAACTACATCTCAAATAACTACCTTTACTTTTGAACAGACATTTAGAAAATTAGCTAAAGAGGGAAATTCCATAATTTATATAGGATTCTCCTCTGCTTTAAGTTCCACATTTAATAATGCAATTATGGCTAAAAGAAACTTATTAGAAGAAGACTCATCAATTGATTTAACTGTTATAGACTCAAAGAGCGCTTCTGCTGGATTAGGTTTAATAGTATATTATGCAGCAGAAATGCTTAAAGAGGGAAAAGGGAAGGATGAAATAATAGATTGGATAGAGAACAATAAGCTTAAAGTATATCATCAGTTTACTGTTGATAGTCTGGAACATTTAAGAAGAGGCGGAAGGCTTTCAGCTGCCAGTGCAGCTATAGGAACCTTATTGGATATTAAGCCATTTTTAATAGTAGATGATGAAGGCAAGCTTGAAGTAGCTAAGAAAATTAGAGGAAGGAAGAAATCAATAAAGACTTTACTGGAACTACTAAAAGCCAATATTGTTAATCCTGAGGAACAAACTATACTTATTAATCATGGAGACTGTTTAGAGGATGCGGAATACCTAAAAGATATGCTAATTAAAGAGGTCAATGTGAAAAATATAATGATTAACTATGTAGGACCAATAATAGGCACACATACTGGTCCAGGGATGCTATGTATGGTTTTTCTAGGTAGAGATAGAAGTATATAATGGAAAAAGAGAGATGTAACTCCCACTTCTTATAATGAAGTGGGAGTTTGTTATAACTTTATATTCTTCCATAATACCCCATCCCAGTTAGATCTATGTTCTTTAACTATTGTAACATCATGAGTGTGTCTACCTTTCTTATAATAAAAATCCCTACTAGTGTATGGTGGTTCTGGACCAGTAAACTATCAGTAGCATTTGGTTGAAATATTCCTTCTTTAGTATTTTTTTATAACATTCTTTTTTATATTCATTTTTATAAAACTACTACTTGGCACGTAGTACGTAACGCGATATATTTTAAATAGGAACGATTAATTTGAAACATATTTGGGAAGGAGAAAAAAATGAAAAAGCCAGAAACAGATGGTCCACTAACAGAAACAGCTTTTTTAATACTACTGGCTATGATTGAACCAAATCATGGCTATGGAGTGATGCAATTTGTAGAAGAAAGGACTAAAGGAAGGGTTGTTTTTGGATCAGGTACACTTTATGGTGCAATAAATAACCTCAATAGGAAGGGCTGGATTGAGCCTTGCCAAACAGATTCAGAAGAGCGAAAGAAGGATTACGTTATAACTGATGAAGGGTTAAAACAGTTAAAAAAAGAACTATTGAGGCTGAAGCAAATCTGTCAAATTGGAGGTGAAGTTTTGAAGGAAAGAGGTGTTGAATTTGATAAAAAAATTTAAACTCTTTTTAAGTCCAATTAAAGGTTTGACTAATTGGTTAAACAAAATGTCAGATGAAGGCTATAGACTAATGAAGGTAGGTAATACTTTTTTTACTTCGATGAATGCGAGAAAGGAAAATACAAATATGCTGTGGAGTATGTTGCAAATAAATCCTATAAAGCTTTAAAGGATTACGAAAGCTTTTTAGAGGAATCTAACATCAGATATATAGAAAAGCCAGCCAGCATTGGAAAAGTTTCCCTTGGAAATGTACGATGGCGTCCCTATGCGGATAAAGATGCGCAGATAGCTACTACTGGAGGAATGATAAAAAGAGAATTTTTAATTCTGGAAAAGGAAAATGATGGGAAACCCTTTGAAATCTATACAAGTATTGAAGACAAGATTAATGCTTTAAAGATAATGAGAAGACCCACAATTTTTAGGATTAATATTTGTCGTAATAATGTTTCTTGTGGTTAAACTGGATATTGGAACCCAACAGAAGATATCAGTATTAAGCCATGAGCCTAATAAGCTGGCATTTTTATTATTTCTTATGGTTGTTGGGCTACTACTTATTATTAATCTAGTAAGATATAATAAGAAAATAAAAAGATTAGAAAAGGACTCTATTATTGAAGAGTAAATATTTTAAAACTATATTATGAAAGGATGATTAAAATGAACGAGAAAAATCTGTTATTAGCCAAAAAACTGCGTCATGAATTACATCAGCATCCTGAACTATCTAATCATGAAACATGGACAAAGCAGCATCTAATAAATTTTCTTAGGGAACACACTAGTCTTGAGATTGTAGACAAGGGATTATGGTTCTATGCTATATACAGATCAAAGAAAGGTAAGAAGAATATAGCCTTCCGTGCAGACTATGATGCACTTCCAATGGATGAAGGAATAAGTTTACCCTATGGTTCTGAAATTGCAGGAGTATCCCATAAATGCGGACATGATGGTCATGCAGCAACCCTTGCTGGATTTGCATTGGAAATTGACCAAAATGGTTCTGACAATAATATATTCTTCCTATTTCAGCATGCAGAAGAAACAGGGGATGGAGCTGCACAATGTGCTGAATTCATTGAGGAAAACAATATTGATGAAATATTTGCGTACCACAATATGAGTGGAATGGAGCTTAAATCTATAAATATAATTGATGGCACAATAAACTATGCATCAAAAGGAATGATAATTCATATGGAAGGTAGTCCATCTCATGCTAGCGAGCCTGAAAAAGGTAAGAACCCTTCTTTTGCTATTGCAAATATAATTAACGCAATTCCTGATTTTATCACATCCAAAAACAATAAAGGTTTAGTTCTCTGTACTATTGTACAAGTAAATATTGGTGAAAGAGCTTTTGGAGTAAGTGCAAGCAAGGGAGATCTACTTTTGACTATTCGTGCTCTTTATGAAGAAGAAATGGACAGACTTCAAAAGAACCTTGAAGATCTTGCTAAGGCTCAGGCAGAAAAATACGGTCTAAAGGTAAGCTTCTCTTATAATGATTGTTTCCCTGAAACTGCAAATCACAAGGAAAGCGCAGATAAGATTCGTAGAGTTGCAAGGGAAAAAGGTATGAATGTAGTTGAAATGTCAGAAGCGTTTCGTGGATCAGAAGATTATGGACATTATTTGAAGAAGACAAAGGGAGCAATTTGTTATATTGGAAATGGAATGGACTATCCACCAGTTCATACCTATGAGTATGATTTTAATGATGAGATAATTGAAACTGCAGTTGAGCTCTTTAATGGTCTTGCAGAAATATAAATACAGATATCATTTATAATACAGCCTATTTTAGTACAAGGGCTGTATTTTATTTTACTTGTATTGAATCTTTTTGTATATTAGAATAAATATAAGGTACCCATAACATACATAGGAGGAAAGCTTTTAATGAAGGATGTAAGATATAAGGATCTGGAATTTCATCTAGGTCAACAATTGAAATTGGAGGATCAACAGCTGGTAATGGCAATTAACAGCCAGTTTTCAAAGGATGATATATATATTGAATATATAGGAAACAAGTTAATAGTTCACCTAAATAAGCTGGATTTTGAAAAGTTTAAGAATATAATAAAAACCCATAAATTAATGGAAGATAGTATTTTTAATGATATCATTGAGGAAATAGAGGCTATAGGAAGCTATGGAATAAAAGGTGGGAAAAGAGTATTTGTTGACTATGATACGGAAAGAAAAGTATCTAATAGAAAATCTAAGGAAGAAAAGAGAAATAAGCAATTCTATACTATAGGTCATAAATTTTCAACTAAAAATAATGAAGTACCAGAAGAATATTTGAACAAGATAATATGCGGAGATAGTGAAGAAGTATTGAAAAAGCTTCCTGACAACTGTATAGATTTAATATTGACATCACCTCCATATAATTTTGGACTGGAATATGACATAAGCGATGATAGTCATTATTGGGAAAGCTATTTCAATAAGATAGAAAGCATATTTACAGAATGTATAAGGGTATTGAAGTATGGTGGAAGGTTTGTATTAAACATACAGCCACTGTTTTCTGACTATATACCAACTCACCATATGTTCAGCAATTTCTTTATAAAGAATAAGATGATTTGGAAGGGAGAAATACTCTGGGAAAAGAACAACTATAACTGTAAGTATACGGCATGGGGTTCCTGGTTAAGCCCATCTAGTCCCTATCTTAAATATACCTGGGAGTTTATAGAGATATTCTGCAAGGGAGATTTGAAAAAGCCTGGAGATAAGGATAAAATCGATTTAACTCCTGAAGAATTTAAAGAGTGGGTTGTTGCTAAATGGTCCATAGCGCCAGAAAGACGCATGAAAGAGTACAATCACCCTGCCATGTTTCCTGAAGAACTGGCACGAAGAGTTATAAAGCTATTTAGCTACCAGGGAGACATAATACTTGATCCATTTAATGGGGCAGGTACCACTACAGTTGTGGCAAAGAAAAACAAAAGAAAATATATAGGTATTGATATATCTGAAGAATACTGTAAAGTAGCACAGGACAGGATAGATACTATAGAAAATGAAGGTATTCAGGAGAGCTTATTTGATAGATAAGGAGAGGAGATATGCAAACCTCTCCTATACTATTTTGCTAACAATATCTCCAATGCTATTTAAAGGATATAAATCTTTTTGACTTATTTCATAAAGAGGAGCTTTAGAATAGAAACTTGTTCCATCATCTCTTGTTCTTTCAGCTCCTTGAGGATAGAAACGGGCTTTTTTTAAAAATTCATCCTTTGTAATATAACCACAGATTGTCATAATACTATTTTTCTTGTTGTAAGATAAAAACAATAGATAATCTACTTCATATTTAAGCTGGTATCCAATGAAATTATGTACATAGTGCTGTTTCACAGGAACAGTTCTACCCATGGTTTTTACATCAACTTTTTTGTTATTAATTATTAAATCATACCCTCCATCAAAACCTGTTTTTCCATTAGGTCTATTTAACTTCAATAAATCAGATATGATGGTTTGCCCTAATATGCCCACAAATTGTTGATTTTTATTTCCATCTCCTCTTCCTCTTTGACCAAAGTTATAGGAGTTGACAAGACTCCAGGAGTATTTAATCTGTTCTTCATTTACCTTATAATCTATCATATGAACACAGCCTCTCTTGTTTATTTAAGACTTTTTCTTATCTAAATTATAGCATTTATATAGAACATTTAATATGTAATTATAAAGTATAAAAAGTTTAGGGAACAGAAAGAAGATTGCTGTTAATTAATATGATATAATTTCATTATAAGTAGTTTTTATAAAAGCTTTTGGGAGGAGATTTAATGAAACCAGTACCACTATATATAAAAAAGTACAAGGTTGATGTAAGGGATATTGACTTCACAGGTCGAATGAAACTAAGTTCCATATTTTTATATTTTCAGGACATTGCTGGAGAACATGCTGAAAACCTTGGTATGGGAAAAGATATAATGGAAGCTAATGGTGTCATATGGGTATTAGCCAGAGCTAGAGTAGATATTATAAGATATCCTATATGGAAGGAAGAGATAACTATTGAAACATGGCCACAGGAACCAAATAGGTTGGAATTTATGAGGGATTTTCTTATAAAAGACTCAAGGGGAGAAATACTTGTTAAGGCTGTTTCTACATGGGTTATAATAGATGCAAAAACCAGAAAACTAAGGAAAACAGACTCTATATACCATGGATATCCTCCTACAATAAAAGAAAGAGCTATAGTTTGTAAACTAGGCAGGCTTAAACCTAATGGCAAATTGGATAGAGTATATACTAGAGAAGTTAGATATAGTGATATTGACCAAAATGAGCATTTAAACAATGCAAAATATGTTGATTTCATAATGGATGCCTTTGCAATTATAGAGCATAAGAAGTATTTTGTTAAATCTATTGAAATTAACTATAGCAATGAAGCATTACCAGGTGATACAATATCCTTCTTTAGAGATATTTCACAGATAGGTGAAAATACCATATACATGGAAGGAATTAACGAAACTAATGGAGAATTAAACTTTAAGGCTAGAATATATTTTGGTAAAAATGAATAATAATGGAGGAATGAATATGAAGTTTATTGATTTAAGAAGTGATACAGTAACCCAGCCAACTTTAGAGATGAGGCAAGCCATGTATGATGCTCTGGTTGGAGATGATGTATATGAAGATGACCCAACTGTTAGAAGGTTAGAAGAACTTGCAGCTGAAAAGGTAGGGAAAGAAGCTGCTCTGTTTGTAGTATCAGGAACTATGGGAAACCAGTTGGCCATTATGACTCATACCAAACTTGGAGATGAGATAATAGTTGGCGCAAACAGTCACATAGTTCAGCATGAAGTAGGTGCGGCAGCAAGGCTATCTGGGGTAAGCTATGCAATAGTGTATAATGAAGACAACAAAATTTATAAAGAAGATTTATTAGCTAAAATAAGAACTGAAGACATACACCATCCGGATACAGGGCTATTATGTTTGGAAAATGCCCTATCAGATGGAACTGTAGTCTCAACAGAACATATGAAGGAATTATATGAAACTGCCCATTCAAGAAACATACCTGTTCATCTGGACGGTGCAAGGCTATTTAATGCAGCTATTTACTTAAATGTAGATCCAAAGGAAATCTGTAAATATACAGATTCAGTTATGTTCTGCCTTTCTAAAGGACTGGCATCTCCAGTAGGTTCTATGCTATGTGGCTCAAAGGAATTCATCAAAAAAGCTAGAAAGATGAGAAAGATATTAGGTGGTGGTATGAGACAGGCAGGGGTTTTGGCAGCCTGTGGTATAGTATCCCTGGAGAAGATGATAGACAGACTCCAGGAAGACCATGATAACGCAAAGTATCTTGCAAAAAGGCTAAATGAAATAGATGGCTTTTCGGTGGATTTAGACAAGGTTCAAATAAATATGGTCTTCTGTAAGGTTGAAAGAGAAAATTTTGATTTTATAAGATTTGCAAATAAGCTTTTGGAAAAGGGAATAAAGACTAATCCAGGAGAAATAGACAATATACGTTTCGTTACCAATAAGGACGTAACTAGAGAAGATATAGACTATACTATTGAATCCATTAAGGAAGTACTACAGATTCTTTAATATCCTTATTATTAAGTATTCTATTCCTATATTTAAAGGGAGTAATACCCATTATTCTTTTAAAGGCCATATTGTAATAGTTTTGATTGTTGTATCCAACAGACAAAGCTATTTCCAATATGGTCATGTTTGTGTCTAATAATAATTCTAGGCTTTTTTCAACTCTTATTTCATTAAGAACCTGTGAATACGTCTTGCCAGTCTCTTTCCTAAATAAATCGCAGAAATAACATTTATTCAAGCCTAAATAATTTGCCATGCTTTTTAAGGTTAGGGAATCATAATAGTTGATGTTCATTTCCTTTATGGCTTTATTGATGTGATAATTACAGATTTTTCTTTGATAAATTGAATTGACTTTCATTATTAGTCCCCCTTTGCTCATATATGTATAGTAAACTCAAAAAATCTAAATATATTTAAGATTTTTATGAAGCTAAATGTTACACTAAATATAATGATAATGATAATCATTATCTATTGTTAATTATACATAATATAAATTAGGTATGCAAGTATAATCATTAGGAGGCACTAAAGATTCATCAAAGCTAGGGATTCTAGTTTCATTAGTAGTATATTCCAAGTCTAGTATTATAATAAAGATGCCGATTTCCTTTGGATTTTCCCTTGGGGAAAGCTGTATGATTGAAGTAAAAAATATAGTTAAAGAGTACAATGGTAGCAGGCTTTTTGATAGAGATGGAGGAGAAGTCTACATTAGAAACAACAAGATATGTGTATATTATTAAAACAAGGAGGAATAATAAAAATGGCAAAGATAATTAAAAGAAAAGGAATAGTTATATTTCTTGTGTTGGCAATCACTGTATTAGGATTATACAGTATTTGATTACGATACATTTGGGGGAGCATTTGAGCTGATCCTTTTCAATTTTTTAATATATTATTATATTTAAGTAACTAGAACAGTCAATATGGATATTTGTTGATAGGAAACTACATAATTTAACCAAAATAGAAAAATATAGCTTATTTAATAAATAACTAGACAAACATTATAAAAACTGTTATGATTAAACCATTCTATTTTTGATTTGCAGCAAATAACATAGGAAGGATGGTAATATGAATGGATTAGAAAGGATTGTAGAAAGTATTGTTTCCTTTGTTAATGGAGTTCTTTGGGATTATGTATTAATCATAGGTTTAGTTGGTATAGGGATTTTTCTTTCCATTTCACTAGGTTTTCTTCAAGTTAAACGATTTGGAAAAGCGGCTAAAAAGGTATTTGGAGGGGTTTTCAATAAAGAGGAAAGCAAGGAAGGTAGCATGTCATCTTTTCAGGCTTTAGCTACATCCATAGCTGCTCAAATAGGTACAGGTAATGTAGCTGGAGTAGCGACAGCTATTGCCACAGGAGGTCCTGGAGCTGTATTTTGGATGTGGATATCAGCATTCTTTGGAATGGCAACAATGTTTGTAGAAGCAACATTAGCTCAAAAGTATCGTGAAAGAGATGATGATGGTCAATTAGTAGGAGGACCAGCTTATTACATTAAGAATGGATTAAAATCTAATGGATTAGCATCATTTTTTGCAATAGCTCTTATTATTGCTTTAGGATTTATAGGAAATATGGTTCAGTCTAATTCTATAGCAGATGCAATAAGTAGAGCATTTAATGTTCCTAATGTAGCAGTAGGTATTGCAATTGCAATTATAGCAGGTTTGATCTTCATAGGTGGAATGAAAAGAATTGCAAAATTTGCAGAACTGGTAGTCCCAGTTATGGCTGCAGTGTATATACTTGGTACCATAGTTGTTGTCATATTGTTTAGAGGCAATATAATTCCAACTTTGAAAGCCATATTTATAGGAGCCTTTAATCCTCAAGCAGTTCTTGGGGGTGCTGTAGGAGTAGGAATAAAACAAGCTGTTAGATATGGAGTTGCTAGAGGACTTTTCTCAAATGAAGCTGGTATGGGCTCAACTCCAAACTCCCATGCAGTAGCAGATGTTGATCATCCAGTAGAGCAAGGGCTTTCATCAATGATAGCTGTATTTATTGATACTATTTTAGTATGTACTGTAACAGCTCTGGTTATATTGACAACAGGAGCAGATAAATCAGGCCTTGCAGGTGTTGCTATAACACAAGAAGGTTTCAACATTGCCTTTGGAGCAATTGGTCAAAAGTTCCTGGCAATATGTCTGACATTCTTTGCATTTACAACTGTAGTTGGATGGTATTATTTTGGAGAAAACAATATAAGATTTTTATTTAAAGGAAAAACTGCAATAAGAGTGTACCAAATCATTGTATTGATTTTTATAGTATTAGGTTCATATCAAAAAGTTGATTTAGTATGGAGTTTAGCTGATATGTTTAATGGTATAATGGTTATACCTAACTTAATTGCATTGTTCTTACTATTTAGAGAATCCAAAAATATGTTAATGGATTATGATAATCAACTGGCAAGAGGAGAAAAGCTACATTATAACTATGAATTTGAAAAAACCAAATAAAACTAATTAGAAGCAAATATTCCACTTAGCTCAACTAAAAAGTGCACCTTTTACCTCCAGGTGCACTTTTTAGCTATATAAAGTTAAAAACCAATACTACAATACAATACAATAGAAGCAATAAAAAAATAAACTTCTCCATAAACCCATTTGTTTTAACCTTTAATGGGAATGCTATGTTAGTCTTAATGGGATAGAAAAGCTTAATTCCTTTTGCAGTAAAATAATCTGCTAATAGATGAGAAATATACCCTATAATGAATCCCTTATATATAGGAGATAATCCATATTCTATTAAGGCGAGCTTTATTATTGCTGAAAATAAAATAATACCCAATATGCTATGGGTAAAGCTTCTATGACTTGAAACTGCTAGCGCAAAGGAAAACAGTCCTATCAGTATAAATATGGGAATGCGTTTTTGTGAGTATATGTAAAGGAATATTATTCCAATACTTAAGTAAAAAGCTGTTTTAAAAAAATTATTGTTTACTAAGAGTAATTTTTGATTCAATTCTCCTTTTGGATGATCTAGATCAGGAGCTAAGGCACCAATAGTAGAAGCTGCTATTATTGCAAGCTGTGTATCTATAGGTTTTTTAAAAGATAAGGTTAGTCCTATTGCCAAACCTGTGGTCATGTGAGTTTTTCCTGTCATTATATTTCCCCTTTAGATGTATATATATTTATTAAGTATACTCTAAAAAACATAAAAGAACAAGTGTTTTAAGGAATATTCCTATGAATAAAATTTACGATTTTAGCATATATCTAATTATCTTATAAATAGAATGTTACGTCATTACAATAAATGTAAATCTGATTAAAATATAGCATTGAGGGTAAAATATGAATAATACAGAGCATAATGAATAAGTATAATAATGCATATATAGAAAGGGGATATAAAATGGATAAGGTTAAATTAGCTATAATCTATTATAGCTCAACAGGGAATAACTATCAGATGGCAAAGTGGGCTGAAGAAGCTGCCTTGGAGGCTGGAGCAGAAGTTAGAATTAGAAAGGTAGAAGAGCTTGTACCAGAAGAAGTAATCAATTCAAATCCAGCTTGGAAAGCACATGTTGAGGCTACAAGGAATGTACAAGTTGCTAGTCATGACGACTTAGAATGGGCTGATGCTATAATTTTCAGTTCACCAACCCGTTTTGGAAATGTGGCAGCTCAAATGAAAAATTTTATAGATAGACAGGGAGGACTTTGGGCACAAGGTAAGCTTGCAAATAAAGTAGTATCTGCCATGTCATCAGCTCAAAATCCTAATGGTGGTCAGGAGGCTACTATTCATGCAATATATAAATCAATGTGCCATTGGGGAGCAATAATAGTTCCACCAGGATACTTAGATGCATCAGTATTTAAAGCTGGAGGAAATCCATATGGTACATCTGTAACTGTAAATCAAGAAAATAAAATGGTAGATGATGTAGAAGAAGCAGTAAAATATCAAGCTAAACGTGTAGTTACTGTAGCAAAATGGATTAAAAAAGGAAAAGAATAAGGAGGGATTTGGTGAAAAGAAGAAAGCTGTACTCACTACTACTGGTAATAGCAATGGTAATGGTTTTGACAGCTTGTGGTTCTGATAATTCAGGAGATACAACTTACAAGGATGGTACTTATTATGGAGAAGGGGAGCATCGTGAGCATGGTTATGAAGCAGCAGAGGTTACAATTGAAGATGGCAAGATAGTTAGCATAGTGCTAAAGAGAATGACAGCAGACGGGCAAGAAGTAAATTATGATGAATGGACAGGGGAGAATAATAGGCCAAATTTGAAGCAGATTAGAGAGGATTTAGCTCAAAATATGATTGATAAGCAATCCTATGAAGTAGATGCTATTGCTACAGCAACCCAATCCTGTGAAGGATGGAAAGAAGCTGTAAAAAATGCACTTAAGGATGCAAAATAGAAAGGCGGATTTAATACCGCCTTTCTATTTTTTAGTTATTCTGTTTAAAAACACCCCCCATCCTTTCAACTATTGTTTTTACTTTATTGAAGTTTTCATCTTCAGTATCGATTATGACAAATATGTTGCTGTTTTTACTACCATTGCATCCTTTTATACTACTTTCTAATGGCGAGTTATCTCCAGAGTCTATGACTAGGTCTATAAAATCCATTTCAATATTATTAATATTGCCTTTGTATTTATTGGCATCAACATAAACATTTTTTATTCCCTCTGATTTAAGCTTCCTAACAGCTTCAGTAGCAGATTTTAAATTAGAGAAGTGACTTTTAATCTTCATACCTATTCCTCCGTAAAGTTTATTTTTTGTAACTTTCCCAAAATATATTAATTTAATTTCATATTCTATACTTTATTTACATAATGTTATTTATATAAAACAATCATTAGTATTATGGGTGGGGAAATGGCTGAAAGAATTAGAATGTATTTAACTAAATTAAACAGGAAGGTATTGGCAATATTAGGTGCAATAATACTATTAATATTACTGATAAATTTACATAGATATGAGGTATTAAATATATTTAGCTTCATGAATGAAAATATAATAGTAATAGATGCAGGCCATGGAGGAATAGATGGAGGTACTGGAAATAAAAACGATATATTGGAAAAAGATATAAATTTACAGATCAGCGCCAAATTGAAGATGGAGTTAATAGTAGAAGGATTTCAGGTTGTAATGACAAGAGAAGAAGATATTTCCCTTGAACATTTAAGTGATATGAGAGGTTCAAGGTATAGAAGGGATTTAAGCGCAAGAAAGAGCATTATAAATAACAATAGGCCCTTAACATTTATAAGCATCCACTGCAATTCAAGCAAAAGAAGTACAGCCAGAGGTATTAAAATATATTATTATCCGGACTCTATAGAAGGAGAAAAGCTAGCTAAATGTATAAGTCTATCAGTAGATGAAAATTTCTATAAGGGATATATGAAGGAAGAAAATATGAAGTCGGAAATACTTACTGAAGATTTCTTTATACTAAGAGAAACAGAGTATCCTGGGGTACTGATAGAAGTAGGATTTTTAACAAATCCAGAAGAAAACAAGCTATTAAGAGATGATGAATATCAAAGGCAAATAGCAAGAGCTATTAAGAAGGGAATACTTAAGTATTTAGAGGAAGCTAGGAAATAACCCTAGCTTATTTTATTATGGTATAATATTTTTATATAACTACATTAGGAGGAAAATATATGAAACAATACAAAGAAAATAGAAATTTTATGAAATCATATTTTAATGAAGAAGTGGAATCTGATCAGCAGAAGCAATTTCCTCAACCACCACTTCAGAAACCATACAGTGAAGATGACGAACTAATAGAGCTACCTAAGGTAGATAAGGAAATTGTTATCAAAAATGATGCATATGATTGTATAATAGACAGGATGAGCCATAGAAAATATAAGGATAGTCCATTAAAGCTTGAAGAGCTATCATATTTACTCTATATGACTCAAGGAGTAAAGTCCATCAGAGGCAATAACTATGCAACGTTAAGACCAGTGCCATCAGCGGGGGCAAGACATCCTTACGAGACCTATTTAGCAGTTAATAGTGTAGAAGGGTTAAAGAAGGGAATATACAGGTATGTTCCTATAGAACATAAGCTTTTGTTAGTAAAGGAAGATGAGGATATATCAAAACATATAATAGAGGGAACCTTAGGACAGAAGTTTGCAGGGACTGCATCTGTAAACTTTATATGGAGTGTAATACCTTATAGAAGCGAATGGAGATATGCACATAATTCTCACAAAGTAATGCTTATAGATGCAGGGCATATTTGTCATGCTTTATATTTAGCTTGTGAGACTATAGATTTAGGTACTTGTGCCATTGCAGCCTATGACCAAAAGTACATGGATGACTTAATAGATGTAGATGGGGAGGATGAATTTGTAGTATATATGGCACCAGTAGGAAGGGTGAAATAAATGTAAAATGAGTCGGATAATATAATCTGGCTCATTTTATTTTTAATGAGATTATAATATAATGTACATAGTAAGTAGGAACTGATCTACTTTAGGAGGTAATGTATATGGAATTTAATCTTTTAGATTATAGATATCCATCTCAAAGAATGGTAACTATAGGAAATAGAGGAATGGTAGCAACATCTCAATACTTAGCTGCTAATGCTGGTTTGGATATTATAAAAAAGGGAGGTAACGCTATAGATGCTGCTATAGCTACAGCAGCATGCCTTACAGTAGTAGAGCCTACATCAAACGGTATAGGAGGAGATGCTTTCGCCCTCATATGGTACAAGGATAAGCTTTTAGGGCTTAACTCATGCGGATATGCTCCAGAAGCTCTATCCCTTGAAAGATTAGAGGCTGATGGGATAAAGGAAATACCAAAGTACGGATGGGTTCCTGTGACTGTACCAGGAGTTCCAGCAGCGTGGGCTGAGCTGTCAAGGACCTTTGGTAGGCTTCCGCTATGGGAAGTATTGCAGCCAGCCATAGATTATGCAATGAATGGGTTTGGAGTATCTCCAACAGTGGCATATTATTGGGAAAGAGCCTACAATACATATAAAAAGGTTCTTAAGGAAGATAAGTTTAAATACTGGTTTGAAACCTTTACAAGGGATGGAAGAACACCAAAAGCAGGTGATATATGGACTTTGCCTGACCATGGCAATACATTAATGGAAATTGCAGATACTGAAGGTGAGTCCTTCTATCAGGGAGATTTGGCAGATAAAATAGATGCCTTTTCAAGAGAAACTGGTGGATATATAAGAAAGAAGGATTTGGAAGGATATAAGCCTAAATGGGTAAAGCCAATATCTATTAACTATAGGGGATATGATATTTGGGAGATACCTCCAAATGGGCAGGGAATTGTTGCATTGATGGCACTTAATATATTGAAGGAGTTTGAATTCACAAATAAGGAAGATCCATTAACATACCACAGACAGATTGAAGCAATAAAGCTTGCTTTTGCAGATGCAAAGGAATATGTAACTGAAGAGGAAAAGATGGAAGTAAAGGTTAGAGACCTTCTATCAGATGCATATGGGAAGGAAAGGGCTAAGCTAATTGGAAAGGAAGCTATAATTCCAATCTGTGGCAAACCTGATGACGGAGGTACTGTATATTTAGCCACAGCAGATGATGAAGGAAATATGGTTTCATATATTCAAAGCAATTACATGGGATTTGGCTCAGGATTGGTAGTTCCAGGTACAGGAATAGCACTACACAATAGGGGGTACAATTTCACAATGGACCCTAACCATGTGAACTGTATTGAGCCAGGGAAAAGACCATATCATACTATAATACCTGGTTTCATAACCAAAGACAACAAGGCAGTAGGTCCCTTTGGAGTTATGGGAGGATTTATGCAGCCTCAAGGACATGTTCAGGTATTAATGAACATGATAGATTTTAAATTGAATCCTCAGGAAGCTCTTGATGCTTATAGATGGCAGTGGGAAGAAGGAAAGAAAGTAAACATAGAGCAAGATTTTCCAAATTATATTGCAAGGGAGTTGGAGTTAAGGGGACATGAAGTATGTTCCTTAATTAATACAGGAAATTTTGGAAGAGGGCAGATTATCATAAAACATGGTGATGTATTAATAGGAGGAACAGAAAAGAGAGCTGACAGTACTGTGGCTGTATGGTAAGTAACATCTTATATAATAGGGAGGAGATATTATGTTTAAGGAAATGAGAAGAAAAGAGAAACAGTTAAGCAAAGAGCAATCTATTGAAATATTGAAGAAATGTCAGTATGGTGTATTATCTGTTGTAGGAGAAAATGGATATGCATATGGAGTACCACTAAGCTATGTATATGTAGATAATAAGATATATTTCCACAGTGCTTTAACAGGCTACAAGTTAGACTGTATAAGATATAACAATAAGGTTTCATTTTGTGTTGTAGGAGAAACAAATGTATTACCAGATAAATTCGACACTGAATATGAAAGTGTAATAGTATTTGGAAAAGCTGAAGAAGTTACTGGAGATGAAAATTATTTTGCTCATATTGAGCTATTAAAGAAGTATTCAGGTGATTATATGGAAGAGGGAAAGAAATATTTAGAAAAGGCTGGTAAACATACAAGAATATTCAAGATAGATATTGATTATATGACTGGAAAGCTAGGCAGATAGTTATGGATGAGTTTTACTCATCCTTTTTTTATGATAAAATATCTAAATAAGACAAGATGTCATAATCTATTTATTCCTTGTTTTACAAAATAAGTAAGAAGGAATGAGAGTGTTTAAGGAGATGAGAAGAAAGGGCAGACAGATAAGCGCTGAAGAGGCAGTAGAAATATTGAATAAGTGCCATTATGGAGTTCTATCAACTGTAGGGGAAAATGGATATGCATATGGAGTACCCCTAAGCTATGTATATGCAGATGGCAAAGTATATATTCACTGTGCTTTATCAGGACATAAACTAGAGAATATTGAATATAATAATAAGGTATCATTTTGTGTTGTAGATGGTGTAGAAGCTCTACCAGATAAATTTTCTACTAAGTATGAAAGTGTTATAGTGTTTGGAAGGGTTGAAGGAGTTACTGGAGAAGAAAGCTATTCTGCTCACATTGAGCTATTAAAGAAATATTCAAGTGACTATGTTGAGGAAGGTAAGGAGTATTTTGAAAAAGCTAAAGAACGTACAAAGACTTTTAAAATAAATATTGAACATATTACTGGTAAGAAACGTGCATAGCATTTCTGGAGGTACATAATGGGAAAGATAACAATTTGGACTAGGCAGGACATTAGAAGTCTTGAAGACTTGAGAGCTAATGGAGTTTATAGAGTTAAAAGACAATATATTGAAGAACAATATGGAGATATTGCAGAGCATTATATTAAGCTTTATAGATGGTTTACTGAAACTGCGAGTAAAATTGTTCCTAAACCTGATGGCGTTTGCTTTCCAATATGGTGCTCAATTAGCTATGAAAATATGTTAAGGCCTATAGAAAATACAGTTTGCTATGAATTGGAAGTAGAAAAGTCTCAGGTCATATATTTTGATGGAAGTAAATGGGATTTTGTTTTAAACCATCGCTACCTTCCAAAGGACGAGAATGATGACAGAGAATATTTAGAGGAAATGAAGAAAAAAGGTTTTAAAGATATAGATATATATTCATTTATTGAGGGGAAGTATTCATATCTATATCCTTTAGAAAAGAAAAGAGTAATGGATAGTTGGTTTAGAATATTTGAGATAGACAACTGGAACATATTTACTATACAGGCAAATATATGGGAGATAAGACCAGAGATGATTAAGAATATATTGTATTATGAGAAGTAAGGAAGTTCAAAGTGGAGACTATTGGCTGTGCTAATTTGTCATTTTTTTTATTATATTTCTAGGAAGAGCTTTAGTTATGAATAGAATTACTAAATAAGCTACTCCACCAATTCCCAAACTCATAAAGAATATGATAGAATCTCTGACAATTAACCCTTTTAAAATATTTATAATATTATGTACTATGATAAGCATAATTAAGCTAGCTAAAACTGGTTTTAGAAGAATATCCTTATAATCTATCTTTAATTTGATTCTTTTACTTATTGTTATATGATCTAATATGAAAATTACTATACCTGATAAAAAGAAGCCAATAAAGAATCCATTGACTCCAAACTTTGGATTTCCAATTAAAGAATAAATGCATAGGACCTGTATACACAATCCTATTAGTCTGTTTCTTGTAGCAGATACCTGCTTATTTAGTCCATTGAGTATTCCTGAAGAAGTATGCTCTAGAGACATGAATATGGCACCAAAGGACATGGCTCTTATGAAGTATCCAACTTGCATGTCTTCATATATATAATATCCTAATTGTTCAGAATACATTAGGTATATTGCTGTAAGGGGTATTGCTGCTAGTAGAGTCATCTTCAAGGAAAAGTTAATATCTTTTTTTACCATATCATATCTTTTCAAAGACATATTTTCTGATAAGCTTGGAACTAAGTTTGTGACAATGGCTCCTGTAACTATAAATGGTAAGGCAATTAATGGCATTGCCATGCCTGATATTCTACCTAGGGTTGAAACTGCTTCACTATTGGTGTAACCTATTTCCATTAGCCTTCTTGGTATAAAAATGGAGTTTGCGAACCTCAATATAACACTTATAATATCTGCTATGGCTATAGGCGCAGATATGGAAAATATCTGTTTTAGTATTTGAGAAGCAGATTTTATCTGGAAAGCAATGTAATTCTTACCTTTATGAGTTTTCCTCAACATTGATGTAAGCCATATTAAATCAAATACTTCCCCAATGGAAATACCACATATGGCAATTAAGGCTCCTGTAATAGGTGACATTGGGTATGCTAAAGTGAGCATAAAAAATACAATTATTAGCTGAGCAACATGTTCTATTATTTGAGAAACATTAGGTACACTTATTTCCCTCAATCCATAATAATACCCTCTTAAAGTTATGGTAAGAGGAAGTAGTATTACTGCAGGAATAAGAAAATAAATAGGTGCAATTAAAATTTCATTTTTATAAATATTAATGGCGATATTATCACCAAATATTGCTATTATTGTACTAAATATAATTCCAAAGGTTAAGGCTAATAAAATGGATACTTTAAGTATTTTTCTGGTAATATAGTAGTTTTTCTTTGAATTGTATTCTGCTACTAATCTGGAAATGGCAGTGGGTATACCAGCACTGGATATAACGATAAAAATCATCATAACAGATTTAGCCATATGTGCAAGGCCTAATCCCTCTGCACCGATGTATTTTGACAACATAACATCGTAGACGAAATCTACAGCTCTTACTATAAGATTGATTATAACCATAAGTACAGATCCATAAATGAAGCCTTTTACCTTCAAAATATCACCTCATGTTCTATGCTTTGAATGTTTTAAGTATATTAATCTATATGTGAAGTAAAGCAAATTTATTTTATTTTTTTGATGACATCATGAATATGGAAATGATAAAATTTAATATAGCCCTTTTAGGAGGTGATGCTTGAAATTTGAAATGAAATGTAAAACAGGAAGCGCCAGAGCTCATAGAGCTGACGAGGACATGGTTTATCGAAGATTCGGCGGATGCCATGAAGGTGTGCTACCATCTTTGAAAGCTATACAAAGCCTACAAGCGATTGTAGAGACAAATATAGCCTAAGTAGCAAAAGTTTTTTGTAAGGGGTGAAAACATGTGTGGCATAGTTGGTTACATTGGAAATAGGAATGCAGCTAATATATTGATAGAAGGCTTGGAAAAGCTGGAATATAGAGGATATGATTCAGCTGGAATAGCTGTGCTAAATGAAAATGGAGTAGAAGTAAAGAAGCATAAGGGTAGACTTTCTGTATTAAAGGATAGCCTTGGAGAAAATATGCTGGAAGGTACTATAGGAATAGGCCATACAAGATGGGCAACCCATGGAGAGCCTTCAGATGTTAACGCTCATCCACATTTGAATTCAAAGAATACCATAGCAGTAGTTCACAATGGAATAATTGAAAACTATATTCCATTGAAGGAGGAGCTGATAGAAAAAGGCTATGAATTTAAATCTGATACAGATACTGAAGTTATCTCCCATCTAATTGATTATTACTATAATGGGAATTTAATTGAAACTGTTCAGAAGGTAGTGAATATGCTAGAAGGCTCTTATGCCTTAGGTATATTGGATAAAAACAATCCGGATATGATTATAGCAGTAAGAAAGGATAGCCCATTGATAGTAGGAATAGGAGAGGGAGAAAACTTTATTGCTTCTGATATACCAGCTATATTGAATCATACCAGAAAGGTATATCTCCTTGAAAACAATGACATGGCAGTGTTAAGGGCAGATAGTGTAGAAATTATGAAAACTGATGGAACTAAGGTAAACAGAGAGATCTTTAACGTGAACTGGAATGTAGAATCTGCAGAAAAAGGCGGATATGATCATTTCATGATTAAAGAAATACATGAACAGCCAAAGGCAATTAAGGATACAATTAGCTCTAGAATTAATAGGATGGAGCAAATAGAAATTAAAGATATTACATTAGATGAAGAGTATATAAGGAATATAAATAAAATATATATGGTATCCTGTGGAACTGCGTATCATGCTGGGCTAGTAGGTAAAGTTCTAATAGAAAAGTATGCTAAAATACCTGTTATTGCAGAAGTGGCTTCGGAGTTTAGATATGGCAATCCTTTTATTGACGAAAACACTTTAATGATAGTTGTAAGCCAATCAGGAGAAACAGCAGATACCCTTGCAGCTTTAAGGTTAGCAAAAGAAAGAAAAGCTAAAGTATTGGCTGTAACAAATGTAGTTGGAAGCTCCATTTCAAGGGAATCAGATTATCCTCTATATACTTGGGCAGGCCCAGAAATAGCAGTAGCTTCAACTAAAGCTTATACATCTCAACTTGCAGCATTAACATTAATCGCCTTGGACATAGCAGTGAAAAGAGGAGATATAGAGGATGTATCTGAAATAGTTAAAGAGCTAAAAATATTGCCTGGAAAGGTTGAAGAAATATTAAAGCGTTTAGATGAAATAAAGAAAATGGCAGAGGAAGTATCTAAAAATGATGATATATTCTTTATAGGAAGAGGATTAGACTACTATGTAGCCATGGAAGGTTCCTTGAAGCTAAAGGAAATATCTTACATCCACTCTGAAGCAATGGCTGCAGGAGAGTTAAAACATGGAACATTAGCTTTAATAGATAAGGGAACTCCTGTAATAGCTCTTGCAACTCAGGATAAACTATATGACAAGATGTTAAGCAATATCAAGGAAGTAAAGGCCAGAGGAGCCTATGTAATAGGAGTTGCCAAGGAAAACAACAGGGAAATAGAAAAGATAGTTGACAGTGTAATATATATTCCTGAAGTTATGGATGAATTATCACCAGCATTGGCAGTAGTGCCTTTACAAATACTTGCATATTATGTAGCTTTAAACAGAGGATGCGACATAGATAAGCCAAGAAATTTGGCAAAATCAGTAACAGTGGAGTAGGATAGTTGAAGATATGAATTACAAGTGTATAAATCAAATAAAGTTGATTCCAGGAAAATAAACTTCCCTCTATAAAAATAAAGTTCGTTCCAAAATCCCGTAGCAGATGCAGGAGAAATCTTAATTTGCTGCGGGGTTTGCTTTTTTTACAGGGGAAAGGGCTAAGGTATAAGGACTAAGTTATTAGATTTTTCATTAGAATTTTGATTAGAATTATTTGTTGGTTACAGCCTTAAAACTATTGATTTTAAAGGGATTGAGAGAAGTATTGACTACTGTATTGAAGATAATATTGATATAGCAACTGAAAGGGTGAAATAAAACCTTAACCCTTAACCCATGAAACTTATTCCTATTTTCCTTTCAACATATCCCTATTTGGAACCGACTTTATTTTAAAAATTACTACAAGAATTAAGGAATAAATGTTATTAAATGGAATGAAA
>ENA-OWOZ01001297-OWOZ01001297.1-bioreactor-metagenome-genome-assembly--contig:-NODE-1297-length-23801-cov-3.488240_pt1 | contig 23801 bp, 19 predicted proteins | sample MGYA00238140_ERZ651804 | MGnify/ENA primary metagenome ERZ651804 (study PRJEB26910, sample SAMN07631232) | bioreactor metagenome | isolation source: Switchgrass digestor | place: USA: Dartmouth... | reverse complement strand
TTGGTCATTGTTTGTATAACGTTGCTCTGGGAAATTATAAACATTGTAATGGGCACAATCATGAGTACCAAGCCGATGGCAGCTCCCGCTCCTGCCCTTGCAATACCTCCCTGCGTAATTTGTCCCAATGCGTAATTTAAAGTTTTCAGGTTTTCGCTGTATATAAAGCTTCCACCGTCTGATCCCCAGAGAGACGGAAAACGCATAATAATAAGTGTCAGCCAGGCAGGTTTTACGTTTGGCATCACGATTTGCCAGAAAATCCTATACTCACTTGCGCCGTCCATTTTGGCCGCTTCCAGCAAAGCAGAAGGAATCTGCTCCATGAATTGCCTCATCAGAAAAAGTCCGAGTGGAAAAGCCCATGCCGGTATAATTATGGCTTTATGCGTGTCTATCCAACCCAGTTTGGATATAATCATGTAATTTGGGATAGATGTAACGTGAGGTGAAAACATCAGGGATAATACTATTATGGTAGATAATGTTTTTGAACCTGGGAATTTATACTTTGCCAGCGGATACGCCGCTGCTGATGCCAATATCACATGTCCTGCCGTACCCAGCAGGGCAATAACAATTGTGTTTGCCAGGTACCTGGAAAACGGCACCCATGAATTTCCTAACAGATATACCAAGTCGTAAAAATTATCAACAGTTGGATTCTGAACGAAAAATCTCGGAGGGAATAAAAACAACTCGTCTAATGGCTTAAAAGCATTGTTAATGGTATATATTAAAGGCAAAGCCATAAATACCCCAAATAATGCAAGTAGCAAAAACAGCAAAAAGGTAACGGTAAATGAGCGATTTAATTGTTTCTGGCGACCATGTATTAATTTCTTCATGGTTTATATCACCCGCCTATTTTTCTTAATAATTTTTGTGTCAGAATATTTGTTCCAAGCATTATTATAAAAAGAACTGTCGCTATCGCTGATGCATATCCCATTTCAAATCTTATTGTTCCATAATCCATCAGGTGAGTTACAATGGTGTGGGCTGCATAATTGACACTTGGAAAGCCGGCCAATGCCACGGAAATATCAGCAACAGCCAGGGAATTGGTGATTTGCATAACAGCACCAAATAACAACTGGGGTCTCATCGAAGGAAGTACAATATACCATAGTTCCTGCCACCTGTTTTTTACCCCGTCTACCGCAGCCGCTTCAATATAAGTTCTGTCAAGGTTTTGCAGGCCGGCTATAAAAGCAAGAAAACTTGTTCCAAGGCTCATCCACAACTGTACAATTATTATCACACTTAAGACATATCTCTGGTCCTTCAGCCATTGTATCGGTTCAAGAATAATACCCAATTTCATTAGAAGGGAATTTATGAAACCATACTTGTCTCCTGAAAATATAATTTGCCATATAAAGTATACATTGCCTGATATTGAAGGAGCATAGAATACTAATGTCATAAATGCCCGAATTTTAGGCGGCAGCTCGTTTATAACCCACGCAAATAAGAAACAGGCAATGTAACTTACAGGTCCCGTAATAACCGCAAAATACAGGGTGTTTCTTATTGCCGTAAGAAAAACGTCATCATTCAGAAACAAGCGAGAGTAATTCTGCCATCCGATAAAACGTGGTTTTTCCAATATGTTGAAATATGTAAAGCTGATCCCCAATGAGGCTATTACAGGCAATACGGTAAATACAAAGAAAATGACCATAAACGGTGCCATTAATATATAATAATGCCTATTTTTATATACCTCTCTCCTAAAATCTGACCACCGAAAATTTTTTTCCAATCTTGCGGGAGAAAAAGGCCTGTTTCTAATACTTTCCGCGCGCAAAATCGCCACTCCCTTCTTTAATACGGTAGATTGAACTCTTGCCGTTTTACCTTGATTTCATCATTTATGTAAATTACATGGTCCAATAATGCTTCCCTGTAATTTTCACCGTTATTCACCACTTTCCTGAAAGCATTATCAAGATGTCTTGCCGTGAAATAACCCCCTGGTACCTGTGGAATTCCCCTTACCCATTTCCATTGTTCTTTTAGATTTTTATAATCCTTAACAGGCCAGGGTAAATCATCCAAAGCTTCAATGTTTGCTGTGGGATAACGGGCGGCTTCTCCCATCAGGGCTTCCATTTCTCTGCCAAAACGAACCTGTGTTTCTGTATCGGTCCACCATTTAATGAATTCCCAGGCAGCTTCTTTATCCTTCGTATTTTTTATCATAATTACGGATACTGTTGAACTTGCCACGTCATGCCTTATTGTTCCGTCTGCCTGGATCGTACCCGGTACAATTGTAAAATCCCACAAGCCTTTTATTTCGGGAGCAAATACCACCAATGTGTTGTAAGTATTATACGGTGCTATACCTATAGGAATCTCTCCTGTTCTGAAGCGGTTAACAAAATCCGCCTGCAGTGGCAATTTATAATTTGTATAAAATTGTGTCCATTTTCGAAATACATTAATGGCGGTTTCAGTATCAAGGGCACTTCTCTTTCCTCCGTCAGCATAAAATTCACCGCCGTTTTGATACAATAGCATTGCAAATGCTGAAATATCGGTTTGTTGATTGTTTGCACCAAGCGGCATATAAAAATCCAAATTATGCTTTTTCAGCACGGCAATCATATAATAGACTTCATCCCAGGTTTTCGGAGGTTCAAGATTTAATTCTTCAAGAATATCCTTTCTATAGAATAATACCGGAAACAGCTGCTGTTCAGGTAAGCCATATATTCCTCCCTCATATTGATAAGGCAATAAGGCACTTTCATGAAAACGAGCGGCTACTTCTTCGAAATCTTCAAATTGTGATAAATCTATAACCGCATTTCTCATACCATAATTAACGGGTATGTCTTCACCGACCTGTAATGCCACATCCGGTCCCTGACCTGCCAATATGGCCGGTAGCAAAATTGAGCTGTTAACAAGCTTTAGTTTTACCGAGATGTTTGTTTCAGGGGTAAATGTATCATCAATCATTGCCTTTATTGTCTGGGCCTGGTCCCTACCGGTTGTAATCCAAGCCTCAATGGATCTTTCAGCTTCTCCGATATTCCCGACAACAGAATAATCTTCCACATATGAAGCCAAAAAGGAACCTACTGTGTGTTTCAATCTCTGCCACAAACTAGGTTTTACATCCGGAAGTGTTTCGCCGGGTGAAAACACAACCAGGTAATCAAGTGTCAGAGGTTGTTCCTTAACGGTAAGAAGCCATGTCCCCAATGCACCTATATTTACTTTGAAAGCATCCAACCTGCGTGGTAGGGTCTCGGGACGTTTAATTATGTCCTGTATTTGAGTCACAAGATTATAAAGGGGTGCAACCTTATCACTTTTTTCACCGGTTAATTGCAGTAAATAATCAGCTACTTTCCTGACTATCTCAGCCCGCTCACTCAAGATATCCAGTAAATTAGGTATCCTTTTTTCCAACTGGTAGTCACGATATGGGTCAGGACTGGTGGATGTTATCATTACAATCTTTCTGTAAACATCATTTAACTCCAACACGCAGTTTTCTATTATTTTTATTAGCGGAGCTATATCTCCCAATGTAACGGTAAGCCGTATTCGATGGGTTCCTTTAGAAAGATAAAACCAATAAGGTTCTCCATTTTCATCACTCAATGTTTCCATCTTCCATTGGCGATTGAAATTGAACCGGATTCGTTTCATTTCTTCAAAAGGATATTTACCGTCTATCGTAAGACTGCGGGTTGCATATATTCCTCTAAGCTGGTCCTGTTTACATTTTAATGCAATACAATACAAACCGCTTTCCGGAACTTCAACTTCCCACTCTATCCACTGCCCTGGCAATCTATAGTTATAGCCTCCGATGGCATTCATCCTAATTTTAGACACATGATATGGGATGACCGAAGGACTTGATCTGTCCGATATGGGATAAAGGGTTGGAGATGATTTGGTAGTTGCATCTTCTGCCTGAATCATTATTAAGTGGTTTTGGGTGGGATTTAGACCCCTTTCCTCATAGTTTTTTCTTATTTGTTCATATGTTTTTGTTTCTTCCTCACTATATAACTCAATATAATCTATAGCCATAGGTTCCCTTTGAGAAACCAATGAAATAACCTGTTCACCTTTTTCAAAATAAAACCAGTATGGTTCTTCATAATAACCTGATTTGTCCGCTACCGGGGCTAACACCCACTCCGGTTTTTCAACTTGAAGAGGACGCAGGTCGTTTCCCCTGTCATCTTGTCTAATATCTTCGTCGCGGTTGCCCCAAATCCGATCAAACAGAACTAGTTCCGCTTCTTTGAAAGGTGCCGTTCCATTTATTAATATTGCCCTTTCTATAGATGCGCTCTTACCATCAATCGGGTAATAATGGATACGAATATTATATAACCCTGCTTCTTCTATGTTTACCTTCCAGCTAACAGTCCCGCTCTCGGAAGTAATAACCGCTTTTCCGTTTAGCCCCATATAGTTATCTGCAATTTCAAGCTTGGCATCTTCCGATTCTATATAATCTTCCCCTTCAATTCTTATGACCTTATTTGGTCTTTCAGCATTGGAATATCTTTTCATGTAATTCTCATAGCTGTCCTCGCCTGAATATTCGGAAACTGCTTGCAACAGATCGGATAAAAGATTCACCTCAGAACCGGCGTTTACTACCGGCAGTATATTTGATTGAATATCTGAACTTAGGATGGACAAACATATTGTTAAGACCAATATCGCAACAATAATCAATACCGTTGCGGATTTTTTCACAGTTATGTTCATTCCCTCACCTCGCATGCCATTACCGGCACAATAAGCATTAAACATCAAATATAAAATTGGATTATTTACTAAATTTAACCATCGGTCCCCATCTGAAATATTCCAAACGGGGACCGAAAATTCAGATTTATCTATCTACTGCTTATTACTTTATTGGTTCCTTTTTTTAACTATTACTTATACTGCCCCCACACTTCATCAACGGCTGATTGGAAAGGTGCTTTGTATTTCTCGATGAGAGTAGATACAGATACACCGTCGCGGAGTTCGCCAACAAAATCATAGTAGGGCATACTCGGATAGTAATCTATCGTTTCAATTCTCCTGATCGCAGCTACCACCTGTTTTCCGTTTTCGATGTCATCTTCACTGGAGAAGTAGGTTTCAAAGGTTCCCTGGTTGGGGTAATCGTATACTGAATCAATGTCATGAATCTTTTCTATTATATATACATACCATTCAGGATGCTCAACGGCCTTGGGAATTGTATAGCAATTCGGTATGGTAAGATAGCCATGGTAAGCGCTGGCATTAGGTCCTTTGGGGAATGGCAGGAAACCGAGATCAATATCAGGCATCTTAGACCGCCAGTCATTTATGTTATAGTCATGGCCGGGAACCATCAGCACATTACCCTGAAGGAAGAAAGTAAAGGGTTCGTCCCATACTCCTGTTTCCGGCGGTCTGGCTACTTTTTCAGTAACTAGACGGTTTATAAAATTCAAAGCCTGAACCGTCGCAGGTTCATCCAAAGTTACTACGCCTTCCCTTACCAGGGTTGCTTCATTGGAAGAAAGTGCCTGCACAAGAAGGTCATTGGTTGCAAGACCCCATACATCTATGTTGCCGTCATTATCCGTGTCTCGATTTGCCGATTTAGCCACTTCTATAAATGTATCCCATGTCCAATTTTTCTCATTAACATATTCCTGTAAAGGTTTTATACCCAGGTTCTTCATTAATGTCCGATTATAAACTATACCGTTGGCAGCACCGGGAACACCAATACGGAATCCGTATCCCCTGCCATCATATTGGAAAAAGTCCCTGGTATATTCCAGCCTGAATACTTCATCATTTAATACATATGCATCAACCGGCCAGAATAAATCTTGAGCTACCAGTGAAGGAATCATCCAGGGCATTACAAAACGTATAATTTCACCTACAGGGTCACCTGCCATCAGTGAGGCCGTCACTTTTTCCTTTATTTCCTGGTAATCAATAATAACCATTTCCATCTTAAAATTATGTTTCCTTTGTAATTCTTCCAGGTTTTCTTTCTTCTGGATGCTGTCCGGATCCTCACCTGTCAGAAATCCTAGCTCATCATACCAGGATACAAGTCTTACCGTTTTGCCTCCAAGGTCAAAACTTAATTCCGGTGTAGATTTTGTTTCTTCAACATTCTTATTTTCATTCTTATTTCCGCTAGGCTGATCCGTTACTTTTCCACTGTCGCTTAAACCGCTGTCCTTTTCATTTGTCTTTGTGCATCCAAATAAGCTAAGCATAATGAATGCACACATAATCAATGCAACAATTTTCTTAAACCTCATCGAAAATCCCCCCATTTTTTCATATTCTGTGAGTGAGAATAAATTTTGCTTCACAGTATACTTTTTTATCCCCCCCTTTTGGCAAAAGATATTAAAACCCTGTAAGACAGTTGTATTTATTACCATGCATGCAATATATTTGCAGGCATAATGAAACCATATATATTAAATTGATTACCCGGGAAATTTCCCGGGAAATAAATCATCAATAGATTTTGCATAAATTATATTAATAATATATAATTAATACTTATTATGAGCTGACTGAAGCCAACGATTGAAACCAATCTACAGAGATAGGCAGATAAGTTGCATTGAAAATTGTTTTCTCTAATCAATTATCATTTACTTCTTCTTATTCAAGTATTTTGTATAATTCCAACAAATATACGCCATGGGGTTCAATTACAATATCTTTTTGAAACTCTTCTTCATCCTTAATGGTATAAAAAATTCCTTCAGGCCCTGTCTTCTTCTTAAGAATATCAAGTTCCTCCTTTGTAACATTTTCAGGTGCACCCATATTAATCCATACATCAAATACAGATCCGTGATTGCGGTCAAAAATATACTCAATTACCCTGTACTTTTCCTTCTTAAGCCCACTAATATGGAGACCAACATGCAGTTTTTTCTCATTAAACAATCCGTTCTGATCATATTTGGTTAACCTGGTCAGATTTCCGTTGGCATAACTTTCGCTGTAGTGGCAGTAATTCCATATCAATACCTGTATGCTGTCTTCCTTTCGCGTTACAAAATAGTAATCGCCGCTGGTAATTTTCTCTGTTCCCAGTCTTGACAAAAACCAATAACCATAATACGACGGCTTTTTCAACCCCTGTATATTTATTATTCCGAATCCTCCATGGAACATTCTATTATCTATTGGAAGCTCTTCAAAAATATCCGTGAAAGCCCACCATCCCAGCGCGTCTACCAGTCCCATACACTTTATGACATTTTGTATTATAAAAGGAGCTTTATATATGGTATCATGAACAAAGTCCCTTGCACTAAAGGATGAATTCCACTCGGTGATTATTATTTCCGAATTTTTATAGCCGCTTTGCTTAATTATGTCCCTTATTGATTGTAAACATGAATAAGTTGTATTTTCATCCTTGTATATAATATAAGTGTCGTTATTCTTATCAACTGCCACATCCGCCGGGTAGCAATGGCACGATACAAAATCAACGGGTAATTTATTGCTTTCACAGAAGTTTAAGAACTCCCTAAGCCATATCGCTTCTCTCTCTCCTCCTTGAAAAATGGCAGGTCCGCCGACTCTCAACCTCCCGTCAACAGTTTTTATTGCTTCGGCTGTATGTTTATACAGCAGGAAATATTCTTCTTGTGTTCCGGCCCAAAAACTTGGGTGATTTGGTTCGTTCCACACTTCAAAATACCATTTTAACACCTCGGATTTACCGTATCTGTTTACACAGTGGATAACAAGCTCTTTTACCAGTTTTGACCACTTAGAATAATCCTTTGGCGGGGTAACATTACCTTTCCACCAGAAAACAGTTTTATTCCGCGATTTCAATTGATCAGGCATAAAGCTAAGTTCCAACACGGGACGCAGATTTATTTCTAACAAGAAGTCCAACAATAAATCTAAATACTGCCAATTAAAAACAGGATTCCAGTCTTTTTCGCTATAAATCATCATGTCATCATGAAAAATTCCGTGAAAACGTATGTATTCGAATCCTATTTCTCTCTGAATCTCTCTTAATTGGCATCTCCATTCTTCCCGAAGTCCTTCTGCAGCCCTGCCTGCACATATTAACTTTTTCCAGTAAGGCTTGAAAGTCTCTCCCTGTTGGTTCACATCAAAGGTAATTTTTAATTTTTGCTCTTTTATTCCCAAATTATTTATTCTATCTGTTTCAAAATTAGGAGGAGGAAAGTAATAATTCGAATCGTCTAAAATGGAACTGTCATCTATTATTGCTATATATTGCGTATACTTATCTTCTTCTCTCTTATCATTATATGATTTTATGCCTAGTTTTTCATTGCCAAAATTGCTTTTTTGTTCCCTAATTTTGCTTTGTTTATATTTGGACGGAGAACATCCTTCTGCATATCTAAATGCACGGTGCAGCATTTTGACGTTGGAAAATCCGCATTCCATAGCAATATCCGTTAATGGTTTATCGGAAGTCATTATCAATTTTTTTGCCTTTTCAAGTCGAATTTTTGTCAGGTATTTGCCAAAGGATAAGCCGGTATGTTTTTTAAAGAAATGAGCAAAATAGTAATCATTTAAATGAAGCAAAGAAGCAGCATCATGAAGTGAAATATTATGCATATAGTTTTCTTCGACAAATTGAAACACTTTCCTGATTCTGTCAAGATTTTCATTATCAAATTTTATTTCTTCATTTGTCATGATATGATAAGGAAAACTTCTGAAAATATCCGTTAAAATTTTAAGTATAAGCGAATATACTGCCAACTCATAATGCTTTCTCTTCATGCAGATTTCATTAATTATATATTTTAGATTTTCCCGTATTTCATTGAGTGCCCTCGTATTACTTTCGCTCAAATTGATAGAGTTGCATTGCAGACGCGCCAAACCCAATCTGCAATGGGACATAATAGGTATATTCAGATCAACCTGAATAATTAAAACTACATTATCATCATCTACCCGATGAAAGCAATGAATTTCTTGTGAATTTACAACAAGAAAATCGTTGCTGTTAAGCCAGAAATTTTTGTTCGAAACCGAAACATTTACTTTTCCTCTAATAACATAAATAATCTCTACTTCGGCATGCAAATGTGGGGCAAACTCACCGATCTTAGCGATAAATGATCTGATTGGAATTTCACTTTTAAACTCAATAAACTCATAATGAAAATTCATTGAATTCACCTCTCACTATAATAGGAAGTGTCAAAAAAAGCATTGATCGCAAATATACAAGAAAAGCAGATACTAAGAAATGGTTTTATTAAGTATACCGTCGTTATTGCGCATTATTGAGACGTGAAGATTGCTTTAGTATTACTTGGAAGTGTATATAATTTTATTACTTGGTGTGTTTTTGCATTTTCAAAGGTAATACTAGTATAATAATATTAAATTGCCAAGGGGCAAATCCCCGCAAATGCTTTTCATCCACAGATTACCCTTTAACTGCAAACAACAGATTGATTCACTACTAAGATTCCTATTACAAACCAATAATATGTTTCCTATTAAATTAAAGCATCATAAAAATATGGCAGGAAGGAGCACGGCAAGAGCGGATGCTAGTTTTGAACATTTTTTTGCTTCATATAAAAGAATGTCTTAACAGGGCTCAGGTTGTATCTGGCCGGCATTATTATCTGCTCTGTGCTCCCCACAAATAATATTCCTCCGTTGCTAAGAGCCTGGCTTAATTTGGAATATACCATATCTTTTGCTTCTTCTGTAAAATAAATAAGCACATTCCTGCATACAATCAGGTCACAGGCTTGAGGGTAGGAATCGGCAAGAAGATCTAATTTGCTGAAAGTCACACATCTCTTCAGTTCATCCTTTACCCTGTAAATTTCGCCTGTTTTTGTAAAATATTTAACTAAATATTCTTTAGGTAGTTTTTCAACGCTCTTGTACATGTATGCCCCCGTTTTGGCTTTTTCAATCGCATCTTCGTCAATATCCGTGGCAATTATTCTTATACTCTCCAGCGGAAGATACTTGTTTAAAACCATTGCCAGTGTGTAGGGCTCGTCCCCTGTCGAACAGGCACAACTCCATACCTTCAAGTCCTTTTTATTCCCAATCAATTTGGGAAGTATGTCATTTTTCAATACTTCCCATTGATTAGGATTTCTGTAGAATTCGGAAACATTTATGGTTAAATAATTTATAAACTCATTATATAACTGCCTGTTTGTTTTTAAAGCCAAAACATAGTTAAAATATCCGTTGATACTGTTCTTTCTGATTAGGGCATCTATTCTTCTTTTCATTTGCTTTTCCTTGTAATAGCTTAAATTGATGCCCGTTAAATTCAATATCTCTCTTTTGAAATCTTCATAAGTCATTTCAAACGGCATTTTTTATTCTCCTGGAGAAATATTCTCATCCAATTTTAGACCTTTTAAAATGTCTCCAAGTTTAATTGTTAACTCTTCCCTATGCTCCGTTGGCACATCATCGTTATTATCATTTTTGGCTTCTTTTTCTTTTGCCGGTTTTTCGTTTACCTTGTCTTTAGCCTTATTAATCTTATTGTCATTAGCTCTGGCAGTTACGTTTTTGCCTTTAGCATTATCATTTTCTGCATTAACTTTGTTATACCTGATGTCCTTTTTATTGCTGCCGGCATTATCATCATTATCGTTATTGGCATTGATGTCTTCATTAACGCGGTTATTGTCGCCCTCAGGATTATTGTTCTTATGCTTGTTTCCGCTTCTCTTTTGATTTTCTGCCTTTGGCTTTTCCTCTGTCACGGGGTCTATCGGATTTACTTCTCTTATGCTCAAGGCAATTTTCTTTTTATCCGCATCAATTTCCAGGATTTTAGCCTGTACTTTTTGGCCTATCTTAAGCACATCACCGGGTTTTGCCAGCTTTTTATTAGATATCTGTGAAATATGGACCAGCCCGTCCACATTATCTTCGATTTCAACAAAACAACCAAAAGGTACAAGCCGTACTACAGTTCCCTCAACAATATCTCCGACCTTATATTTTGATAATACTTTATTCCAGGGATTATCTTCCGGCTTTTTATATCCCAGGGATATCTTTTTGGTTTCCCTGTCAAACTCAAGAACCGTTACCTCAACAGTATCTCCCACATTCAATACTTCCGACGGATGATTTATTTTGTGCCAAGAAAGCTCTGATAGATGTATCAAGCCTTCTGCTCCGCCTATATCTACAAAAGCCCCGAAATTCGTTAAATTCTTTACTATTCCGGTATATTTTTTACCAACCTCTATCGAACTCCATAATTCTTTTGAGAGCCTTTCTTTTTCTTCTTCAAGCAATACCCTACGGGATCCTACAACCCTGTTTTTATCCCTGTTAAACTCTATTAACTTAACATTGATTGATTTATTCAAAAAGTCTTCCATGTTCGTAACATACCTGTCACTTAACTGGGATGCCGGTATAAATATTCTAATTCCCCTGTTTATTGCAATGACTCCTCCATTTATCACTTCTGTAACAACGGCATCAACAGACTGTCCGTTTTTATACATTTCTTCAAGGACATCCCATCCTCTCAGATGTTCGGCCTTTTTTCTTGAAAGCAGTACATTTCCTTCACCATCGTTAACTTTTTCAACATATACTTCTATTTCCATGCCGGGTTTAAGTGATTTCTCGGGTTTGAAATTCGGGTCGTAAGAAAGTTCCTCAAAAGGTATTATGCCGTCACTTTTATAACCAAGGTCAACATAGACCTCGTCACTTCCAATACTTATGATTTTACCTTTCACTACATCCCCTGCTCTTAATCTAACCATTGATTTTTCAAAAGCTTCCGCAAAGCTTAGTTCTTTGTCCTGATTATTTAATTCATCCATTTTTGATAAAACCTCCTTGATAATCCATTCAGGTGTCGAAGCACCCGCTGTAATTCCAACTTTCTTTATTTCTTGTATATTAACCGGCGGTAATTCACCGGAATTTTCAATCATATACGTGCATTTACAGTTTTCCCTGCATATTTCAAATAATTTTCGCGTATTTGAACTCCGCTTATCACCGATCACCAGCATCATATCAACTTTTCTTGAAATTTCGTCAGCTTCCTTTTGCCTGTCGCTGGTCGCGGCACATATGGTATTTCTGTATTCAATATTTTTATATTTTGATTTTAATAATTCAATTATTGATAACCAGTTTTCATAATTAAACGTAGTTTGAGAAACCACAAATACCTTGTCATCACTTTCCGGTAACTGGTATACATCATTTACATTATTAATAATAAGGGCTTCGTTGTTGCACCAGCTGTTAATACCTATCACTTCAGCATGCTCTTTATCTCCTACTATGATAATCTTATAACCCTCATTATATTTATTCATGACCAGGTTATGAATTTTTTTCACATAAGGGCAGGTAGCATCTACAACAGCAATATTCTTCCCTGAGTTTTTTATTTTCTCATAAATACCCGGTCCAATACCATGGGTCCTGATAACAACAGTTGCCCTATCTTCATTGATATCTTCTATTTTTTCAACAGATTTAATCCCTAACCTTTCAAGATAATCAACCATGGACTTGTTATGAATAATAGGACCCAGTGTATATATTTTTTCATTTTTATTATTAACCAAATCCAAAACCGTTTTTACCGCGTTATTAACTCCAAAACAGAAACCTGCCGTTTTTGCCAGTAATATTTCCAAACTACTTATCCTCCAGTAGCGAATAGATTTTATCCATAATTTTCTGGCTCATTTGCCTAAATTCATCCATAGTATATTTCTTGTTCTCTTCAAATTCCAGGTAAAAAGGCTCACCGTAAACCACCTTTACATTACTGAATAACCTGTAATTGCCTGATACTGCTACGGGTATGATGGGAGCTCTGACTTTGTATGCCAACAACGCTACACCGGGCTTTGCTTTTACATGTTTTTTATTGTTTGGACCGGTCCGGGTACCTTCAGGAAGTATTCCAACAATATGGCCTTCTTTGATTAAATTTATGGCGGTTTTCATGGATTCTACATCCGCCTTGCCCCTTTTAACCGGGAAAGCCCCGAGCTTTCGCAGTATATAAGCCAGCAATTTATTCCTGAAAAGCTCTTCCTTGGCCATGTAGTGGACAATTCTCTTTAGTTTATAACCAATGAAAAACATATCCAAGGTCCCGGGATGGTTTGCGCATAAAATTGCTCCCCCTTTAGACGGTACATTTGAAACTCCTTTATATTCCACTTTATAAAACAGATTGAAAACAACTGCCGCAATTATTCTCAAAATAGTTATCATCTGTATAACTCTTGCTCCCCGATATTAATTATCCTTGATATTAATATCTTTTTTTAATTTTTAATTATTTTTATTATTTATCTCTGTAATACTTTTTATATGATTTAATATTTTATCCATAACCTGTTCTACAGTCAAATGTGTCGTATCTATTTCAACAGCATCCTTTGCTTTCATCAATGGTGCAAAATCCCTGCTGCTGTCATTTTTATCCCTATACTCGATTTCTTTTATTATTTCTTCCAGAGATATACCGCTTGTTCCTCTTTCAAGAAGCTGCTTATATCTTCTCCTGGCCCTTTCCTCCACAGAAGCCGTTAAAAATATTTTTATCAGCGCATTTGGAAGGACATATGTACCTATGTCCCGGCCTTCCATAACAACATCATGCTTTGACGCAAATTCCCTCTGCAACTCAACCATTTTAATTCTCACTTCAGGAACGGCACTTACATCAGAAGCCGCCACTGATATTTCAGAGCTTCTTATAAATTGGCTCACATCTTCATTATCAAGTATCATGTGTTGTTCATTGTTTTTAAATACAATATCAATTTTTATATCTTCAATAAGGGCTTTTATCCTTTCCCTGTCTTTCGTAGGTACTCTTTCCCTCACGGCTTTTAATGCTACCGTCCTATACATGGCTCCTGTATCCAAATAAAATATCCCCAGTTTTCTTGCTATGCCCTTTGCAATGGTACTTTTGCCTGCTCCTGCGGGACCGTCTATTGCTATGCTTATCCTATTCATTGGTCGGCTTGCCCTCCAAACTTTTCATTTCGGCCAAATCAGGCCTTAAAAGTTTTGCTTTTTTAAGGTAGATATATTTTAATTCTTTGTTTGTTTTTTCGGTATTAATGTGCATCATTACACGTATACACATAGGCAGGCTTCCGGGTACATCCATTTCATTGGTACACATAAGAGCTATATCAGTCCATCCCATTTCTCTTGCTGCAACAGCCGGAAATGCCGCATTTATATCCTTTGTGGTAGAAAATATGACACTAATAATATCTTCTTTGTCAACCCCGTTATCTTCCACCATTCTTTTCAGCAAGTGTTTAGTTTCCTCAATTATTTCCCTTGCATCATTATTTTCTATCGTGGTAGCTCCTCTTATGGCCCTTACCGGCAATACCAATTCCTCCTATATATTTATCAATTAATTCCATTATATTTAAATGTTTACATATAATAATCATTAAAAATCATTATTTATTTGATTATCTAATTATATTAATATCTGAATTTGTTACATTTCATATATGGTATTAAAATGAAGTGAATTTATGATTGTAAATATTACACAACCCTATGCCCCATTCCTATGGCAACCTCATTTAAATGTAAAAGTCCTATTCCAAAGAAAACTGCGACACTTATATGGTCACCGTAACGGGCAATTCCGATTTTACCCCCTACATTTAAACCAATAGCTTTCGGCATTATTTGTGAAAGGGCTTCTCTGGTAGCTCCGGCAACCGCACCTTCTTCAGCATGGCTGTTTGTAATTACTCCTTCCCTTTTTGATGAAACAACTGCCCTTTCCACAATTTTCATAACAGAAGTTATAAATTCTCCTCCATAATCAACGGCTGCCGTATATATGCCCATTTTCTGGTATTCCTGCTGGAGTTCCTTCTCTTCTCGCCTGTCCGTCGTTATTGCCATTCTAATAGCAGCTATTGCAATATCTTTACTTCCATATTGATTTAATTCTTCCATAACCTACTTATTTGGCACCTTTCATTAATATGTTAATATCGCCTTATATTATCAGGCTTCATATAATACTATACTTAATTATATAAGATTAAAATGTTAAATACAATAAATTATTTATTTTATTTATTTATTTAAACTATTTAATTAAAAAATTAACTTATAAACCATTTATTTGACTACTTAACATTTACCTTTACAATCTTTTTAACTTCCGATTGTATTCGATACTTCTGTCCCTCGCAATTGTTTGTAATATTATCACTTTTTGAAACAATCATAACATCAATATAATCTTTTATTTCTGTAGCATCAATTTCAATTACATCGCCGTTTTTTACACTTATCGTTATTTCCCTTTCCGAAAAGTTATATTTTTCTTCCCCGTTTATAAGAACTTTTACATTTTCTCCTATATCATTACCATCCATATTATTAACAAAGCCGTTCTTATCCGTTAACTTTAGAGTAAGCTCTCCTATAGAATATAAAAACTCCTCCTTTTGCATAGGTAATCCTTCCAATTTCGCTTCATGGGTTATTTCTGCACGAATTGAAGGATTATTAAGCACTATCTGGGCTATCAAAGTTATAATAAAGCATAATAAAAACAGTATGAACAGTCTTTTTTCAATATTAAGTTCCAGAAACGGATTCTTACCACGCTTTCTGCCTTCCATAATCCTTTTATTGCCTTTCCTATTTTTATTTGCCCTCTCGTTTTTTGGCATTAAGTATTTTTATAATTTGCTATTTGAATATTAAGCATATTTTATATCTTTGCCTTAATTTAATATCATATATATTTGCATTATTATTATTTAGCATCATTTAGCAATTTATTATTTAACAATGCAATCCTGCATTATATCCCGTGGAAAAAGCTATGGTCAAATTAAAACCTCCTGTATATCCGTCCACGTCGATTATTTCACCGGCGAAAAACAGGCCCTTTACCAGTTTGGATTCCATGGTTTGGGGATTTATTTCATCAACTGACACCCCGCCTGCTGTAATAATGGCCTCCCTGATAGGCCTTGTCCCCTTAATGTTTAATTCAAGTTGTTTAATTATACCTACCAGTCTCATTCTTTCTTCCCTTGTTATTTGGTTTACGGGTTTTTCCAATGGTATTTGGGAAAGCATGCAAACAACGGGAATTAGTTTTTTCGGAAGCAGATCATCCAGAGAATTTTTATAAATTTTCCTTGAGTACTTTTCAAAATCCCTGCATACCCTTTGGTATAATTTTTCACGGGTAAGAGCAGGTTTCAAGTCTATCAGCAGCTTGCACCCTTTATCGGAAGACATTGAGACATGCCTGCTGGCACTCAATATTACCGGGCCTGACACACCGAAATGGGTAAACAGCATTTCTCCGAAGTCACTGTATATTTTCTTGCCTTTTTTATCCAACAGGGTTATTGAAATGTTTTTTAATGATAAACCCTGCAACTCTTTAACCCAGTGCTCCTCCGTTTCCAAAGGCACCAGGGAAGGTTTTGGCTCTATTATTGTATGTCCAAGTTTTTGAGCAATCATATACCCGTCCCCGGTGGACCCTGTTCCGGGATAAGACATTCCGCCGGTGGACAAAATCGCAGAATCACATTGGAATTCCTTTCCGTCAGACAGAATTACACTCCTTACACGGCCGTTTGATGCTTTTATTTCTTTAACAGGAGAATTTAAATGAATTTTTACATTATTTTTTTTAGCATACCTGATTAGAACATCTGCCACATCTTCAGCATTATCTGAGGCGGGAAAAACCCTTCCTCCCCTTTCAACTTTCGTTTTTAAACCCAGTTCTTCAAAAAAATCTATAATATCGGTATTGGAAAATGTGTAGAATGAAGAATAAAGAAAATTCCCGTTTCCGGGTATATTCTCAATCAATCCCTGAATATCAGCAATATTTGTAATATTGCATCTTCCTTTGCCTGTTATTTTAAGCTTTCTGCACAGATTATTATTCTTTTCAAGGACATCCACAATCAAGCCCCTTTCTGCAGCTTTACCTGCTGCCATTAGCCCTGCAGGTCCTCCTCCTATGACAACAACCCTTCTACTCAACTGCGAAATTACCTCCCGGTTTAATCAAATGGCGATTTCCCCAGGTTTTCATATTTCTCGTATACCTGGTACTCATCCCATATTTTCTCCAATTTATTGAATATTTCATACACCTCGTTTTGCTTTTTCATCCCGATGGCTACAATCAAAGCATTTATAACACTTAAAGGAGCCACAAGGGAATCAACGAAAGAAGCCATATCGCTTCTTGCAAAAAGGGAATAATGGGCATATTCCGCTATAGGGGATTTATTATTATCCGTTATTGCTATAACCGTGGCACCTGTACTCCTGGCAAATTGCATAGCTTTTATGATCCTCTTTGAATACCTTGGAAAACTTATTCCTATAACCACATCCCCTTGAGTGGCCCTTACTATTTGCTCAAACATTTCACTAACGCTGGTTGTATGTACAAGTCTTACATTAGAAAAAATCAGGTTAAAGTAAAAGCCCAAAAAACTCGCAAGAGCAGCAGAGCTTCTTACTCCAAGTATGTATATCCTGTTGGCGGCTAATATGGATTCCACAACATTGCTGAAATCTTCCTGGTTTATTTCCTCCAGGGTAAGTTTAATATTTTCCATATCGGAATGAAGAACATTTTTTAGAATATTGCCTTCAGTAAGTTTAGTTTTGGATATGTCTATTCTCTGTACCGATGTTAACTTGCTCTTTACAAGGTCCTGTAAAACCTTTTGAAGCTCAGGATACCCTTCAAATCCAAGTTTTGTTGCAAACCTCACCACTGTTGATTCACTAACCCCAACTGCCTGTGCCAGTTTAAGGGCAGTCATAAAAGCCGCCTTATCATAATTATTAATTATATAATTGGCGATTAATTTATGACCTTTGCTGAACTTGGGATAATTTGAACGTATGTCCTCCAGCAAATCTTTAACTTGGTTATCCAAATTACTACCTCCATTTACTCTATTTACAATATGAAATAATTTATAAATTTATATAAGGGGACATTTATAAAATGCCCCCTTTAATATATAAATTACTACTTACAATATAATATAGATTGATGAATAACTGCCCTGGTTAATAACTCACCTTTCCGATAATTCAATTATATCGGATGAGTCATATTTTCATAATCTACCATATTGCTGTCTATCTTATATTTTTGCGCCTGCCTGTATTTGAAGAAGTTTTCTGCAACCTGAGGGAACAGAGCATATGTTAATACATCCTCATCCTGCTCCATGTATTGCTTCATTTCATTCTTAATCTTCTCCAATTCAGGTTCTATAAGGTCTGCAGGTCTGCAGGTAATTGGTTCTTCGCCCTTCAATATCTTATCCTGGATTTCCTTTGATATCGGAGCAGGTGTTTTACCATATTCCCCTTTGACAAGGGCCTTGGATTCCTTCGGTACCATCTTGTACCTTTCACCGCTGATAACATTTAATACTGCCTGAGTACCTACTATCTGGCTTGTAGGAGTTACGAGCGGCGGGTATCCGAAGTCTTCCCTTACCCTCGGTATTTCTTTCAGCACTTCTTCAAATTTATGCTCCTGATTTGCCTGTTTAAGCTGCGATACGAGGTTTGACAACATTCCGCCAGGTACCTGATATTTCAGGGTATTTACATCAACGCCCATTACTTTAGGATCCAGCAGTTTGCTATTAATATATTTCTCTCTCAACGGTCTGAAGTAATCAGCTATTTCGGAAAGCAGATTTAAATCATAACCTGTGTCATATTTCGTTCCTTTAAGAGTAGCTACCAACGGTTCTGTAGGCGGTTGGCTTGTTCCCATGGCCATTGGTGAAATAGCACAGTCTACCACATCAACTCCGGCTTCAATTGCCTTTAGATAAGTCATTGAAGCTACACCGCTTGTATAATGGGTATGGAGTTGGATTGGTACCTTGATATTTTCCTTAAGAGCTTTAACCAGTTCATAGGCAGCGTATGGAAGTAACAGTCCTGCCATGTCTTTAATGCAAATCGAGTCTGCCCCAAGCTCAACCAGCTGTTTGGCAACCTTGACAAAATAGTCCAGATTATGCACAGGGCTTATGGTGTAGCATACCGCAACCTGGGCATGTCCCTTCTCTTTTTTGGTAGCCTTTACTGCCCTCTCAACATTCCTTACATCGTTTAAAGCATCAAAAATACGGATAATATCTATACCATTGGCCACCGCCTTCTGTACGAAATAATCCACCACATCATCGGCATAGTGTTTATATCCTAATAAGTTTTGACCTCTTAAAAGCATCTGCAGCTTGGTTTTCTTAGCTGCTTTCCTTATAATCCTTAATCTTTCCCAAGGATCTTCATTTAAAAATCTTAAGGATGCATCAAAAGTTGCACCGCCCCAGCATTCCAGTGAATGATAGCCTACATTGTCCAGTTTTTCAATTATTGGCAACATTTCTTCGGTTTTCATTCTGGTCGCAATCAGGGATTGATGAGCATCTCTTAAGATCGTTTCGGTTATCTGAACCTTTGCCATTATTCATATATCCCCTTTCATAATTGAAAAATTCAAAATAATAAAATCAATCAGCCGTTAACAATTACATGATTGAGAAAAGAACATCTCCTGCATTTACGGAAGCACCTTTTGCAACGTTTATGGAAGCAATTTTTCCTTCTTTTGGTGCAACAATCTCATTTTCCATCTTCATGGCTTCAAGAATTAATACAACGTCTCCCCTCTTAACTGTGTCGCCGACATTTTTAACTATTGAATTAATTACGCCGGGCATCGGAGCAGTAACTTTCTCAGCACCGGAGGGTACTTCACCCTTATTAGCTGTTGCTTCAGGCTTTGGTGCTGCAGGTGCAGCTTTCGCAGGTGACGATGCTGCTGCGGGAGAAGGCTCAGGTTTCGCACTAACTGTTCTTACTTCCTGTACTACCCTCTCTCCACCCATTTCCTGACCAAGTTCTTCTACTTCTACTTCATATTGATTTCCGTTAACCTTTATCAAAAATTTCTTCATATATAATCCTCCCATTTCATATATTAATCGTCCTAATTTTAATAATTACCAATTAATTTCATCTATTCTATATATTATCAAGTCTATATATTATATTAGTAAATTCTAAAACATTATCTTGGAATTATATAAAATTATAACGGAATATTACCATGCTTTTTAGCAGGCCTGCTTTCCCTCTTAGAAGCAAGCATCTCAAGCGCACTTGCAACCATTGGCCTTGTCGTTGCGGGGTCAATTACGTCGTCAACAACGCCACGGGCAGCAGCCACATACGGGTTGGAGAATTTTTCCCTGTATTCCTCAATCTTGGCCTTCCTTGTTTCAATCGGGTTCTCGGATTCGGCAATCTCTTTCCTGAATATGATATTTGCAGCTCCTTCTGCACCCATAACTGCAATTTCAGCAGTAGGCCAAGCATATACGATGTCAGCTCCGAGAGTTTTGCTGTTCATTGCAATGTAAGCTCCGCCGTATGCCTTTCTTACAATAACATTTACTTTCGGAACGGTAGCTTCGGCAAAAGCATATAAAAGCTTAGCGCCGTGCCTTATTATACCATTGTGTTCCTGGTCAACACCGGGTAAAAACGCCGGAACATCAGTAAATGTTACAAGCGGGATATTAAACGCATCACAGAATCTTACGAATCTTGCAGCCTTATCGGAAGAATTTACATCGAGACTTCCTGCCATTACTTTTGGCTGGTTGGCAACAATACCTACAGTCCTTCCGTTTATTCTTGCGAAACCAACGATTATGTTCTGTGCAAAATATTTGTGAACTTCAAAGAAGTCTCCGTTATCCACTACTCTTGTAATAATATCAAGCATATCATAGGGCTTTGATGATTCGTCCGGAAGAAGATCTATCATGTCAGGGGCAAGTCTGTTTAAATCGTCATTTGTACTATATGTCGGAACACCTGACAGGTTGTTATCCGGCAAGAAACTTAACAGCTTCTTGACATTTGCTATACATTCCTCTTCTGAAGGATATTTGAAATGAGCAACTCCGCTGACAGAGTTATGAACAGAAGCACCACCCAGTTCTTCCAGGGAAACGTCTTCGCCGGTAACGGCTTTAATCACCTGGTTACCTGTTATGTACATCTGTCCTGTGTTTTCCACCATGAAAATGAAGTCGGTTATAGCAGGAGAATAACAAGCTCCGCCTGCGCATGGGCCCATAATCAATGAAATCTGGGGAATAACTCCTGATGCTAATGTGTTACGTAAAAAGATATCTCCATATCCGCTCAATGCATTAATTCCTTCGTGTATCCTTGCTCCGCCGGAGTCGTTGATTTGTATAAAAGGCACTCCGGTTTTCATGGCCATGTCCATTGCCTTCACAATTTTTTTTGCATGAGCTTCACCTAGTGTACCGCCGATTACGGTAAAATCCTGGGCAGCTACATAAACAGGACGTCCGTCAATGGTACCATAACCTGTTACAACACCGTCTCCCGGTACTTTCTTTTCCTGCATTCCGAAATCCCTGCTGCTTGTTTCCACGAATACATCCATTTCTACAAAGCTGTTTTCGTCCAGGAGCATGTTAATTCTTTCCCTTGCCGTTTTCTTGCCTGCTTTGTGCTGCTTGTCTATTGCTTCTTTTCCGCCGCCGATCTCTACTCTCGCCCGTTTTTCATTGAGTTGGTTTATTTTATCGACGTTTGTCATTGTTTTTTATCACCCCATATTTTAGTATTTTATTATTTTATTAATCTCATTAATATTCATACTATTATATCTTAATAATATAATATTATATTAAGATATATTAATATAAATATATTATTTTATTGATATTAATTTAACAAAACGCATTCATAGTTATTATAATCCATAAAAATAGAATATGCAAATCATATTTTTGCACTTCTTGCCTTTATATATTTACCCCATATTTACATTATCTACACATTTATTCATCTGAAAAAAGAAAAAGATAAGGGATTGACATGGCAGCATAACCCCTTGTTTCATAATACTCTCCTGTTTATCATTTCAACCTGTTCATCGGAGAATGAAATATAGTCTAAAATATGTTTTTTAACCGGTATCCATTTATATTCTGTATGCTCAAAAGACAACTGCGGAGTGAAATAATCGGTACGAACCATAAAAAATAAATAAATATTCCGGATATATTCGTTAACAATCTTTGTATCAGCGAAAAGGAGCTCATACTCAAATTTATCTTGCATTCTCAATTGTGTTTCTTCCAGGATTTCTCTCCTAAGAGCTTCTTCAATAGTCTCACCATATGTCATTCTACCTCCGGGAAATTCCCAGCAGTTTACTTCCCACCCGTCGTAGCCACTGCGTCTTAATATCAACGTTTGATTATTATTATCAATGAATATTACTTTAATGCAAATCTGAAAAAACGGTTTCATGATAATGCTCCTGATCGCATATAGATACAACTATGTTGTAAACACTATAACTAACCAAACATATTATGTCAATAACTATTTTTAATTCAAATTTATGCAAATTATTACAATTCTTTATCATTGTATATACCTTGTATTTTCTTTATTGATACATCTGTATAAATAGATATACGGATTTGTGATTTGTAACCTGAAATTAATAACAGCAGGATATTTATAAGAACTTATCGTTTTTTTACAAGATTCAATAGATTTTGTACCTCTTCATAATCAAGATATCTCCATTTAGATTCCGGTAAGTTTCCTAAAGTCAGATTTCCAATAGCAACGCGTTTTAACTTAATTACGGGATGACCTATTGAATCAAACATTTTTCTTATTTGGCGATTTCTACCTTCATGTATTTTTACTTCAACAACCGATGACTTTTCCCCTGGCTTTATAACCCTCAGTTTTGCAGGAGCCGTTTTATAATCATCAATCAACAGGCCTGACTCAAATTGCCTGATTTCATCTTTATCAAGTTTCCCCTCTATTTCAGCAATATATACTTTTTCAATTTCATGCCTCGGATGGGTTAATTTATGTGTAAATTCACCGTCATTTGTGAGCAGTAATAAACCTGATGTGTTATAATCCAATCTTCCGACAGGATAAATCCTTTCTTTTACACCCTTAACCAGATCCATCACGGATTTTCTTGAAAACTGGTCTTTTACGGTGGTTATATATCCTGTCGGCTTATTTAGCATAATATAAACAAATCTGTTTTCAGGAAAGATTTCCTTTCCGTTTACTTTTACACAATCATCAGCACTAACAAGAAACCAGGGCTCAAGTACCGCTTTTCCGTTTACTTCAACCTTGCCCTGCTTTATAAGCTACCCGGCCTTTCTTCGCGATGCCACACCTGCCATGGCAATATATTTCTGCAATTTGATATTCCGTGATTCATTTTCATCCATCTGCTATCCACCTGTCTTGCAGCATTAGGCTATGCTTGTATTGAACGCAAGTCCCATACATGCAAGCATAATTCTAAATCATTATATTTAACGGGTCAAGAGGTGGTTTCGTTTTTTGAATTTTCGCTTTTGGATGATAAATCTTTTTTGACAACTATTTTTCTTTTTATACTTTCATTAACCTTATTAAATAAATCCGGTATAAGGTCAAGTATTTTATCTACCGATGAGTTGAGGTTAACAGGAAGAAGCCTTATCTGGCCGTTTCCCACTACCATAAAAGCAACGGGATTAATGCTTACTCCAGCACCACTGCCGCCTGCAAACGGATATTTGCCCTGTTCCTCTGTGCTTTCATCAGAGTCA
>ENA-OWOZ01001293-OWOZ01001293.1-bioreactor-metagenome-genome-assembly--contig:-NODE-1293-length-23893-cov-3.233373_pt1 | contig 23893 bp, 21 predicted proteins | sample MGYA00238140_ERZ651804 | MGnify/ENA primary metagenome ERZ651804 (study PRJEB26910, sample SAMN07631232) | bioreactor metagenome | isolation source: Switchgrass digestor | place: USA: Dartmouth... | reverse complement strand
TACTCCGAGCACTTCATAGCCGGCTTCAACCAATTGGTCAAGCATGGTCCGGGGAGGGGCCAGAGAATAGTCATGACGGTTGGCCGTTCTGGTAAAATTAGGATATTCACCGGTAAACGGCCTTGCTATTACCCGGCCTACGGCATGGTCTCCCTTAAGAATTTCCCTGGCAATTTCGCAATATCGGTACAATTCTTTAACCGGTACAACGTCTTCATGGGCCGCTATCTGAAAAACGCTGTCAGCAGAAGTATATACGATAAGCGCTCCAGTTTCCATATGTTCTTTTCCGTAGTCTTTAATTACTTCGGTTCCCGAATACGGAAGATTACAAATTACCTTCCTGCCGGTCCTTCTTTCAAATTCCCTGATAATTTCTTCAGGAAAGCCGTTCGGATAAGTCGGAAACGGTTTTTGGGAAATGACTCCCGCAATTTCCCAGTGGCCTGTAGTAGTATCTTTTCCTTTTGATTTTTCTGCCAGTCTTGCTATGCTTCCTTCAAAATTGCCTGCCACCTGGAAATTATCGAATTTCTCCCTTATCCCGTCAATATTTAATAATCCCAGTCTTTTTAAATTGGGCACATCAAAGAATTTGCTTGTAGAAAGAGAATAAATAGTATGGCTGCCTTCGTCATTGTAATCTCTTGCATCCGGAAGTTCTCCTGCACCCACACTGTCCAGTACGATCAGAAAAACTCTTTTCACAACCAATCCTCCTGTAAAATAAATATTTCTTAAATTTTGCTTAATGTAATTTTCTGTATATTGTGTGCATATAAATATTATGATATACTTAAGTAATTGAAAAAAAATCAAAATTTGATAGACTCAGCTCACATTTATTTTTTTATGTACAGCTTTAGATTAGAGGTGTTTTTAAATAATGAGATCGGAAGATAAAGGCAAACTTAAGCAGTTAATTAATAAATACCGTCACGCTGTTATCCTGGTTTATTTTTTCTTCTACATGATTTGGTTTACTTATCTGGAACGGAGTGTGACAAAATTCTCACCGGTTTACTCCAAATTGGATGAGTACATACCTTTCATGGAGATATTTGTAATACCTTATTTTTTATGGTTTGCTTATATATTTGTAACCGTGGCGTATTTTTTCTTTACTTCTAAAAAGGATTATTACAAATGTTGTGCTTTTCTTTTTATAGGTATGACCATCTGCCTGACTATTTATACCCTTTGGCCCAACGGCCATTATCTTAGAGTGAATATAGACTCTCTCGGAAGAGATAATATTTTTATTAAAATTGTTCGTATGCTTTACAGTATAGATACGTCAACCAATGTATGTCCCAGTATTCATGTATATAATTCCATCGGGGTATTGATTGCCATCAGGAAAAGCGAACGCTTGCGCGATATTAAATGGCTGCAAGTATCTGCTTTTATTTTGACCGTCCTTATCTGCATGTCAACAGTATTTTTGAAGCAGCATTCAATACTGGATGTACTTAGTGCAATTGCTTTAAGTATAATAATGTATGTCATTGTTTATATCCCAGCCTGGAATAGGCAGTCAAAAACAGCCGACCGTGAACTGTCCAAAGTTTAATGTTTAATTGGTATGCAATAGAGATGTACGGAATAGTATAAGTAAGTATATAAACAGATATATTATTAAGGAATTGCCGAAATCCATGCACATAGCTGTGCCCCGATTCCGGCAATTCTTTTTGCTTATTTTACCTTTTGCTGTGCGGGCTCCATTATAGCAGCCTAATCGGTCTAATTAAATCCGTATATCTTTCTTGCTATCGCATATCCCACTTCAACAACCCTTTGCCCGAATTTACCCGGCAGATTCATTGACCTGCCAAGAATTTGAGACTTGATTTGCTTATATAGCCATCTGTCGTAATTTTTCAGATACTCCCAAAGGGCTGCTTTTTTTGCCAGACTTTCATTGCTGCCCTCTTTAATTAAAAATACCGAGCAAATTGCCATCATCATGGACAAATATTTAATCATGTAATTTCTGAGCTTCTTGCTTTTGATCTGCATTAGATTGTGGGATTCTATCATGATTTTTGTTACTTTCAGCTGCTGATCAATCCTTTTTATCATCACCTGCTCATTGACGGACTGATCCTCCCTGCCTATAAAATAGCGGTATAAGTTTACATCCAGATAGTACATGGTTTTTACATAGGGAAGCGGCTGGTATACAAATATATTATCCACATAAAATGTATGTTTTGGCAGCTTTAATCCACAATCTTTCAATAACTTTGTCCGGTATATAGTTGAATGCATAAGGATGTTCTGACTTTGCCTGAAATGCATTATATCATCCCAGGTAAATATCTGCCTTTTCGGCAATGCCCAGTTGTAACTGATTACTTTTTTCCTCTTTGCCCCGACTTTTTCATATACATAATTTGTCAGGAACAAATCCGGACTGTTGCCGTCCGCAACCAGTTCCGTTAATTTTTCTATAACCTGCTTTAATGCTTCTTCGTTCACCCAATCGTCACTGTCAAGTACCTTGAAATACAGTCCTGTAGCATTGGCCAAACCGGTGTTTACAGCTTCCCCATGCCCTCCGTTTTCCTGGCTGATAACCCGGACAATATTCGGATATTTCTCCTGGTATTCCAAAGCAATTTTTTCCGTGTCGTCTGTGGAACCGTCGTTCACAATAATAATTTCCATACAATCCCCGCCGGACAACAGGGAATCAATGGCACGTCTCATGTAAGCTGCCGAATTATAGCAGGGGACCGCCGCTGTCAGTAATTTCATCCTTTATATATCCTCCTCATACCAAGTTTTCGGGATTTAGGCACTCCAGTTCCTTAACGACAAATCTTCCGTCCTTCCGGATTAAAACATCGTCAAAATAAATTTCTCCCCCTCCGAATTCCGGTGTCTGTATGCATACAAGATCCCAGTGGATTGCGGAATGATTTCCGTTGGGAGCCGAATCCTCATAGCAATTACCCGGTGTGAAATGGAACGAACCCATTATTTTTTCGTCAAACAAAGTATCTTTCATCGGTTTAAGAATATACGGATTTACTCCCAATGAGAATTCACCTATATACCTGGCACCTTCATCGGTATCCAAAACCTTGTTAATTCTTTCCGTATCGTTGGCGGTCGCTTCCACAATCTTTCCGTTTTCAAAACGGAAGCTGATGTTTTCATAAGTAAATCCCTGGAATACCGCAGGAGTGTTATATGTCAAGATTCCGTTGACACTTTCCCTTACCGGAGCCGTATACACTTCTCCGTCGGGAATATTGCATTCTCCGGCACAAGGGACCGCGGGTATGCCTTTTATGGAGAAGGTCAAATCTGTACCGGGGCCTACAATACGTACCTTATCCGTACGGTTCATATAATCTTCCAGATTTTTCATGGCTCTGGCCATTTTGCCGTAATCAAGATTGCAAACTCTGAAATAGAAATCTTCAAAGGCTTCCTGGCTCATATTTGCAAGCTGGGCCATGGAGGCATTGGGATAACGCAAAACCACCCATCTGGTTTTCCTTACACGGACATTATGATGTACCGGTGTCTGATAATAGGTTTCATACATTTGCATTTTTTCCGGAGGTACATCCGCATTCTCGGCAATATTCTCCGAGCCTCTTATACCTACGTAGCATGCCATCTGTTCCATTTCGGCCGCGTCACGCTTAGCCATTAAGGATAACTGTTCTTCCGTGCAGTTCAGCAAAACCTCCCTTAAAACTCTGGGGCTGGTATAATGAACAAAAGGAAAGCCTCCCGCTTTATATACTTCTTTTACAAGCTGTCTGGCCAAATCTTCTGTGGATTGCCCGATATAATCAATATAGACTTTGTCTCCTTCTTTGACAGCCATTGAATAATTTACCAAATTGCTTGCCAATGTTTTAATTCTCTCATCCATATATGTCGTCTCCTTTTTTCTTATTATTTATTTTAATACGACAGGTTATTCCAGATAGGAAATAAATATATTACCTGCCGTTTCAAATAATTCGCTGCCTGTTTGCAGACTTATTATAACTGCTTTTCCCTGTCTTGGATCGATAACATAAATATTATAAGAATCATATCCGTAAATCAATACCGCATCATTGTATCCTGTCATGGCTATTACAGGCCGTCCTTTGGATACATAGTATAATACCTGATCCAGGTTCGCGCCCGACAAACGGACCGGAACTTTATCGGTATACCGGGCAATAATCTCATAAGCCGACATATTTGATGTGTCGAAACTTTTATTATCGATATTTTTTCCGGTATATCTGGCTAAAAGTTTTATACAGCTCTCCACACTGTTTGTGCTGCGGGATATGCTCATATTCTCAAATTGGGCAAGAACACTCTTATTGGCTTTTACACCCCGCTCCCAGACAATATGGTTTAAACTTGAAATGACAACTCCTGCTCCTTCATCCGCCTTTATTATGGCATCGGAAGCTTCACTGTATTCGTTATCCAGTTCTCCCATAATAAAAGTATAAAATTTTAGCTGCTCCGGTTTTTTCTCTTTATCGCTGTCCATATCTTTAATGTCTTTGGTTATTCTTAATGTCGGATCTTCAGAAATTACAGTGTTGACCGTAGTAATAATTTCCGGAAGCTTATCCATAGCTGTACCCGAAGGAAGTTGCATATAAAACTCCGTCAATGCCGTTTCACTGAACTTAGATACCACCTGAAGGAAGGATGTATTCTCAACATTTTGGCTCATGATGTAATCGTCGGTTGTGTCTTTAAATATTTTTTGCCCGTCTGCAAACTCCTTTTTTGCCCTGTATAACTTAATTATATTGTCCCGGACTTCCACACCGGTAATATAATAACCGTCTTTCTGATAAGATTTCAGAACTTCCTTTTGAGTGGTACATATTTCAATCCTGCTCAACGGAATAATAACCGTGCCGTCAACCGTCGTGGTTATTTCTTCTTCAGAGGCAAAACCGTATATTATATTAGAATCTATCTTATCCAACAAAATAATTTTATATCCCTCGCGGGTATCGATTGTCTTTATATTCCCCGTCTCAATATCCATAATTTTAATATTGCTTGCATTTCCGGCGTCTGATCCTTCCTGCCAGACAACATAACCTTCTTTATAAAAAGGCAATACATTATCCTTTTCTACATTGTCGGCCAATACCGTCAGTTGTCTGGTTATCAAATTATATGCATATATACTGCCGTATATATGGAAATAAAAAATATCAAAGGAATTCTTATAGGCAAAACCTCCCATATTTTCTTTCAGTTTCTGAAAAGGTTCATCAACAGGAATATATACCTTTTCCTCGATGCGCTGTTCCGCCCTGATATATTCATACAAAACTATGGCCACTCTTCCTTCGTATTGACCGCGGTTCATATAACCGTAAACCATAAAATCAATATTACCTTCTGGATCCATATTTAAAATGCGAATATCATGCTGATCATAAATATCCCTGATATAATCCGTGTTCTCCTGGCGGAACGAAAAAACCCGGACAATCTGGTTGTCTTCCAGATTATAAAGCCACAACTCCCTGTTTCTTACAAAAGCAACATTCTTCTTGTCGTCACTTACCACATAAGGAACATCGGTATCGGAAGTAATACCTAATTTCAATTGCTTTTTTTGCACATTGGCAAGGCTGACATCAAACAGGGATTCCATACGCCGCTCGTAATTTAATAAATACATCCGGCTCGGTGAATACCTCACCCTGTAATATTCCTTTACCCTATAAAATTCAGGATTTCCCGAAACATTCGATTTAATAACATAATCCAGGACAAAAGATGAAATATCGGCATAACTTTCCGAAACTGTCGGGATTACTTCTGTTATAAACTCAGGCTGTAAATTTCCCCAGGTAATCAAGTCGAAACTGGAATGTATGTTTACGCTTGCCAGAGACGTATTGTCTTTCTTTCTGTCAGGCTCAAGATATTTTGCATAATCTTCCGCCTTCTTTTTATCCTTTATGGCTTCATGAAATTCCATCACAAAATTTACTTTTTGAGCAAGGTTGTCGCTTTCATATTTTTTTATCCTGCTATAATAATATATTTTTTTGCTTTCGCTGGTAACTAAAGTTATTTTTACCGCATATTCCCTTTCATTCAGAATATCATTACCCAATCTGATTTTAGCCGTCTTAACGTCATTTTCTTCGTCAAAAACGCTTACAGACCCTTTTTCAACCAGTTCATTTCCGATGAATTCTCTTACTTCAAAGTTAAGCTTCTTTATTTCATAATCCTTTTCATCTATTAAAACTTCAAATGTCCCCTCCTGTCCCACAGGAGTAAGCGCCTCTCTTACGGCATTGGCGTTAAGACTGCTGCTGTAACCGTGAAGCCGGTTAATATTTACCCCTTCCGTTCTTATCGTAATCAATGGGAAAGTGGCCTCTTCCATAACCGTAGTATTATCGATATCAAATACCACTTCCTTAATATCTTTGCTGAAGTAATAAAGAGAAGCGATAAATATCCCTATTAAAATAATGATACGATAAATATGCTTTAACAATCGGAATTTCCTTTCCCATAAATTTTTGTAATTCAATCAATTTCATCAATATTGCAAACATGGGCCAATTGTCGGGTTAATTTATACCGTTTTGACCACACATCATCATATGTATTTTACCTGCATCTCAAGCAATAATAAATACCATAATTTTCATAACTGATTTACTTGTAGAGTATATTATAACACAATAAATTTTTATTTAATAGATTCCTTGTTAAACAGTTTTCTTAAATTTTATCCAAATTATTTACAAATTTCACATTCAATCCCGGTTCGCATATATTAGTAATAAAAAGTTTAGGAGCACATAAATGCTTAATTCTTCTCATATATCGAAGTCAGAAGGCGACATAAAGACAAACGCTCAGACAAAAGATGATAAAATTTCTGCTGATAAAACGAATCAGCCCAATACCGCCACCACCATAAATAGCACCTCTGCCGGTTCCGGCATGCCTTCGGATGGCACTACCCCCCGTGCCGGTGCACCTTCGGACGGTACAACTCCCCGTACAGGCATGCCCATAAACGGTACAATGCCAAGAACCGGTGCCCCCGACTCTACTGTTCCACGCACAGGCATGCCCATAAACGGCACCATGCCAAGAACCGGCACCCCCGACTCTGCCGCTCCTCGTACCGGTATGCCCATAAACGGTACCATGCCCAGAACCGGTACCCCCGACTCTGCAACTCCAAGAACAAGTATACCTATGGATCGTACTACCCCCCGTACAGGCATGCCCTTGAACGGCACTATGCCGAGAACCGGTACTCCCGATTCTGCCACTCCTCGCAACGGTATGCCCATGGATCGTACCTCTCCACGTACAGGTACACCTTTGGATCGTACCACCCCCCGCACAGGCATGCCCTTGAACGGTACCATGCCACAAAACGGAATGCCTATGAACGGAACATCTCCTCGTACTTTTATGCCTCAAAATAACAACATTATGGCACCCCCCAATGTAATGCAGGAAAATATTCCGTATAGCCAGATAAATTATATACCCATGCCCAAAGTCACTCCTTATAATACCCCTATGGGAATACCTCTGTACCCTCTCTACGGTTACGACAGTTGTGAAGAATTAGATAAGGATATGAATTACCTGAAACAGCTTTATCCCAATACCGCCAGGCGAATACAGAAAGAAGTCGATAACGAATGCGATAAACTGGAGTACGACGGAAGCGTAATGTTTGACGAATATCCGGATAAAGTAGCTTTAGATAAAATAATTGACCGTGTGTATGAAAAAGTAAAAGATCTGGATGATACTGCCGAGCTTGAGATCAACAGTTTTTCTTATCAGCCCAGAAGGCGTCAGAATCTGCTCAGGGATTTTGTTACCATAATACTTCTGAATGAAATATTTAACAGAAGACGTCGCTACCGTAGCAGAAGACGCTGGTTTTAAACATTAAAAATGCTGTTACAAAATGTATTTTCAAGGGATATAATCCCCTGAATACCGTTTGTAACAGCCGTTTTTTTACCAATCCTGATTGATTATCGGTGTAGCCAGATATATCTTTGTCTTTTCGGTTTGATTATCATATGTCATGGCTATCTGTATATTAATTTTACATCCGGCAGTCTCGATATATTCATCTATCAGCCCCGTATATGCATATACGGTATAAACAGTGTCATCCTGCCAGTAATCATATGCGATTTCTCCCTGAAGTTCTTCCACCAGCCTGCGGGCCATATCTTCCTTGTCCTCTTTTGACATAAAATCCGATATATAGCCCTCATACTGCATTGTAACCTGCTTTTGCTTTATTCCCAGTTCTTCAAAGGCATTATCAAGGAGTTTCCGATACTTTTCCAGACTTTGTATAGAGTCTTTTATCTTTAGTCTGACAATAACATAATTTTTGAGTTTTACCGATTCATCGGTATCCTGTTCCAGACTGACTACTTTTAAAGAAGTTATCGCTTTTTTTGCCTGTTTATTATAAGCATATTCCGTCCTGTTACCGTTTTTGCTGATTTCGATTTCCTTATCCATTCTAAGTCCGATAGCATCGGCAATATATCTTATGATATCCTTTTTGTCGGCCTCACTTAAGAAATCATTGTGATGCTGTGTAACGATTTCCAAACTGCAGTCTATATCTTCGGTACTTGTCTTAACAAATGCCTCTGCAATTTGAAAATTCTTAAAAAAGGCTCTGTTAACCAAAACCTGGGTTATCACCGAAAGCCATAAGACAGCAGCCATATATAACGTGACTTTAGTTCGTTTTAAAGAAAAAATACGTTGCAGAGTTAACGTAAAACGATTTAAAAATTCCAAAAAATCACCTCCGCTTTCGGGTTTTATAAGCTAACTGTCAGTATTCCCAAAAACGGAGGCAAATATACCTTATCTTTCACTGATACGGCAAAACACTTTTTGATGCCAAATATCGGTATACTATTTTTATATGTTCAAACGCCTTTATTCTTCCTCAAGCATTTTAATTCTTCTGATATGCCTTTCGTCACCAGAAAATTCGGTGTTCAAAAAAGTATCTACTATTTTAACTGCAAGTCCGGGGCCGATAACTCTTGCGCCCAATGCGAGAACATTGGCATCATTATGTAATCTTGTCGCTTCAGCACTGAAACAATCATGGCAAAGAGCGGCTCGGATTCCTTTCATCTTGTTGGCGGCTATCGATATTCCTATTCCAGTTCCACAAATCAAAATCCCTTTGTCACATTCCTTGTTTTGTATAGCTCTGCAGACTGCTTTTGCATAAACCGGATAATCACTGGTATTCACTTTTCCGCATCCGAAATCTTTATATTCAATTCCTTTTTGCTCAAGATATTTGATTATTTCCATCTTTAATTCATAACCGGTATGGTCGTTCCCTATTGCTATCATTTTGTATCCTCCTTATCATTGTTTTCCTTTATTTTATAAACAGTCTTTTTTACCAGCCTGGCCAATTCCTTATAGCATTCCTCATAATCCACCAGAGTACCGCCGTAAGGATCCAAAACATCCCCCGTCTCACCGGCGTACTCCTTAATAGTATATACATTTACTGCACCGGGATAATTCTGCATAATTTTTCTTTTCTGATCCTGCGTCATGGCAAGAACCAGAGTGTTCTCATCGATTTCCGATTCTTTAAGGCCTTTCGCCCTGTGATTGGGAAGTTCCAAATCATACTTTTTCAATATTACTTCGGCTTTAGGATTTATCGGTTCACCGAATAAAACTACAAGCCCTCTTGATAATACTTTAATGTCACCCTCACGTTCCAGGCTCCTGAAGATAGCTTCTGCCATTGGGCTTCTGCATGTATTTCCGGTACAGACAAAAATAACTTTTTTACATTTAAACATCTGTTACCTCCTTAAAGTCTAATCAACTTTGACAACCCTGTATCCCGCCGCTTTAAGCAAACGGTTCATAATAGCCTGTCCCAAACCGTTGTCTGCAAAACTTTCGGAGAAAATATATTCCGTATGGAGGGCATCGAATTTTCTGAGTACAGCATATAAGCCCGCCGCAATAGTATCTTCCTCTCTCCTTGAGCCGATTACTTCCACGGTTCCGTAAAGATACATATCCTTGGTCTCTTCCGTCGCTATTATACCTACGGTCTTTCCTTCCTCAATATATCCTTTCGCTTTCTGATTGATTGTATCGGCCACATTTTTTATACTGCCCTCATATATGGTAAGGCAGCCTTCCGGCGCATAGTGCCGGTATTTCATTCCCGGAGCTTTTGGTTTTATATTTTCATCCATGCTCATTTTCAGGATTGATTTGTCATATTCGACTTTGCCAATCACATTTTCCAGCATGGATTTCGTAATGCAACCGGGTCTTAAAATCATAGGTGTTTCCACCGTCAAATCCACTATTGTCGATTCAAGGCCGAGGGTAGCTTTTCCGCCGTCGATAATCATATCAATCTTACCGTACAAATCATCAACCACATGTTTCGCCAGAGTAGGACTGGGCTTTCCCGATGTATTGGCACTGGGAGCGGCAATAAAACCTCCTGCCCGGGCTATAACATCTCTTGCTATTTTATTCGCAGGAAGACGTATGGCAACGGTTTCAAGGCCTCCTGTCGTATTATAAGGGACTATTTCCTTTTTATTAAGAATCATGGTCAGAGGCCCAGGCCAGAATACTTCCGCCAGCCTATATGCCTTATCAGGTATATCTTTCGCTATGATTTCAATATTTTTCGGATCGGCTATATGAACAATCAGCGGATTGTCGGAGGGTCTGCCTTTGGCTTCATAAATTTTTCTGGCAGCTTCGGGATTTAAGGCGTCCGCTCCCAATCCATATACTGTTTCGGTAGGAAACGCAACCAGGCCTCCGTTTTTTAAAATTTCGGAAGCTTTATTAAGATCATCCTCTTTTAATATACCGTTGTTTGCTTGTACTACTATTGTTTTCATCAGTATTATTTGCTCCTTCAAAAGGAATTATTTAAGTTACTTTTGTAACTGTATCCGTATATCGAGGATTATATCACTTTTTAAAATATTAATCTATAGTTTATCGATATCCGGTTTCATAGAAAGTATAATGAATTTTAATTCGGCGTATCTATCGAATCTAAATATTTTAATATGCCTGAACTTATAGCCCGGGCCATTTTCTCCTGATATTCAGGATCAATTAACAAATCCGCTTCTTTCCTGTTGGAAAGATAACCGCATTCGACTATAACCAAAGGACATTTTGTATGTTTTAACATGTAATAGCTCGTATTTGACTTTGCTTTTCTGTGATTACCGTCATTTATGGTTTCCTTGATCTGTTCCTGTAATGTTATTGCAAGCTTCTCTCCCGCTTCAGAATCTGCATGATAAAACACCTGCGCACCTTTTACACTTTCCTGGGTGAAACTGTTCTGGTGGATACTGACCGCAAACAAGCAACCGCTTGAATTAATTATTTCTATTCTTTTGTTCAAATCCGCCCGTTTTTTATTTGAATCACTTTCAGAATATAATCCCACATCTTCCGTTCTTGTCATAATTACATTAATGCCTTTGCCTTCCAGTATGTCTCTTAACCGCAAAGCTATGGCCAAATTTATGTCTTTTTCCAGCGAGCCGTTTACTCCTACTTTGCCCGGATCCCTGCCTCCGTGGCCCGGATCAATGACTATGGTAACATCGTTTTTTCTTTTTTCCGAACTGCTTTCATAAATCAAATTTCTCATGACTTTAACCGATTTATCCGAGGATAAAATCCGGGCAATTATAATCAACAACAAAAATAAGACACTGAAATATTTCTTCTTCATATAGCTATCTTCACAGACCCAGCTTTCCATACAGGTTTCCCTATATATTATGAAGAAATTTCGAGTCCTATTCTCACATCCGCTATTTTGGCATATCGGCTTTTGCGGAAGGCAGTTTTATGTCCAAAATGTAATTATGAGGCAGCTTCTTTACGGCCGCCTCATCATGATTTAATTCATATAACGTATTATAACATTCCAGACATCTTCTTTTTCCAGCCCCAGCTTCCATGCGCCCATACCGGCCACATCGGCTTCATAAATGACTTTCATTTTTTCTTCAATGGATTTTTCATTTTCCAGCCACATCTTATAAACAGAGCCGTCTTTTTCAAATTCTCCGTAATAGCTTCCCACTTCTGAATCCCATTCCGGTTCTATGCCGTTATCCGTAAATACTTTCTCCGCCGGTGTCATGGCGAGGCTTTCGCTGGAAACATTTCCTTCTTTGGTCTCCTTCCATAATCTCGAATAAAACGGAACGGCTATTATGGTCTTTTCTTTCGGGACCTCTTTCAGGGTGTCATTAATGGCGGCTTTTACATAATCGATTGAAGCCACGGGACCGATTACATCCGACCCGGCATGATGTTCGTCATAAGCCATTACAATTACGTAATCCGCAATTACTCCCTGTTCTTCTCTGTCATAGTATTTATTATACGGAGCGGGGACAAAATTATCCACCGATAAAACAATACCGTTATTTCTGCATTTAACCGAAAGCTCACGAATAAACTGAATAAAATGTTCTCCCGCTTTCGACGGTATTCTCTCAAAATCTATATTGATGCCGTTGATTTTGTATTGTATCGCCGCTTCAACCAAGGAATTGGAGAATTTTTCCCGGCGGGAGGTATGAGACAAAAGCTCATACATATCCACGTCGTTGTTGAAATCATCAACCAGCGCCCATACTTCCAGGCCCAAAGCTTTGGCCTTTTCCACATATTCGTCACTTGCCAGGGACGATATTGTACCCGTAACATCGGAAATGCTGAACCATGTGGGAGATACTACGTCCACACCTTTGGTATGGCTGATCAATTCCTCCAGTTTCAAACCGGCATCCTTGTTAAAAATCTGATGGAACACCAGATTTATTTTCCCATCCCTTTTCAGCGATGTATATTCCGGAGCTTCATAGGTACTCTCAATTGTTTTGTAATAAGATTCCCTGACATGCTTTTCCTTTACATATCCGATAATTCCGTCGGATGTCATAACCTTTACAAAGCCTTTTTTCGGAGCCTCGTCCTTAACGATATACATAAGTTCTTCTCCGGCCGGAAGCTGGACCAATATGGGGCTCTTAATATCAGACTCGCATCTTAACTGGGTGGCTTTGCCAACCTGGGTAAATAAATAATCTCCCCATTTATAATCGACTATAACACGGTTAGGTTCCGAAAAATATTGGTAATTAATATCGGAATATTTTTGCACAAAATCCAGAGCGATATATACTTTATCACCGTATAATTTGATAATAGGGTACTCGGAGGATGCTTCTGTCTTAATCATGCTTTTTGTTATTGTATACTTATTGCTGGCGGCATCAGCCTGAATAATCTCCGTGGGAGTGGTGTAAGTCAGAATATTTTCATTTTTGTCCCAATAAAATCTCCGGTTAAATTCATTGACAACCGTATCATAATCGATATAGACTTTCTGGTTGTCCAAAATACCGTATTTATCGTAGATTTCATCCTGAAGTATGATTAACACTTCATTATCCTTCACCCCGTAATATTCAGTCAAAGGCATAACCTCATTACTGGGAGTCATTTTTTTGACTACGGCTATCCCTATCCCTGCAACCAATATTATAATTGAAACAATTATACCGACAATTGCAACTTTTGTTTTTTTATCCATACTATCCTCCGGAAACTTGTTTCAGATAAAACGATTTTTACAATTTATATCTCCAATTATAACACTTTATTAGACAGCCGTCATTACTAAATTTCGACTTTCGGTCAGCGTTTGCCGAACAGGAATCATAAAAACAGGTGCCTTCTGTATTTTCCTTATGATTTCCCGATAAATTATGCTTTAGCCATATTATCCGTTTCATAATTTACGATGATCGTTAAGGAAATACAGATGACACCCGGTTCTTTTTGTAAAACACCCTGCCAAACATCATTCCGCAAAAAAAACGTCCGGCCACAAAAGGGAGCCAAGATTGGGAATATTTAAATATAAACGCATCGGTTAAGTATAGAGGGCTTTTAGATCCTGCTTTTTTGCATTCGTTAACGGTTATAAGCTCCTTCCGCTGCGGTTTAGATCCGTCACGGCTTAGTTCGTTGCAGCCCCAAAAGCACATTTTACCGTCAGTCAACAACTTACATGTCCGTATTAAGGAGGTGCCTAAACTAATATTTTATTTAATCGGATAAGAAGGTTATATGTGTGATATGTGATATGTTATACTTTTTACGTTGACTTACGCTCAGGGCTGTAATTTTGTCATCCGAACAAACGCAGAAACAATTTGACCGTTTCTTCCGACAATAAAGCGGAATCCTGTTCATAGGGAATTTTAATGAATTTTTTTCCTGTTTCTTTTGACAATCTTATGAGGTCCCTTTTGCCCGCACAGGGGATCATGTAAATCCAGTTTCCGTTTCCCCTGATATCTTCCAGCAATTTAAGAAACTCTACCGCTTTGTACCGGTTCCATACGGCCCGGTCTCCTATTATTATTTTTGTACCGCAACGCATAAATTCTTCTTTCCAGAAGTTAAAGTCCGTTCCAAAGTCCAGAATATAACAGCCGTAATCTTCCGACAATATCCCGGAAATATCATTGGGTGCCACATTTTTGTAATAGGTTACCCGATCAAAGGAAAAAGAATATCCGTCTTCTTTATTCCATTCGTATGATGCCTGAAGCCGCTCAAAATCTCTATGGTCATTGCATTCCAAAAATGCCGTTTTTATTCTTCTTTCCGTTCCGAAATAATTTGAAAGAAGCATACCTGTATACGTCACTCCGGCTCCGCGGTTTATCCCTAACAGGGCGACCGTTCTTTTTTCACAGCTGTAATTATTGCCAATTTTTTTAAAAAGCATCGGTTTCCTTTTCAAGGCGCCACTCCCTCGGCACATAACTTAACAAGTTCACTGTAAAATTCCCGGCCGACCTTGTCTTTAGGCATGGCAAACGGGTCCGGTTCATAGGGAATCCTCAGGCATATCCTGTCGGACATATGTTTCAGTATATATCCGAATTGCTTCCCGTCTACGAAATTGAACAGATATATGATATCTTTATATTCCGATAAAATTTCAATGGCGTCCTCCGAAAAGTCAAGCTCCCAGTCTTTTGCTCCCAGTACGAGAATCTTTACCCGGGATTTCAGGAACTCATCCTTGTTATCCGGAGTAAGCGTGCCGTAATCTTTTACAATTATGTCGTAGCCGGAAAAGTCCCACGGATCCGCCTGTTCATAATCCGTAACAGGTATGCCTTTATATTTCAATTTTTCCCGTTTCCTTTCCGGATCGAAGTATCTGTTTTGAATCCGCCATATACTTCTGCTGGCGTTCTTCTCAACGTACAGGCAGTTGATGTTATTATTGATCAAATAGCTGCATAGGCCAAAGGACATATGGGTTGTACCTATTCTTTTTTGCGCTCCCGCCATACCTATCTCAATCGATGACCCCGTTTTTAATTTGCATTTTTTTCTGTCAGTGATTGCCGATAAATCTTTTTTAAGCCGGGACACGGAAGCATACCTATGGGACGGATTATACCTCAGGCAACGGATAATAATTCTTTTCAGATTTTTATCAACATTTGTCGCAAAATCAATATGCTCTACATTATCCTTGCCAAATTCTAAAATCTTACCGGTAGCCATAAAATATAGTAACATACCTATACTGTATACATCACATCTTTCGTCAACGGGATTTTTTCCATACAGTTCCGGTGCCGCGTATCCCACGGTTCCGTAAAATTCGGTACCTGCACCGGCTTCATCCCGGAATATGGCACTGCCGAAATCTATTAGCTTTAATTTCGTTCCGGTAACTATAATATTATCGGGCTTGAGATCCAGATATAAAACCGGTCTTTTTACCGAGTGGAGATAACAGATTAAATCACAGATTTGAAGGGCAAAATTAATAATAATATCTTTGCTGAGATGGTTTCTCTCCGAAACATATTCTCTTAAAGTATATCCTTCAATATATTGTTCAATAATATAGGAACCATCTTCATCTTCTTCAATATCATAAACTATAGGAATACATGAATGTTTTAAATCCTTTAATATTTGTGCTTCCTTAAGCTGTAATTTATATAAGGGATGATGTTTGGGGATGAATTTAATTGCCCGATATGATTTCAGTTTGATATGTTCTGCAAGATAGACTTTTGAAGTGCCTCCAAATCCGAGGAATCTAACGATGCGGTACTTATCGAACAGTAATTCCTTAATTTATCCTCAATTAATCCTCCTTTCCCATCGGCAATCCTTGAGAGGTTCATCAATATTTATTATATCCATAATATGGAATAATGGCAAGCTTTTTTCATTCTGCAACAATACAAACTTTTTATGCATAAATGTACAAGATGACAAAATCATTGTCTAAAATTATTGAAAAATAATATACTTTTATTCATGCAAAATTCACAACTTATTGTATTGACTTTACTTACTTTTTCACTTATACTCTTTTTACACCGATGGTTGGTCATAATTGTATCTATAAGTTAGTTCCTGTTAGTACAGAAAGGGGTGTACTATATGAAGATAGAAAAGATCAACGACAACCAGATCAGATGTACCTTAAACAAGAACGATCTGATAGACAGAGAATTGAAAATCAGCGAACTCGCTTACGGTACCGAAAAAGCAAGAGCTTTATTCCGCGACATGATACAGCAAGCATTCTATGAGTTCGGTTTTGAAGTTGACGATATACCTCTGATGATTGAAGCAATTCCGATATCACCCGATTGTTTGGTATTGGTTATAACAAAGGTTGAAGATCCGGATGAACTGGACACCCGTTTCTCCAAGTTTTCATCCTTCAATACCAACGATTTATCAGATAAATTAGATGATGATTCATTCGGGGACGAGATAATCAGTCCTTTTGAAAATTTCGAAGATTTTGACGAAGAAATCGAAGAACCTTCCAGCGAGACTGAAGCGGGCCCTGAACCCATAGGTATAAGCAAATCGGATGTTTTCATTTCATCCTCCGACTTTACCAAAGTTTACACCTTCGCTTCTCTCAGTGAAGTTATAAAACTTGCAAAAATACTTCGGGGAATGTATAACGGCAGCAATTCGCTATACAAGGATCCTGTTACGTCAACATATTATTTGGTAATAAATATTTCCAAAAGTTCACCCGAAGAACACAATAAAATAAACAACATCATCTGCGAATACGGTAAACCGGAACGTATCAATTATGCTTCCGTTGATTTCTATGAAGAGCATTATGAAGTAATTGTTAAGGATAAAGCATTGCAAATCCTGTCTGACATGTAATATCAGGGACAAAAACAGGATGCCCTCAAAGCTTTTAAATCAGCTTTGAGGGCATCCTGTTATTTTATATCTACATAACGGTAAACATTATTCGGTATCTTGCTGTACATTTACTATTCCCCGATCACAGCATTGATTCTGTCTATAAGTTCATCGGGGTCAATTCCGTGTACCATTGCGGCCTCTTCCAGGGTTTCAGCCTGCGAAGCGGGGCATCCGAGACAATGCATTCCTATATCAAGTAATACCGGAATAATATTCTGATCCAGAGCTATTGCCTGGCCAATTGTCATGTCTTTGGTTATAGCTGCCATATAATTACCTCCTTCGGTGGTCATATCTACCACATTATAAATCATATTCGGCTCCAATTAAGTAGCCTTGGCAACATTATATTCTATTCAATCTTATACGTCAAGAATATATTTATTCTGTAAGTTTTTTCACTTGCATTCTTTATATACATATATTAAAATTAAATAGACTGTTATAATATAACTAAGGAGGTAAGTCATATGGCATATAAAATCAGTGATGAATGTATCAGCTGCGGTGCCTGCGCGAACGAGTGCCCTACCAGCTCAATTTCCGAAGGTTCCAACCATTATGAAATTAATCCCGATACATGCATAGATTGCGGTGCTTGCTCAGAAGTATGCCCGTCGGGTGCAATTTCTGCATAATATGAATGTGTACATATTAAGGGCAGACGGAAAAAAGTAACGTATCATAATTAAGCCGAAAATCAGTAATATATTGATTTTAACGGAAAGATATTATGATAAGCCCCCTGAAAACAGGTCATATGTTTAATATTATGGCGATGGGGTTTCGAAATTTAGGGATACATATATAAACTCACACAAATATACAGGCTGTGATCCCGTGTCATAACCGGAAAAGCAATTGTCCGCTTATGGCCACGCAATCACAGCCTGTTTACTTGTACCGTTATGTGAAGCCATATCCGGATTATTGATTAATATGCCACAAACCCCAATAATAAAATGTTTAATCAAAAGAATTCATATGTATACCTTATGCTTCTTAAAGAATTTTGATTTCTTTCTTCCTCTTCCTTCCAATACGGCAGCGGTATGTAAACGGCTTCTTTGATATTCTCTTAATGTCGCATCAAATTTTCTGTAACGTTCCTCTTCCCTTTCTTCCAGAAGCCTCATCAGAAAATGCATTTCTTTTATAACATTATCCGTCACGGTCGTACTTATTTCTTCCGACAATTCGGCATTGTTCTCCTTTAAAGCCGATGATATAATCTGATTCATTATGGCTCTGAACTGGCTCATTTTATCTTTGGCTTCCGGTTCGATTTCTTTGTTATGGTTTGCCATAAGGCTTGTCTCATTATCTTTATCCGTACCGGTCATACTGTCATCCGTGCTGTCGCCGGCTGTACTGTCATTTGCATCGTCATTTATATTTTCTTCAATATCAGCTTCATCTTTAATATCGGACTTTATATCATCCACAACATTTTCATTTAAACCGTCACTAATATTAACATCATCATTAATATTATTAACATCCGCATTATCATCAATATTCCCGTTAACTTTGCCTGAAGTATTATCATCGATCCGCATTTCATCCACCTTCCCGTTCATTTCTTCCCTCAGCTTTATCATTTCGTTATTATCAAGGGATTTTAACTGCTGCAGGTTAGGTAAAAGCAGTTTTATGGCCTTCAGCTGGAATCCCTGTTCTTTTAACTTTTTAATAGTCTTTAATAACTCAATATCGGTATCTTTATAATACCGATGACCCAATTCATTCCTGTCTATAGGCAGAGCCAGTTCCTCTTCCCAATACCGCAGTGTATGTGATTCAACTCCGACTCTTTTTGAAGCCTCAGAAATCATATACCTAACATCTTCCATTGGTAATCCTCCATAATTTATTTAAAGTCCGAGCTATTGTAATTATTTTCCACTTATACATTATAACACAGCTTGTCTCAATTTCAATATATTTTACTAATATTTCCATTTAACTTGTCGACAGAAAAAGGGGACACTTCCGAGAAGCGTCCCCTTTTCTACACAATCACTTATTATACATTACATTTCTTCTTCAATATGTATAATGTTTCGCTGTTGTTATGTTCAGAATCTATTATTAACCATCCTATATTAACATTATCTTTCCAGATTGGCAAACTTGGTATACTGAGCCTGCCATGCCAGCTTAACCGTACCGGTAGGGCCGTTACGCTGTTTTCCTATAATGATTTCCGAAATACCGGGTTCCTTTGTATCGTGGTTATAATAATCGTCCCTGTAAATAAACATTACCACGTCGGCATCCTGCTCTATGGCGCCGGATTCTCTCAAGTCTGACAATATAGGCCTTTTATCCTGACGGAACTCCACCTGGCGGCTTAACTGTGACAAGGCTATAACAGGTACGTTTATCTCCCTTGCCAGTGATTTTAAAGCCCTTGATATTTCCGATATTTCCTGCTGCCTTGACTCTACCCTTTTACTCCCCGACATTAACTGCAGATAGTCTATTATGACAAGTCCGAGATTTTTTTCTATTTTTAGCTTGCGGCATTTCGACCTGAGTTCACTGACCGATATGGCTGAAGTATCGTCAATAATCAGATTGGAATCACCGATAATTCTGGCGCTTTCCATAACGCTTGCCCATTCGTCGGCCGATAAGTTGCCGGTCCGAATCTTTTGCGAATCGACTCTGGCGTTCATAGCCAGCAACCTTTTAACCAACTGATCCTTGGACATTTCCAGACTGAAAATAGCGGTCGTTATGTTTGAACGTAATGCCACATACTCGGCAATATTAAGTGCGAAAGCCGTCTTGCCCATGGAAGGTCTGGCTGCAATTAAAATCAAATCCGAAGGCTGCAGGCCTGCCGTTTTATAATCCAAATCATAAAAACCGGTGGCAACTCCCGTAACATGTCCCTGATTTTTTGCAGCAGCTTCGATACTGTCTATGGTTCGGAGTACCACTTCCTTAATATCGGCAAACTCCTTAGTTCCGCGGTTTTGAACTATGTCAAAGATCTGTTTTTCGGCCTTATCCAGAATGACGTCCAGTTTTTCCTTATCCAGATAACAGTCATTCGCCATTTCCTCAGATACCTTGATAAGTCTTCTTAAGACGGCTTTTTCCTTGACAATCTGCGCATAATATTTAACGTTGGCCGAAGTAGGTACAGAAGCGACCAAATCCCTGATAAATTCCAGGCTGCTTAATTGCGCCGGAGCATCCTTTTCTTTCAGCCGGTCCTGAAGAGTGACCAAATCTACTGGCTTTCCCTCATTATATAATTCCAATATGGTATCAAACAATAAACCCAGTTGCTGATCATAAAAATCACTGCTGCTTATTACTTCCGATGCCACTATAATGGCTTCCTTATCCATTATCATGGAACCTATGACCGACTGTTCGGCCTCCTGGTTATGCGGAAGCACCTTTTTTATAAAAGCTTCATCCATCGGTAATCCTCCTGTAAAGCAAGCGTTATACCGCTTCTACTTTGACCGTGAGTTCGACACTTACCTTGGGATGCAATTTTGCCGTAACTTTATAAATACCTGCATTTTTTATAGGATCCTGAAGCTGGATTTTCTTTCTGTCCAAGTCTATGCCGGCTTGTTCCTTTAAGGCAGTCACTATTTCTTTTGTCGATACGGATCCGAAAGTTTTTCCTCCTTCGCCGGCTTTTATCCTGACATTGACCGTAACGGTCTTAAGTTTCTTTCCCAGTTCCTCGGCTTCTTTAAGTATTTCTTTCTGCCTTTTTTCTTCGGCTTCCTTTTGCAGCTTTAATTGGTGTAAATTCTGCTTTGTGGCTTCCACACCGAGTTTTTTAGGCAAAATATAATTCCTTGCATATCCGTCGCTAACCTTAACAATATCACCTTTTTTTCCAAGGCTCTTAACATCCTCAAGTAAAATAACTTCCATAAACACTGCTCCTCTCTGATACTTTCTAATACTGACCGATAATAATTCAATACAAACTTATAACAGAATTTCAACCTATATACAAACATATTATCTTTACCCGGCTAAATTTCAGATTTCCCCGTCTTTGACCATTGTTTCGAGGGTTTCCTTTATCTTGCCGATAGCCTCTTGTATGGTACAGTTTTCCAACTGGCAGCCTGCAACGCTAAGATGCCCACCGCCGCCCAGTTTTTCCATGACAACCTGTACATTGACTTCATCAATCGATCTCGCACTGACATAGATCTTATTATTAAACTCAGTCAGAACGAATGATGCCTTAATATCTTTTATGCTCAGAAGCTCGTTGGCAACCTGTGCCGCCAAAACCGTAGGGCTGTCCGCTTCATCGGCGGCACATACGGTAATCGCAAAACGGTTTAAAAACACTTCCGTATTGTTTATTGATTCAGCTTTAACCTTGAATTCTGAAAAATCGGTCCTGAAAATTTTTCTGAGTCTTACCACGTCGGCACCGTTTCTTCTCAAATATGCGGCAGCCTCAAAAGTTCTGACACCCGTTTTTGTCAGGAAATTGTTTGTATCAATCATAATTCCCGCATATAAGGCGTCCGCCTCAAGAGGCCGAAGCTTAAGGTTCCCGCCGATGTACTGAAGTATCTCCGCAATCATTTCGCAGGTTGAAGATGCATACGGTTCAATATAAGACAGGGCGGGATTTTCAATTGCCTCATTTGTCTGCCTGTGATGGTCAAATATAATAATTGTCCTGGTATAATGAAGAAGCTCCTCGCATTCCAGCAAGCTGGGACGGTTGACATCAACAATTACCAGCAGAGTATTGGCATCCACCACTTCTTTTGCCTTTTCGCTGTTTATAAACAAGTCTTCCTCGTATTCCGGATTTTCTATAAAACGGCCAATCATCGGCCTTATGGGGGATGTTATTTCGTTTATAACTATATGGACTTTCTTATTAAAAGTCTTTCCTATTCTATAAACTCCGATGGCCGCTCCGAAAGAATCCACATCGCCGATTGCATGTCCCATTACAACTATTTTGTCCTTGCCTTCAACAAACTCCCGGAATGCATGGGCCTTTACCCTGGCCTTTACCCTGGTGCTTTTTTCGACCTGGATGCTTTTGCCTCCGTAATAGGATATCTTATCGCCGTCTTTTACAACCGCCTGATCCCCGCCTCTTCCCAGGGCAAGATCAATGGCAGCTCTGGCATACTCATATCCGGCAATGTAGCTGTCGGCATTTACACCTAAGCCGATGCTTATGGTAACAGCCATCTCATTGCCGATATTGACGTTTCTGACCTCTTCCAGAATGGAGAACCTGGTACTTTGCAGTACCGAAAGATATTTCTGTTTAAAAACAAATATAAATTTATCTTTTTCCAGTTTCTTTATAATCGCATCTATACCCTGCATATATTTGTTAATCTTTCGCTCAACCAGAGCCACCAGCAGGGATCGTCTTACTTCATCTATACTGTCCAGGGCTTCATCATAATTGTCAATATATAAAAGGCCCACAACCAGCTTCTGATTTTTGTTCTCTTTTTGGAGAAGCATAATTTCCGTTTCATCAAACATATACATGGCTATGATGGAATTTGGGGTATCCCATGCATTTTCAGATTCATAAAACGTCCAGTTATCATCGTCAAAACTCGGCGATATTACTTTTCTCAGTATTACTCTGTAATTACGATTATTTAAAGTTGCATGGGCTATTTCATCTGCTCCTGTTTTAGGAAGAACATCCTGCGTAATTTCCGGAATTATATTTGAAATGTTTTTGCCGATTACTTTCTTCCCCTGAAACAGGTCTGCAAATTCATTGTTTCCCCATTGTATTTTACCGTCATTATCTAAAAGGGCATAGGGAACAACCATTTCTTTTAACAAGCGTTTTTGAACCTGCGCAAAATCCATGCCGTATCTTATAAGCTCTGTATATATCTGATTCCGTTTTAAATAAAATACGGATAAAGCCAGTAAAAAATACAGCAGGATAAAAGCTGACATTACATAACCTGCTTTTTTGTCCAGTACATATATGCAAAGATTCATGAGTAGTAAAAGCACGGTCAGATAAATCGGCCACAAAAAGTATGCTTTTAGTGTACTGTTCAATCTTAATTTTCTACCCATGTTTATACTCCTTTGATTGGGTTGATTTCTAAATAATTAGCCTATCCCAAATATTATAACATTAATTGATGAGTATTTCTACATTTTTTAACCGGCTTGTCAGTCCTGCCCGTTCTTCCGTTCAGTTCATGTCTTTCATAAATTTTATTATGGCCTTAGCATCATATTTATCTTTACTTAATAATCCTGCCACAACACTTGTATACTCCGGCAACTGATTTTTCCTGTTCCACAGAAGCGGTATGCCGAATAAATCACGGACCATATCTGTCACATTTATTCCCAGTGCTTCAAAACTGTAAGTCATAATATCAGGATGGGCACAGGGCTTTTGCATCTTACGCTTACATGGCTTGCACAACCGGCAGCTTCAGCCTGATATATAGTAAATATCCTTATCGATTAGCATTCTCAGGGTTTTAGATCGGAA
>ENA-OWOZ01001282-OWOZ01001282.1-bioreactor-metagenome-genome-assembly--contig:-NODE-1282-length-24104-cov-4.831689_pt1 | contig 24104 bp, 20 predicted proteins | sample MGYA00238140_ERZ651804 | MGnify/ENA primary metagenome ERZ651804 (study PRJEB26910, sample SAMN07631232) | bioreactor metagenome | isolation source: Switchgrass digestor | place: USA: Dartmouth... | reverse complement strand
TAGACGAATGAGATTGCCGCGCCCCTTTCAGGGGCTCGCAATGACATATAAGAGGACTTTTCATTCATCGTGGCCTGCACCACAGGTGATAATTGCGAGACCCCGGAGGGGTCGTGGCAACCTCGAACAGTGCCTGCAGGTAGGTGAATGAGATCGCCACGGCACTTCGTGCCTCGCTATGACATACACAAAGGCCACCTTATGTGTCATTGCGAGCCCCGGAGGGGCGTGGCAATCTCGAACATTTAACCGCTAATAGACTTCTTTGACAATCGTAGCGGAGGCTTCAGCCTCCGCATTTAAAGAGCATTTTCATTCGCAGTCTGCACCGCAGGTGATAATTGTCGTCATTTCGTAGCGAGGACGAGGTACATCATGAAAAATATTTCCTACATCAAACGCAATCGTCTAAATAGATTGCTCCTGGTTTGTCTGCTGATTTCTCTGCTGGCCAGCGGCTGCGGGCTGGGCAGTGACTCCGGCACCGTCCGGGTGGTTCGAGTTGTGGATGGAGATACCATCGAGGTTAGCATTAACGGAACAGCTGAAAAAGTGCGCCTGATAGGAGTGGATACTCCCGAAACTGTTCATCCCACCATAGGAGAAGAACCGTACGGCCGGGAAGCCAGCAACTTTACCAAAAAGATGCTGACTGACAAAGAAATAAAACTGGAGTTCGATGTGGAAGAACGGGATAAATATGGACGGCTGTTGGCTTATGTGTGGCTGGAGGATGAGCTCTTCAATGAAGTGCTGTTGCGGGAGGGCTATGCCCAGCTGGCTACCTATCCCCCCAATGTCAAATATGTAGAGCGTTTTAAGGCGGCCCAGCAGGAAGCCCGTGAGGCAGGGCGGGGATTATGGGGCTATATTGAAGAACCCCAGGATGAACCTCAGGGCTCTGACAGCATTTCCGCCGGGTTCTTGGGCAATCGCAACTCCAAGAAATTTCACTACCCGGATTGCCCGTTGGGGCAAAAAACCAAATCATCTAACCAGGTATGGTTTGCCTCCAAACAGGAAGCTCTAGATGCCGGCTATGAACCGTGTGGTTCCTGTAAGCCTTAAAAGTTCCGCAGTCAGACCTGACTGCTTAGATATTGACTCAGGCTGGCAGCCTGGTAGCCGCGTTTGCTGATTTCCTGCAGAAGCATGGGCAAGGCCTGGGTAGTAGATGGGGTAACTTCATGGAGTATCACAATAGCTCCAGGGCGAAGATTCATTAAAACGTGGCTGACGATCTGGGCAGGAGAAGATCTGTAATCCCGGGGATCTACAGACCACATGACATTCCACTGGAATCCGACCGAAGCTGCCGCCTGCAGGACATTAATACTGTAAGCTCCGTTTGGAGGGCGAAAATACGGCCAAAACTGGCCGGTTGCCTCTTGGATCAGCATTTTGGTTCTCTCCAACTGCTGGATGACCTGGAACTGGGGCAATTGGGTGAGACTAATATGATCATAACTGTGCACACCGATATCGTTTCCACCCTGCTGGATGGCTGGTAACAAATCTGGATAACGTTCAGCCTGTTTGCCCAGGATAAACCAGGTGGCCTGGCTGTTGTATCTTTTTAGTGCCGCCAGGGCCAGAGGGGTAAAGACCGGTTCCGGACCATCATCAAAGGTGAGGAACACTACGTTTTCTGTGGTTTCTATAAAACGAGCCGTAGGTATGGCCATCCATCACACCTCCCCAAAGCCTGTCATGGAACTCGTCGCCAAGTATACATGACCGCTGATAAACTCAGTTAATAATACATATGATACAATTACCGTTGATAATAACCGGCTATCTAAATGTTGTTGATGTGAAAACTGCTTTCACGTCATACAAAAGACAGCTGTATTGTCATTGCTGTGAAAAGGCTTCCTTTTGTGTCATTGCGAGGAGCGCAGCGACGTGGCGATCTCTTTTTCGCAGCCTGGGAGCCTCGTTTGAGATTGCTTCGCTGCGCTCGCAATGACACAAATGGTGACTTTTCATTCCGTGGTCTGCACAACAGGTGACGATTGCTGTGAAAATGGTCTGTGCTGTGTCATCGCGAGGCACGAAGTACCGTGGTGATCTCTTTCAACATACCTTAAGGCACCGTTAGAGATTGCTTCGCTGCGCTCGACACAAATGGTGACTTTTCACTCGTCATGACCAGCGCCGCAGGTGACACTTGCGAGGAGTATCCGGATAATCTCTTTTGATAGCAGAGGAAAACGATATGAAAATTACCCTTGCCCAATTAAACCCCCTGGTAGGGGATATACAAGGAAATACCCGGCGCCTGGCCGAAATTTGGGAGCGCTGTGACCAAGAGGGCAGCGACCTGTTGATTACTCCGGAGATGTACCTGTGCGGGTACCCGCCCCAGGACCTTTTGGAAAGAAACAGTTTCATCGACCAGATGGAGGTAGCCGTACAGTACCTGCGCCATGAATCCCGGCGCTTTTCCCGGTGCGGCCTGCTGGTAGGAACTGCGGTGCGGGACCATAAGATACCGGGGAAAGGGCTTATCAATGCCGCAATTTTAATCTATGAAGGAAATATCCTGCATATCCAGGGAAAATCGCTGCTGCCTACCTATGATGTATTTGATGAGCGCCGTTACTTTGATCCCGCTGTTCATCCGCAAACAGTTGCCTTTAAAGGTTTGCGCCTGGGAATATCCATCTGTGAAGATGCCTGGAATGCTGATGAGTTCTGGAAGGGGAAACTGCCCTATGACACAGATCCCATTGCTATTCTTGCCCAGCAGGAGGCAGAGCTGTTGATAAATATGTCCGCCTCCCCCTTTCACCGGGGCAAGGACACACTGCGCCTTAAGCTGCTCCAGTGGCACGCCCGCCGCCACCAGATCCCCTTTGTATGGGTCAATCAGGTGGGGGGAAACGATGAACTGCTTTTCGATGGAAACAGCCTGTTTATTGATGAACAGGGACGGGTGGTACAAGCTCTGCCCGCCTTTGCTGAACATATTGAAACTATAGACACCAGCCAGCGGGACAGTGAACAGAAGTACCCCTCTATGGAGGAAATTGAATCAGTATACGAAGCCCTCCTGATGGGTATCCGGGATTACCTGCGAAAAAACGGGTTTTCCCGGGCCGTTTTGGGTTTATCCGGCGGTATTGATTCCGCAGTAACTGCCGTATTGGCCTGCCGTGCTCTGGGACCTGCCAATGTACTGGGTATTACAATGCCTTCGCCTTTTTCCTCTCCCGGCAGTGTGACCGACTCCCGGGAACTGGCCCGGAACCTGGGTATGGCTTTCAAAATTATTCCTATTGAGCCTCTCTACAACTGCTACCTGCAGGCCCTGGAGAGAGACTTTGCCGGGCTGGATAGGGATATTACCGAGGAAAACATCCAGGCTCGTATCAGAGGCAACATACTCATGGCCTATTCCAATAAATTTGGCTACCTGCTGCTGTCCACCGGCAACAAGAGCGAGATGGCGGTGGGATACTGCACTTTGTACGGGGACATGAGCGGCGGGCTGAGTGTTCTGGCCGATGTGCCCAAAACCATGGTCTATGAACTGGCTGAGTATATCAATCGCCACGAGATCGTCATACCGCCGCAGATAATCAGCAAACCCCCCTCCGCTGAGCTAAGCTATAACCAGTTTGATCAGGATACCCTACCGCCTTATCCAGTGTTGGACAGTATCTTGGATCTCTTTCTGGAGAAAAACCTGTCCAGCCAGGATATAATTAAGCTTGGTTATCCTGCAGACACAGTCAATTGGGTTGTGCAGGCCCTGCGCCGCAGCGAATACAAACGCAGGCAGGCTGCTCCCGGACTCAAAGTAACCTCCAAAGCCTTTGGCATAGGCCGGCGCATGCCCATTGCCGCCCGCTACACCCTGTGACTCCTGCTCTGCTCGTGCTCACTTTTCCTCCCAGATCGTGCCCCTTACGCACCTTACACCCTGAAGCCATTCCTTCCCGCCCATCTCATCTCTGCGGTTGGATTACCTTATGTTACCTTTGACCCGTTTCAATCGCCCTAGGTAAAATGTTAATAGACCGAAAAAAAGCGAAATAAAGGGATATTGGCAGAAATAAGACAATAAACCAACATAAGGAGTAGGTCAATGCAGTACATATCAAAGCGCATAATCATTTCAGTAACTATAGCTGTTACCGCTGTAGCCTTGCTGCTAGTGCTCAAGTTTGCCTATGCTTCCTCACCCCCCCTGGTAGAAACGGGAGATTTCACTTTGAACCGGGACAAAGCCACCTTGATGGGTACTATAATCGATTCCGGGGGGCAGGATATCCGCCAGTACGGTTTTCTCTGGGGGACAAGCCCGGACCTGCAGGAGGCCGAGACCCTAATAGTTCCCGCCAGTGCGGAAGGCTTTGGCATGGAAATAAGCAATTTAGCGGAGGGCACTACCTATTACTATCAAGCCTTTGCCGTGAACAGCAAGGGAACCGGCTTTGGAGAGATTAAGAGCTTGACAGTGCCCGAAAATCAGGCTCCTGTTGTTGAAATTACCAGCCCGGCTGATGGAACCGCAGTTACTCAGGGAGAAACGGTTGCTTTCGCGGTAACCGCCAGGGATGACCAGCAAGTGACGAGTATTGTCTTGGAAATAGATGGGTCAGTCCACCAAGAGGTGCAAAAGGCCAGCCTTGAGTACCAGTGGGATACCAGTGAAGTTAAGCCGGGTACATATGAGGTAAAAGCTATCGCTACAGATGGTCAGAAAATCACTGCCCAAACCATAAAAGTAGAAGTTAAGGCTAAGCCGGTAAAGACAGAGATAAAGGCCAAACCGGTGCAGCCGGCCAAGGCTGCTTCTGAAGTCACTTCAACTGCCGTCAATACAGAGACGGTTTCCCGCGGGGCATCTGCCCAATTTGCACCTGCCTACAACAGCAGTTATCCCAAGCTGAGCAAAGTTAATGGCTATTTTGGCCAGTTTCGCTACCGGGATACCTATGGCGGCAGGATTGAAATTGATCCCCAATGGGTAAAAGAGAATATAGTAACTATTACTCTGCCTGGTGTAAACCGTCAGGTTCAGGTACATAAAGATGCCGCTCCGGCATTTATTAAAGCCTTCACCTATATCCAGAATGGTACGGCAGTTATTAACGGTAAAACCGTACCCCTGCTCAGCCTGGTAAAGACCATAGACGGTACCTGGGTTCCCCGCCACATCGGCTGGAATATCAACCGCAACCTGAGCAACCATTCCTGGGGCACCGCTATTGACATCAATGCCAGCGACCATTACCGCTATGTAAACCCGGCCAAGGAACCCTATGACCCCAATTATATTCTCTGGGAGAAAGCTTTTAAACCAGCAGGCTTCAGCTGGGGCAACAGCTACGGCGACGCCATGCATTACGAACTCCTGTGGTAAGAAACCAAGGGGACGTTTAATTCATCTTATCTGTCTTTGAGATCGCTGCGTCAATCCGCTTCTTTCGATGACACTGGTGATGGCTTTTTTTAAAAGCTATCTTATGTCATGGCTGTGAAAGGGCTCTCACTGTGTCATCCCGAGGAGGGAAGCGACGTGGCGATCTCCTCTTTCTGCATCTTTATTTCCAATTTTGGTTTCTTAAGCCCACCCTATGTTACAATAAGATAACACCTATCATACTAATGCTCATGGAAAGTAGGTAGCAGCCCGTGATTTATTATTTACCCATTGCCCTTGCCATTGCAGCCAATGTGATCTATCACATTTGCCAAAAATCCATGCCCCAGCATATAAACCCGATGGCGGCTTTGCTGGTTACATACATCACTGCAGCGATATTATGCGGTGTGTTCCTTTTATTTGAACTGAAAGGGCAAAGCATTGCGGCAGAAATGGGCAAAATAAACTGGGCGCCCATTGTACTTGGTTTTGCCATATTTGGACTGGAACTGGGGTTTTTCCTGGCTTACCGGGTAGGCTGGAACATCAGCCTGGGAGCCCTGGTGGCCAACATTGCCGTATCGGTACTGCTGATTCCAGTAGGCATAGCTGTTTACAAGGAAACCATAACCAACACAACCGCTTTGGGCATTATTCTATGTATTGCCGGATTGATACTGGTTAACCGCTAAAGGAACCCATCTGTCATAGCCCCAAGGCACCGGATAGTATTCATTCTGTAAGGGGAATAATGAAAATATTCAGAGGGAGGTATGTTTTATGTTCAAAATCCAGCACTCTCTCAATGAACCTAGATTCAGGATAAAACGAGTTTTCCTGGTCATCTTTGCCCTTTTGCTGCTGATCAACATCGCGGTGCCATTGCATGCTGCCAGCGACCAGCCCCTGGTATATGTTTTGGAAGTGGAAAAGACAGTTACCTTTGGCACTGCCCGCTATATCGAGCGGGGATTGGAGGAGGCCCAGTCCAAAGGGGCTGACGCCTGTATTATAAGCCTAAATACACCGGGAGGCCTGGTGGATGCCACTTTGGAAATAATACAGGACATGTCGGCAGCCAGGATCCCCGTAATTACCTATGTTAACCCCGAAGGGGGCATTGCCGCTTCAGCGGGGACTTTCATCCTTTTGAACGGGCATATTGCCGCTATGGCCCCGGGAACCACCTGCGGTGCCGCCATGCCGGTAACCATTTCTCCCTCTGAGGAGGGCACTCAGGCTGCCGATCAGAAGACCATCAACTTCCTGGCCGGGCATATGAAGAGCATCGCCGATCAAAGAGGGCGTCCCGCTGACCTGGCCGGCAAGTTTGTCACCGACAACCTGGTATTGAATAACCGGGAGGCCCTGGAGAAAGGCGTAATCGACTATGTAGCCGCCGACAAGGAAGAACTGCTCAATAAGATTCATGACACTGCCGTTACCATAAACGGGCAGGAGATAGTGCTCCGCACTGCCGGGGCCCAAATAGTAACGGTATCCCACAATACCAGTGAAAAAGTCACCAATCTCATCAGCGACCCTACCCTGTCCATGCTGTTCCTTACTATAGGCGTAATGGGGCTGCTCATAGGTTTCTATTCCCCTGGGTTTTTCCTGCCGGAAACCCTGGGAGCCATTTGCCTGATTTTGGGCTTATCCGGCGTTGGGCTTTTCCAGAGCAATCTGACTGCCGGTTTGCTGATCCTGCTGGGTATTGGCCTCTTAGTTGCGGAATTATTTACTCCTACTTTTGGCATTCTGGGAGTTGGCGGAGTAGTCAGTATCGTTATAGGTATATTGCTGTTCCCCAATGAACCCCTGATGCCGGGCCGCTGGTTCACAGCTTTTAGGTTTATGGCTCTGGGGGTTGGTTTGGTAATGGCGGGATTCCTGCTGATTGCAATTCTGGGTATCGCCAGGCTGCGGGGCAGGAAACCTGTCCAGGGTAACATGGAATCCTGGGAAGGAGTAGCAGCCACTGAACTGAATCCCAGGGGTTTAATCCGCATCAGTGGTGAAATATGGCAAGCGGAGACTAAAGATGGGAATACTGTTAAGGAGGGAGAGTTGGTACGGGTTGTGGAACGCAAAGGTTTGCTTTTGCTGGTTGAACCTGTCAAGCAAAACAAGAATGGAGGTTAGATTATGGAAAACCTGTTTTCCAGTATTGTAATCGCTGTACTGATACTCTGGATTTTAAGTGCTTCCATCAAGATTATTCCCGAGTATGAACGAGCCGTCCTCTTTCGGCTGGGGCGCCTGGTTGGCTATCGCGGGCCGGGGTTAATCTTCATCATACCTATAATAGACAGAATTGTGAGGATATCCCTGCGGACGGTAGTTATTGATGTGCCCCCTCAGGAGGTTATTACCCGGGATAATGTTACCTGCAAGATAAATGCGGTTCTCTATTACCGGGTAGTGGAGCCCGACAAGGCGGTAGTAAATGTGGAAAATTACCATGAAGCTACCAACCAGCTGGCCCAGACTACCATGCGCAGTGTGGCAGGAACCGCTGAACTGGACGAAATACTCTCTGAACGGGAAAAACTTAACCAGACCATTCAAAGGATAGTCGATGAAACCACTGATCACTGGGGTATAAAGGTGTCCGCAGTGGAGATCAAAGACGTGGTGCTGCCCACGGAGATGACCCGGGCCATTGCCCGCCAGGCGGAAGCCGAAAGAGTGCGCCGCGCTGCCATAATTCAGGCGGAAGGAGAACGCCAGGCTGCGGAACAACTGGCCCAGGCTTCGGAAATACTGACCTCTACCAAAGGCGGCTTGACCCTGCGGGTACTGCGGGCTTTGCAAGAAGTATCCGGTGCCCCCAGCAACACTATCCTGTTCCCGCTGCCCATGGAACTCAGAAAAATCTTACCGGGGGACGAATAAAGACTGCCTCATTTGAATGCAGAAGTATTAGCCGGCTCGCTCCGGGACTCCTCGCCCGGCTGATACTCCTGCATCCCGGCTGATACTCATATTTAAAACATGCAGCAAGGTTTTCCTTTATCGTGATCTATTGTACTGGTGAAAATTGCTGGGGGAAAAAACATTTGCCGTGTCATCGCTAGGCCCCGCCAGGGAACATGGCAATCTGAAAGGCCACGGTAGCGTGGGTGGGGGCAAAGCAGACCGCCATGCGCTGCGCGCTTGCGATGACACGACACTATGAAGCCAAGAACTTATGAAGCATGAGGCGACATATGTTGTTTTCGGTAAGAGAGCCTCAGGGGCCAAGTCCCTGAGGCTATTTGCTGTCTTACCAAATCTTACGGTATGTTTCTGCTTTGGTATTAAACTACCAGGAAGGTTAGCATGCCAAAGATAGACGACTGTCAATTACTCCGGCAGCTTGGGCTGATACCAATGGAACAAACATGCAGGCTGTACTCCAGCACTGGCTACTAACAGCAAAAAGGCAGATAACGTGCTTAATAATCTAAATTTGAACATCGTTTCCACCTCCTTCCAATTGGTGGTGACCACCTACCGATATTTATAATAGTTGGGGTATAAGACACAATAGTTTTGAGCTGAAAGGGTCACAATCAGACTTGAATGGGTTATATTCGATATCAAAACATTTCAAAAATTAAAAAATACCGGCGAAAGCCGGTAAATAGTGTCAAATTATCGGAGGTCAGGGTTACTTTTGCAGTTTCATGCGGAAAGTTTTTTCCTGATTGCGGCTGAGGGGAATTTTTTCGCCTGTTTCCAAAACAATCTGGAAAGTGCGGCCGGAAGGAACAATTTCTTTAATGCGTTTCAGATTTACCACATAGCTTCTATGGCAGCGGAAGAAGTAATACTGAGGCAGCTTGCTGTGAAGATCATTGATATTTTCTTTGGTAATATGAATCCCGTTAAGTGTCTGTATAATATTCCCGCTGGGTTGAGCTTCAATATATAAAATATTGCTGGGCTTTAAGAATACATTTTGTTTCACTGTCTTTATCAAAACAGGAACCTCATCTGAGTATCGTGATTTGTCCAGCAGCTTTTTTACGGTTTTCTTAATTCTCTCTTTATCGAAAGGCTTGAGAATATAATCGACGGAATACAGCTCGAAAGCTTCCAAAGCATAATCAGGATAAGCCGTAGCGAAAACAAAGGATAGGTCTTCATTTTCTTTCGCTAATGTGCGGGCTAATTCTAAACCGTTTATATCCGGCATATCAATGTCCAGAAATACTGCCTGGGGCTGGTTTACTGAGGCTTTCTTCAGGGCTTCCTCGCCGCTGGTGGCAATATCCGTAGAAACCCCAGGTACTTGTTCAATTATGGACTGAAGATATGTACCTGCTGCAAGCTCATCATCCACTATAAGGATTCTCATACCCCTTACCCTTTCGAAAAAGTCAAAATCCTGTCAACAAAGTGAATAAAATCGTAGCCAGCAGGTGATACCGTAAAAGCTTGGGCTATGATACCTATTGCCATAGGCAAAACCAAGAAGTTTAAGCCAGGTATAATGGCAGATATCACCAGGATAATCCCATAGGCAAACATAATGAATATTGACCAGTTCTTAAATTTCTTTCGTTCTTCTTCACTGCTGATAGGCTTATTCTCGGTTTCACCGGGAGCATATTTCAGGATTATTACCAAGGATACGGCGAACAGTATAGCTGCATCCCAATTAATTATAAACTGTGACAGAATAGTGTTGAGGACCTGTACTGCCCACCCCAGTACCAGAAACCAGACAGTCCCGCCGATAAGGCAGCGATAATATGCGCTGCAGTGCTCTCCGCCGGATGCCAGGCGTAAGATACCGGCAGTAAACATAATAATCAGGACTTCAGTTAAAATACCCAGCAGCCATGAGAGGGAAATAATCACGATAAACTTTATAATTTCACCTAAAAGAACCTCCAGACCATAGGCCATGCGCAGCTCCTGACGCTTGTCACTGTTAAGTTCCCGGGCCAGGTAGGCTGCAAATCTTACCGACAGTTCGTGAATACTCATGCTCCTTTCCTCCTTGGATAGCATACTGTAAAGCGGGTGCCGTATTTCGGGTGACTGCTTACCAGGACCATGCCGTTGCGCCTTTCAACCTGGTATTTTATTGAAGCAAGTCCGATACCCCGATCACCTGCTTTGGTGGAAAAACCAGGCTCAAATATCTTGTTTTTTAAATCAGGAGGGATATAACCGGGATTTTGAGTCTGGATCACATACAGTCCTGATTTTTCAAAGAACTTTATTTTGACAGTTCGCCGGAAAGGTTCACAGTCTTCCACAGCTTCCAGGGCATTGTTAAGCAGGTTTCCTACTACGGTTACCAATTCCATAGGCGGTACTTTAAGATACGATAGATCGGAGTTCTGCTTTATTTCCAATGAGATATTTCGTGCGGTAGCCACACCTGACTTTACAATCAAAAGGGCACTGAGTTCAGGATATGCCATGCGTAGCAGATTGTTGGTCACCTGTATGTCTTTATAGAGGGTGTTTATGTAATTCTTGACCTGGTCCACCTGGCCTAAAGCCACCATCCCGTAAATCACCTGCAGGTGGTTGACAAAATCATGGCGCTGGGCTTTTATGACTTTCATCATTTCCTGCAGGTTATCTATATGAAACTGCTGGAGTTTCACATACTTTTCCTGCCTGGCCAGGGAAAAAGTTTCCCAGCTCAAAGCTATTGATAATAAAACTGCTACAACGATAACCAGAAACAGGGCCGTCAACATGGTGTCAAAAGAAACTTGCTGTTGTTCTTGGGATAGCTGATAGTGAAAGCCGAAAACCACTAATCCTACTGACAACCCTAAAATCGGCAATGATGTGATGTAAGTTTTGTTGGTTACGTCTGTCAGGTGGGGATTGGAAATGTTAAGAAGCTTAATATGTTTACGCCTGATGTAGATTATCAGCAAGGCAAGAAAAACAAACTCGGGAAAGGGGAATAGCAAGCGCCAAAGGGGATCGGCCAAAGCCTCTTGTATGCTGACTCCGCTGAGGTCTGACACTAGAGGAATGAACAATAATTCGGCGAAAGCAACGCCTAAAAAGCCCAGTATGATACTCACCAGCGAAAGCCATAGGGGAATTTTGCAGACTGAGAAAAGCAGAAGGGCCAGTAAAAATAGCTGGAGAAACGCATTGGACCCGGGCGGTATTGGCAGCATACGGATAAAATAACTGACAACAGCACCGAACAGAGCTATGGTTATTATATCTCGGTTGGACACTTTAGCTCCTATTAAAGATAAACCTAAATACAATAATATCAGGGTTTCCGGGAATGAATGTATAAAAACCAAATATAATGGCATTTGTACCATAGCATCCGCCACCACATCATTGTGATGCATCATTTGTATAGTATAGTGCGTGTGACTAAGTACCGACATATTTTCCTTATAATACCACAATAGCTTAAACATGGTAAAGACTTTGCGGGTGAATGTAAAAAGCAAGGTATAGGTGAATGACAAATACTTTCCCTGTTTTTAAATTTTGGCAGAAATATATTTTAAAATGGCCACAGCATGGTAGAATGTGACTAGTCATATCTTGCAGGGATGGGGATGGAAGAATGATTGGTGAGGTACATGCCGGCATCTATAGATTGCGTTTGCCTGTTCCCGGGGCCTTGAGAAGTATAAACAGTTATCTGCTCAAAGGGCGGGATGGCTGGACCGTAATTGATACTGGACCTGGTTTTCCCGGCTGTCGCGAAGAATGGGAAACCGGCCTGCAGGATCTGGGCATCGATTTCAGCGACATAAAACAGATTTTGGTTACCCACGGTCATATAGACCATGTGGGCCTGGCCGGCTGGCTGCAGGAAAAGACCGGAGCCAAAGTCATTATGACAGAAACCGAATACAAAGGGGCTTTTTATCCCGATGAAAAGGAACAAGTCGGTTCCCAGTATTACCGGGACGGCATGCTCAGCCTGGGAATCAAGGCAGAGGAAGTTGACCAATTGACAGCTATACTGCGGATAGCAACGGAGGTGGCAGAACCCTGGCCCCAGGTAGAGTTCCTGGAAGAAAAATCAATAGTGTTGGGAGACCGCGCCTGGGAAGTGGTTCTCACCACCGGCCATACCAATGCTCACGTCTGCCTCTTTAACCGGGAAGAAAAGCTATTGCTGTCAGGGGACCAGATTTTGCCCACTATCTCCACGGTGATCCGCTTCCCCACCAGTGCTGAAGACAACTCCCTGCAGCAATATCTTGATTCCCTAAGAATTATCCAGCAGCTTAACCCTGCCAAGGTACTGCCCGCGCATGGAGAACCCTTTTCTGACCTGGACGCTCGCATCGACCAGTTATTCAAACACCATGAGGAGCGGCTGGGGCTGATAAAAAGCTGTCTTAAGCAAGAACCCAGAATGGTCAGGGATATTGTCCACGAACTATTCGGGCCTAAACTGGATGTATTCAACTTGTTCCTGGCCACCGGGGAGATTACTGCCCACCTGCTGTTAATGGCCTCCCGGGGCGAGGTCCGGCTTGATCGAGACGAGGCTACCGGGATGCGGACCTTTTCCCTTATCTGACGGCGGCAGTTTGCCCTGAAACCGGAAAAAGCACTGTAGGGCTTTGGGACTGTCCCCCAAATGGCATGCAATGAGATCGCCACGCGCTACGCGCTCGCGATGACACAATGGTTGCCTTTTTACTAACATGAAAGCCATTTTCACAGCAATGACACTAAAGATGACTTTTCATTCATCGTGGTCTGCGCAGCAGGTGACAATTGCGAGGCACGAAGTGCCGTGGCAATCTCTAACCCCAAATGATAGTAAGCTTTGTTAACACTTTCAAAGCACTGTAGTACTTTAATGTTTCCCGCACGGTGTGTAAGAATTTTGCTTGTCCGCCGTAAAGGTTTACAAGGATGTTTGAGGAGGAAGGGGAATATGGTGAGACTTAAGGGCAGGCAGCAGCTGGTTAGCATAAGCCTGGTACTGCTTATTCTGGCAGGACTGGCGGCGGGGTGCGGCGGTTCCCAGCCGGCGGAGGATTTTATGGTTAAGGAACAGGTGGCTCTGGCTGCGGAATTTGCGCCCTATACTGAAGCACCCGTGGATGAGCAGCCCAGCCTGTCACGTTATACGATCGAAGCTGATCTCAGCAACGTGGAAAACAGCAGCCGTTTCCAGTTCAACGACCAAGCCCGGCAGCGCCTGGCGGAAAACGGCTTTGTAGTTATTCCCAGTATGGACACGGAATTTTTCCTGATCTACGAGTTTAACCGCTATGACAGCGTGCCCAATTTCGTCACCACCGATGCCATGCTGCACAACTATCACCTCTATTTCCAGCATCTTTTGAAAACTGTGGAAAGGGATAAATTGATTCCTGAATTGAAAAAGCTGAACCAGGGTATGATGGAACTTTCCCGGGAGCAATACCGCCTTTTGCGGGGCAGTTCCTGGGAGAATGCGGCCTTGCGCAATTGGGCCTTTTTCACAGTAGGCAGTTGTTTATTGGATCCCCAGACCCCAATACCGGCTGAGGTGAAAGAGGTGGCAGAAGCTGAATTAAAGCTCATTAATGCCCACCAGACTACGGCTGTGTCCCCGGTAATGAGCCTGGGCCGCCAGCCGGATATCTTGGAATCCTTAAAGGAAGACTATACCCAGTACATTCCCCGGGGTCATTATACATTCAGCGAGGAACTCGAAAACTACTTCAAAGCCATGATGTGGTATGGCCGCATGACTTTCCGAGCCAAGGATGAAGATGAAACCCGCTCGGCGGTTTTGACAACCATGGCCCTGCATGATGACAAGGTATTCGCTCCCTGGGCCAGCATTTATGATACTACCGCTTTTTTTGCCGGACGCAGTGATGATCCGGGTTTTGCCGAGTATGCTCAAACGCTGCGCAAGGTCTATGGAGAAAAACTCTCCCTGAAAGACATCAGCCAGGATGAAGCCAAGTGGCAGGCTTTCCTCACCGAAATCCACAAGGTAAAAGGTCCGGCGATAAATTCCATTCCTATATTTGATCCCAGCATACAGCCTGACCGGGAGGCGGAAATAAGCGGTTTCCGGTTCATGGGCCAGCGTTACACTGTGGATGCTGACATATTCCAGCGCCTGATTTACCGGGAAGTGGGAGAGAACCAGGACGGTGAACGGCGCATGCTCCCCAAGGGCTTGGATATTCCGGCCGCCCTGGGATCAGGGGAAGCTGCACAGATACTCAAAGAAATGGGTGAATTTGAGTATGAACGCTACCCGGAGAATATGAACAAAATACAGCAGTACCTGAATGGCTTGGAGGAAGCCGCCTGGCATCAAAACCTGTACTGGACCTGGATGCATACCTTAAGGTCCCTGATTCGCCAGGTTCCCGAAGGGTACCCATCTTTCATGCTCAACCAGGCCTGGGCCCGCAAAGAACTCAACACTTTCCTGGGCAGTTGGACCGAGCTGAAGCATGACACCCTTCTCTATACCAAGCAGAACTATGCGGAAATGGGCGGAGGCATGGAAGATTTTGATGACCGGGGCTATGTGGAGCCCAACCCCCGCCTCTATGCCCGCCTGGCAGCCCTGTCCGCTCTGACCAGGGACGGTCTGCAGGCCCGCAATTTGCTTGATGAACGGGATGCGGAAAACCTTACCCGCATGGAAGAACTGGCCTTGCAGCTGAAAACCATTTCCGAAAAAGAGCTGAAAGGGCAATCTCTTACCGACGAAGAATACGAATTAATCCGCAGTTTCGGCGGGCAACTGGAGCACTTCTGGCTGGAAGCCCTGCGGGACCAGGAAGGCCCACGTAACCAATTGCTGCTCAACAACCGGGCTCCGGTGGCGGCGGATGTGGCCACCGCTCCTCCCGACACAGTTTTGGAGGAAGCTACCGGTTATGTCAACTATATATATGCCGTGGTGCCCGTGGAAGGAAAACTGCGCATAGCCAAAGGCGGGGTCTACTCCTATTATGAGTTTCCCTGGCCGGCGGAAGACCGCTTGACCGATGAGAAATGGTGGGAAATGCTGGAAAACCGGCAGATTCCTGAATGGCCGGCCTGGACTGAGTCCTTTTTCGTTCCTGCCGGTGAATGCCGGGTGATCATGCCGTGGGACCTGCAGGAAGAACAATAAGTAAAAAGGGGTTCACCCTGCTGGCGACAGTAACGCTGGTGCTGGTATTGCTGTCAGCTATTTATCTAAACGCTCCTTCTCCTGCCAAACAGCTGACCGCTGACACCGATGGCGACGGGCGGATGGAAACCTTCCAGCTGGCTGGGGGTCGGGTGACCGTAAAATCTGGAAATACCTTGCTGTGGGAGTCGGATCCTGCCTGGACGGTAACCGATCTGGCTGTAGCCGATGCCGATAATGACGGGCAAGAGGAAATGCTCCTGGTACTCTGGAAAGAAGGCAGCTTCGGTACCTCCAGACCTTTTTGGATGAAGGAAGAAGACAGGGAATACAGCAATCACCTCTTTATGTACCGGCTTACCGCCGGCCGCATGAAACCGGTATGGTGTTCCTCGGCTATTCAATATCCCATACTGCACCTGCAGGTAACCGATCACGACAGGGACGGGCACCAGGAACTGCTGGTTACCGAAGGACCTGCTGCCGGACCTTTATTCTCCATCCGGCAGCTTTTTTTCAAGCAGCAGACCACCTGGCAGTGGCAGGATTGGGGTTTTGCTTTGGAGAATCAGTGAATAAGAAGTAGTTGTCTGCGTTGTAGTAATAAAGGGAGGAAATTGAAAGTGGGACTGCCTGTTAATTTCATGATGCTGGTATTTCTGACGGTGGGTTTACTGTTCCTGGTGGCCTGGCTGCTGCAGTGGCTGTGGAATATTACCATCCCAAGAATTTTTAATATCAGGGAAATTACTTTCTGGGAAGCATTCAGGCTTATATTAATTGCCATGATTCTGTTCAAGTGACCGCATATTAATCCGACAAAAAAGCCCGGTTGTACCAGACAGCCGGGCATTTTGATTCCAGGAACCTGAAATTATTCTTTATTCAGAGCCTTCAACAGTTCATCCAGATCCATGCCGTGAACCATGGCGGCCTCTTCCAAAGTTTCTGCCTGTGAGGCAGGACAGCCGATACAACCCATTCCAAATCTCATCAAAGTCATGGCGTTTTCAGGGTTCTGTCTGATTACCTCACCAATTGTCATGTCCTTTGTCACTTTCATGCTGCTTCCCCTCCTCCTGCATGTATACTTCCTGTAAAACAACAGCTAATGGTATTAGTCAATTTTAAAACTTTTTATATTATACGTCAATATGCTTAAGAAATCTGTGATTAAAATTACAGTTTCTTACCGGTCAGATACTGTTCTGCCGAATGGGCCGCTGCCGCTCCGTCAGAAGCCGCAGTCACAACCTGTCTTAAGTTTTTCTCCCTGACATCTCCTGCGGCAAAAACCCCCGGAATATTCGTTCGCATTTTGTCATCAGTCTTAATATATCCCCATTCATTCAGTTCTATTTTCCCTTTTACCAGTTCATTGTTGGGAATATATCCAATGGCAATAAAAAGGCCGTTTATATCAAGCCTTGAGACTTCATCGTTTTTGTTGTTCCTTATTTTTACAGCTTCAAGGCTGCTGTCCCCGATTATTTCTTCAACTACCGAATTCCATACGGGAGTTATCTTGGGGGTATTTACGACCAGATCCGCGAGGATTTTTGTGGCCCGCAGCTCATCCCTGCGGTGAATAAGGTAAACTTTGCGGCAAAACCTGGAAAGATACAGGGCATCTTCTGCCGCTGTGTCACCTCCTCCTACGACAGCCACATCCTTATCCCTGAAGAAGGCTCCGTCGCATGTCGCACAATAGGAGATTCCCGCTCCTGTAAGTTTTTCCTCATTGGGAAGTCCCAGTTTTTTCGGGGAAGCGCCCATGGCCAGGATAACCGTCTTTGTTTCGAACGTCTTTTCTCTGGTCATTACCTTTTTGACATCGCCATCAAGTTCCAGCTCCACAACTTCGGTCATTTCCACCTCGGCCCCGAACTTGGTGGCCTGCCTGTACATTTTGTCTGCAAGCTCCATCCCGCTTACCGCGTCAAAACCGGGGTAATTTTCCATCTTATCAGTGATTGCCATTTGTCCCCCGAAATATGCCCGCTCAATTATAAGGGTCTTAAGTTTGGCTCTTGCTGTATATATAGCTGCCGTAAAACCTGCCGGTCCTCCTCCGACAATAATTACATCATACATGACAAATCCCCCGCTCGCTTAATTTCTGATTGTTGATGTACGGATCGATCAAATTTGGCCAATAAAATTGCCTATCAGCAGGGCCCTTACGGGCGCCGCCTCGGCACCCCTGATTTTCAGAGGTGCCGCAACAAGGAAATATTCTCCTTCAGGCACATCTTTCAGCCTAAGTCCCTCAAGGATCAGAATACCGGAATTTAAGAGAGTTTTATGGGTCGGATGTCCCGGCTGATCCCTTTCTATTCCCATTGAATCTATGCCAATTCCCGAAATTCGTTTATCCTTCAGGTACAAGGCCGCCGATTCATCAACATAAACAAAATCCTTTTCCAGGATATCCAGTAAGGAGTTTTTTGTCTTGAGAAGAATAAAGTCTCCCTTCTCAATATCCTTACCGGACAGGTCTTCTGCCGTGATTTTATTTTCAGCATCTGTCAGGTCAAACACCTTGCAGCGGGTAACCACTCTTTTTAAATCGAGACCATCCAGATTTTCGCCGTTTTCCGTAACATGCATGGGAGAATCGAAATGTGTGCCCGTATGAAGATTCATAATCAGTTTTGATTCATAAACCTTGCCGGTGCTAAAATCGGATTCAATTTCAATTAACGGACGTTTGGAAATTCTCCCTTTATACACAGGCATTTCGTGATAAATTTCCATTGAAATATCGTAGATCTCCATGGTCCACCCCCTATATGTTTATCCATTCCCTGCCGTCCCTTGCAAGCAGTTCAAAGGCCTTGACCGGCCCCATGCTGCCTGCGTCATAATTTGGGAATTTGAATTCCGTCTTTCCTCCGTATTCAATTATCCTGTCAGCAAATTTCCAGGATGCCTCAACTTCATCCCACCTTGAAAACAGGGTGGAATCGCCGCGCAGAATGTCATATATCAGTCTTTCATAGGCCTCGGGCGTGTTTCCTGAACCTCTGTTTATCTGGCTCGCGTCCATCTTGGTTGCCACAATGTTGTTGTAGGAATTGAAATCCCGTGTATTGAACTGGAAAAACACTCCCACATTGGGCTGTATCCGGATTACCAGCAAATTCGGTTCCTGCAGGTGGGCCTTGTCTTTAAAATACAGTATGTTGGGCAATGATTTGAACTGTATTACAATTTCAGACGAATTGATGCCCAGGCGTTTGCCCGTTCTTATATAAAACGGCGTCCCCGCCCATCTGAAGTTGTTTATGTGGAGTTTCAGTGCCACAAAGGTCTCTGTGTTGGAAGTGGGCGAAACTTTTTCCTCCTCCCTGTAACCCGGCACCTTAACTCCGTCAATATAGCCCCTTCCATACTGGCCAAACACAACATTGTTCCTTAAGAGATCAGGAGTAAAGTCTTCTATGGCCTGAACCACTTTCAGTTTCTCTGTCCTGATAGAATCAGTATCGAGATTGACAGGCGGCTCCATGGCGACAAGGGAAAGGATCTGCACAATATGGTTCTGAACCATATCCCTCATGGCTCCTGATTTCTCATAGTATTCTCCCCGGGTTCCTATACCCTGTTTCTCACACAGTGAAATCTGTATATTGTCTATATATCTGTTGTTCCACAAGGATTCAAACACAGGATTGCAGAACCTCAGGACCATTATGTTCTGTATCATTTCCTTCCCAAGGTAATGATCTATCCTGTATATATCTTTTTCCGAAAAAACTTCAAGCAGTTTCCTGTTAAGGTTTTTTGCCGTTTTCAGGTCTTCCCCGAAAGGCTTTTCTATGACAAGCCTTACCCAGGATTTGCTGTCATCTGCAAGGCCGCTTATTTCAAGGCCCTGGACAATGGTCTCAAAATACTGGGGCGAAACAGCCAGGTAAAAAATCCTGTTGCATCCTGTTCCATCATTTCCGGCACAGAATTTATCACACAGACTGCCGAGAGTCCCGGAAAGTTTTTTGTATCCGGACATATCTGTAAAGTCAAATTTCCTGTAAAAGATGATGTCTTTGAGTTTATTCCAGTATCTGGCCTCAACCCGGTTCCGTGAATAATTGTTTATTGACTCATAGACCTCATTTCTGTACTGTTCGTCAGTCTTGTCCCTTCTGCCTATGGCCACTACAGCAAAATTCTGCGGCAGCAGATTGTCATACACCAGGTTGTATAAAGCCGGCATGAGCTTTCTGTGGGTCAGATCCCCTGTTCCGCCAAATATGACCATGATTGTGGCTGAATTCTGGATACTTTTTTCCCTGCTCATAATTGCCCCCGTTTATTATTATTTCTATTCTATAAAAGCTGGAATATTAAGTTTCCAAACATAATCTGTTGATTTCATGAGATCATATCCAGTAAACCAGATTATAAAAAACAGGTAAAGTATTGTGTCAAAGCCAAAACAGTTTATTCCGGCTAACTTAATTATATTAATATATTACCTTAAACTTTGTGACTTTAATCACATTTATTGTTTTCAATAAGAGTTATAATCATTCTATATATTGTATATTAATCTTGTGATAATCACAACATATGGCATTATTCAGTTTTCTTTTTCTTTTACTGAAGGATAAAAAATAAAAAGCTTTACCCGGGGAGGTACATTCAATGAAGATAATCAAAAGGGACGGAAGAATAGTCGATTTTGATCCAAACCGTATAGTGAATGCCATTAATAAAGCAATGGCTGAGACGCTGCTTGGGGTGGACCATGAGCTTTCTGTCAGCATCGCCGCATCCATAGCCGGGGAACTGGCAAAAACAGAAGGTCTGAAAAGCGTTGAAGAAATCCAGGATATGGTTGAGGAAAAATTAATGTCAAGCCACAGAAAGGATGCCGCAAAAAAATACATTTTGTACCGGATCCGCAGAAACCTGAACAGGCAGGAAAGGAGCCGGTATAAGCTGCTCGATGAGGATTTCCTGTCGGAATACAAGCACAGGCCTGCACCCATGAAACCCCTGGGTGAGTTTGTATATTACAGGACCTATTCCAGATGGATTCCCGAGGAGCAGAGAAGAGAGTACTGGTGGGAGACCGTGGCACGGGCGGTTGATTATAACTGCAGCCTGGTCGACGGCACCAGCATGGAGGAAGCCCGTAAACTGTACAGCAATGTTTTTAACCTTAAGCAGTTCCTAAGCGGCAGAACCCTGTGGCTCGGCGGGACACAGATTTCAAAGGAATACGGGACAGGTAACTATAATTGTGCATTTTGTATCATCGATGATTTCAGAAAATTCAGCGAGCTTTTCTATTTGCTCATGATCGGGACAGGTGTAGGCTTCAGAATCCTGAAAGCGGATGTTGAGAAACTGCCTCCCATAAGAACAAATGTCCAGGTGATACATGAATATTACAGGCCCCTTCCTCCACCGGAAAGGGAGGATAATACTTCACTCATGTTTTCCGGAGATACGGCCACCATTGTTGTCGGCGACAGCAAGGAAGGCTGGACGCAAGCCCTGGAATACTTTTTAAGGATATTATATGACCACAGTTACCAGCAGATTACGAAAATTGTTATAAATTATAACCATGTCCGAAGAAAAGGAGAGAGACTTAAAAGATTTGGCGGAAGGGCAAGCGGGCATGAGAGCCTGAAGACCATGTTTGAAAAAATATCATCGGTTATTGCCAGGCTTGGCGCGGAAGAAGGCAAGGTAAAATGCAGGCTCAGGCCAATACATTGCCTCGATATATGCAACATAATAGGGGAAAATGTTGTGGTAGGGGGTGTAAGACGGACTGCCGAAGTAGGCATCATCGATCCCGATGACCATGAATGCATAGAAGCAAAATCCCAGTTATATTACCAGGATGAAAACAATAACTGGGTTGAAAATAAAGCCATATCCCACCGCAAACTGAGCAACAATTCCATTTTTTATCAGTCAAAACCCTCCCGGGAGCAGCTCAGATGGCAGATAAACCAGATGAGGCTGAGCGGGGAACCGGGATTCATCAACGCTGAAGCAGCCAGAAAACGCCGCAGGGATTTTGAAGGGGTAAATCCATGCGCCGAGATACTTCTCCGGGACCGGGGTCTTTGCAACCTGACCACTGTGAATGTAGCCGCCTTTGTCGATGAAAACGGTAACCTTGACAAGGACGGGCTTCTGGAAGCCCAGAGGCTCTCAGTACGGGCCGGGATCAGGATGACCTGCCTTGACCTTGAACTGCATGAATGGGACAGGGTGCAGAAAGAAGACAGGCTGCTGGGCGTGAGCCTGACAGGCTGGCAGGACGCAATGAGCGTTCTGAAATATTCAGAGGAAGAGGAAGCCGGACTTCTTTCCCTGCTCAGGAAGACTGCCCATGAAGAAGCCTCCAGGTACTCCAAGGAGCTCAATATCCCGGCTCCCCTTCTGGTCTGCACAATAAAGCCTGAGGGTACCCTTTCGCTTTTGCCCGGTGTTTCCAGCGGCCTTCACCACTCCCATTCCAGGTATTTCATAAGAAGGATAAGGATAAGCGCCCAGGATCCCCTTGTAAAAGTATGTGAGAAACTTGGATACCCGGTATTGCCTGAAAACGGCCAGGATCCTGAAAGCTGCACTGTCAAAATCATCGAGTTCCCCCAAAAAGCGCCTGTGACCAGGACAAAATATGAGGTTTCGGCCATTGAACAGCTCGAAACCTATAAAAGATTCATGAAGTACTATGTTGACCATAATGCTTCAATCACTGTGACTGTCAGGGAACATGAATGGGATGATGTGGAAAACTGGCTGTATGAAAACTGGGATGATGTGGTGGCAGTCTCTTTCCTTGCCCTTGATGACAATTTCTATCCGCTGCTGCCCTATGAAAGTATTACAGAGGAGGAATACCGGAAAAGAACTGCGGCCATGCGGCCATTTATTCCGTCCCTGCTTGCCGAGTTTGAGCAGAATGAATTTGAAACCCGTGACATGGAAGCAGGCTGCGAAAACGGGGTATGTCCGATCAGATAGAACTCATCACAGAAATTTCCTCGTGAATAATACATTGCATCATTGCCGCATAGAAACAGCGGGGCGGCTTAATCCGCTCCGCTGCTGCAGCCTGGCTTTTTTGGCCACATCATTGCCAGAAGTCAGTAATCTGTGTCTAAATCCGGTCATAAAACCCGGTTGTGTTAATTTCTCGCGACACCAGTCCTTCTGGCGGCTTCAGCCACTTTTTCTGCCACTGCCCTGCCGACGCGTCTGTCAAAAGCCCTGGGAATGATATAATCAGGGGAAAGTTCGTCTTCTCCGACAAGACCCGCGATTGCGTAGGCGGCCGCAATTTTCATTTCATCATTTATGTCCCTTGCCCGCACATCAAAAGCGCCCCGGAAAATTCCCGGGAAGGCAAGCACATTATTGATCTGGTTCGGGAAATCGGAACGGCCCGTCGCGACGACTTTGGCGCCGCCTTTTTTGGCATCGTCGGGGAATATTTCGGGCACGGGATTTGCACAGGCGAATATAATCGGATCCTTTGCCATACTTCTTACCATATCGACTGTGACTGCATTCGGTGCGCTCACGCCTATGAACACGTCAGCACCCCTGAGGGCATCCACAAGTGTTCCCTTTATGTTTCTATGGTTTGTTACAAGTGCAATTTCTTCCTTGAATTCATTCATATTTTCCTTACGGCCTTTATAAATGGCACCTTTCCGGTCACACAGGACTATGTTTTTGAACCCGTCGGCCAGAAGCAGTTTTGTTATCGATATTGCCGCAGCTCCGGCACCATTGATTACTATACTGACATCCTCTTTTTTCTTGCCGACCACTTTAAGCGCATTGATAAGCCCCGCAAGGGTGACCACGGCCGTACCGTGCTGATCGTCATGAAAAATCGGAATATCACATTTTTCCTTTAATTTTCTTTCAATTTCGAAGCACCGGGGGGCTGAAATATCCTCAAGATTCACCCCTCCGAAACTACCTGATATCAGGTAGATGGTATTTACTATCTCATCAACGTCCTTGCTCTTTATACACAGCGGAAATGCATCAACACCGCCGAAAGCCTTGAAAAGAACACATTTCCCCTCCATAACCGGCATTCCGGCTTCAGGCCCTATATCGCCAAGGCCAAGCACGGCGGTGCCGTCGGTCACAACAAGGCACATGTTCCATCTGCGTGTAAGCTCATAGCTTTTGTCTGTATCCTTCTGGATTTCCAGGCATGCCTGAGCAACCCCGGGAGTGTATGCCAGTGAAAGATCGTCCTTGTTATTTACCGGAACGGTTGCTATTACTTCTATCTTTCCTTTCCATTCGGCATGCTTCTTTAAAGACTCTTTCGCATAGTCCATAAGCATTCTCCTTAAAAATCTTTTTACTTTAATTATTTATCATCTTACCACTTAAGAGGGATTAGAATTCAGTTTAATTCTATAAAACGGGGACAGCCGCTTCAATATATTTATAAAACATATTTTATCCAAAGGAGTACAGAAGGATGTACAGATTTGCCGAAAAAATCTGCTGAAATGCAAAAAGCCCCAAACACAAGGGCTTTTTACAATATTGACTATTTATTCTGGAGGCGCCACCCAGATTCGAACTGGGGAATAAAGGTTTTGCAGACCTCTGCCTTACCACTTGGCTATG
>ENA-OWOZ01001281-OWOZ01001281.1-bioreactor-metagenome-genome-assembly--contig:-NODE-1281-length-24108-cov-23.790521_pt1 | contig 24108 bp, 20 predicted proteins | sample MGYA00238140_ERZ651804 | MGnify/ENA primary metagenome ERZ651804 (study PRJEB26910, sample SAMN07631232) | bioreactor metagenome | isolation source: Switchgrass digestor | place: USA: Dartmouth... | reverse complement strand
GCTCCTACTAAAATCTGCAAAGCTACTAATGCCTTAATTCTCTCTGGCCCCAGTGCATATTGCCCTAAATATGCAGTTGTAAGGGGTATGGCAGGTGTTATCCAGCCAGGTACAACTGGATCTCCAAGTAAGGCATGAAGTGAATAGAAGAATCCATTTATTATAACCATAGACCAAGCAATATCAAATGGGATTCCTAAGGTTTCTGTTAATATTGGAATTGCCCCTAAACAAGTAGCACACATTAAGATCCCTTGTATTGCTTCAGACCATTCCCATTTATAGTGTATAAAAGGCAATCTTATTTTAAATATACCAGCTGGTATATAAGGTTGCTCCTTTCCATGCTCTCTTCTCATATATTACTCCCCCTCATTACTAAATGTTTTCATTATTTTTACAATTAAATTTAATACATACATATATCAGCTATTCTATAATGTTTTAAACCTCTTAATTGCTTCCTCCATTAGCATATCTCTAAAATCCGGATGCGCTATGTTTATCAGTTCCTTAGCCCTTTCCCTTAATGTCTTCCCTTTTAAATCTGCTATTCCATACTCAGTTACTACATAATGTACTTCATTTCTTGGGGTAGTAACAGCAGCACCTTCATCTAAAAATGGTACTATTTTGGATACCTTGCCCTTACCTGCTACTGAAGGCATCGCAATAATTGATTTCCCTCCTTTAGATAATGAAGCTCCCCTTACAAAATCAACCTGACCACCGACACCACTAAACTGTTTATGTCCTATTGTTTCAGCATTTACCTGTCCCATTAAGTCTACTTGAATTGCTGAGTTTATTGAAACTACTTTATCATTTTGACTAATTATATATGGATTATTTACATAGTCTACAGGATAAAGCTGTATACTTGGATTATCATTTACAAATTCATATAATTTTTTGCTACCCATAAGGAATGTTACAATTGCTTTATGTGGATGTATTTTCTTCATCCTGTTAGTAATAACTCCTTTTTCAATAAGATTCAACACTCCATCAGAAATCATTTCAGAATGAATTCCCAAATCCTTTTTATCGCCTAAAAAGGATAGTACAGCATCAGGTATTGCACCAATGCCCAATTGGAGTGTGGAACCATCTTCTATGAGTTGAGCACAGTATTCTCCTATCTTCCTTTCAACATCACCTATTTTAGGTGGCTTAAGCTCTATTAGTGGTTCAGATGCTTCAACTATATAATCTATATCATCTATATGTATAAAGTTGTCCCCTAGAACTCTTGGCATTTGGTCGTTTACCTGAGCAATAACAGTTTTTGCACATTCAGCTGCAGGTTTTGTATAGTCACAGGAAATACCAAAGCTACAATATCCATGTTCATCAGGTTTAGATACCTGAATTAGTGCAACATCAACTGGAAGCCTATTTCTAAAAAGTTCAGGGACCTCATGGAAAAAGCAGGGTGTATAATCTCCTCTTCCTTCATCTATGGCTTCCCTGGTAGATGCCCCTACAAAGATAGCATTATGTCTAAAATGCTTTTCCATTTCAGGTTTCATGTATTCTCCCTTTCCCATGGCTACCATATGAACAATTTCCACTTTCTCATACTCTTTATAATTTCTTACCATGGCTTCTACAAGTGTTTGAGGCTCTCCAGTAGCATGAGCTATTACTACTCTGTCCCCTGATTTTATATGTTTAACTGCTTCATCAGCAGTACATAGCTTACTTAGGTATCTATCTCTCCAGCTCAATATATCGCCTCCTTTAATAATTTGATCTATTATTTTACTTTCAACAGTTTCTTTGCCAATGATATCATTTCATCTGACAAACCCGTTTCAACAGTTATATTTTCCAACCCTTTTACCCTATCCTTTAAATTAAATTTTATTAGATTGTCAATAGTGCCAATTGAGCTGGGACAGACGCAACACTGTCCCAGCAGTCTAAGCTTCAAATGCCTTTTTTCTTCATTAAATTCCAGAATTTCAATATCTCCTCCATGCAGTCTCAATTGTGGCTTAATAATCTCTTCCAATACCTTTATAATTTCAGCTAACATATTATCTAGTCCTCTATATCCAATATATCTTTTACTAGTTGTTTCTTCCTTTCAATATTTGACTGTCTGCTTATCATTATTCTCTGTGCCTGAGGTGAACCTGCTCCATGTAAGGATTCTGTTCTATATCCTACTGCTGCTGTACCTAATGTCATGTTTTCTATAAATCTTAAGACCTTCATCCTGTTAATTGTAGGCACACTATCTACTCCCTTTAGATATTTTTCTACATATTTGCCTATCTCAGGATGTTTCAAGTCTTTTTCAGAAGGCATAGTTACAAATATTCCTCCTGCTATGTCTTCTGCAAGTCTTGCTATTTCATATGGGAATCTTGTTACATTCTGTTTGCACACGTTTGCAAGAAGCATATCTATTTCATAATTACCAGCCTTAGTCTTATGCCCTTCACAGGAACATGCTATACCACAGGAATAAAGAGTTTCATTTAGATGTACCATTTCTATTATCTTGTCCTTTATATGTGAAGCCTTTGGCACACCATTGTAGTCAGCTATCAATGCAGTAGCACCTATTAGAACATCACCTACTCCAACTTTACATCCACCATAGCTTTGCCTATGATATCCAGCAAACCTTTCTACTAATATACCTGAAAAATCATATTCTCCACACATAAAGATTCTTTCATTTGGAACAAATACATTATCAAATATTACTAAAGCTTCATGTCCACCAAATTTAGGATTTCCTACATCTAATTTCCCTTCTTCCAATTTTCTGGTGTCACAGGATTGTCTTCCGTATATTATAGTAATTCCCTCTGCGTCTGTTGGTACTGCAAAGCAAACTGCATAATCCTTATCTTCTTCCCTCATGGTTTGAGTAGGCATAACTAGTACTTCATGAGAGTTTACCATACCAGTTTGGTGAGCTTTAGCACCTCTAACTACAATTCCATCTTCTCTTCTTTCCACAATGTGTAAAAATAAATCTGGATCTGCTTGCTTTGATGGAGCTAATCCTCTATCCCCTTTAGGATCAGTCATTGCACCGTCTACAGTTAAGTCTTCCTCTTGAACGTATTTTAAAAATTCAATAAATCTATCATGATAATTTGTGCCATATTTTTCATCTATTTCAAATGTAGTACTATATACTGCATTAAAAGCATCCAATCCCACACAACGCTGGAAACAGGAAGCAGTTTTCTGTCCCACCAATCTTTGCATTTTTACCTTTTTAACTAAATCTTCTGTGCTATTATGTAGATGTGTAAAACGGTTTATTTTTTTACCTGTTAAAGTAGATGTAGCTGTCATTAAATCTTCATATTCTGGGTTCTGTGCCAACTCATATGTCATTGCAACCGAATTTAAGGAAGGTCTTATAATAGGATGATCTACAGGATTCTCCACCTTCTCTCCTAGCAAATAAACATTCAAATTAAGCTTTCTTAAACTATCTATGTACTCCTGTGCAGTTTTTAAAGCCATAAAATCACTCCTTTTGTAATTTTACCTTTATATAGCTGCAACAATTATGCCAATTAACTCTATCAAATAAAAAATTACAAAGATTCTGAAACAAGCTGATAGTATAATCTTTGTAATTTTTATCTTTCATCCATATTAAGCTGTATAAGTATATTAAGGTACAAATAAATTTGCAGTATTGCAATTATTGTATTTAACAAATTGCAATACTGCAATTCATTTGCAGAATTGCAATTTGTTATCTCCTAGATTTTCGGGTTATTGTGGAAGGATGAACTTTTAATAGTTCAGCGGCTCTTTTCTTGTTGCCGCACTTTGCTATAGCTGCATCAATCATCTTCTTTTCAAATACTTCCATTGCCCTGTTTAGCCCCATTCCGAGAAACTTTCCTATAAAATCTTCTTCCTGAGCATCTCTGCTTCCTTTTTTGTCTTTAAATATATATGAAGGCAAATTCGTAACATCTATCTTATCCTCATGTGTAATTATTATTAAGTGCTCCACTAGATTTTTTAATTCTCTGACATTACCTGGCCAATGATATTCCTTTAATGCTTCCAATGCTGATACAGTAAAATATTTATTGGAGCCATATTTTTTATTAAAATCGTTCAAGAAGTTGATACATAAAGCTGAAATATCATCCTTTCTCTCCCTGAGGGGAGGAATCTCTATGGGAATAACATTAAGTCTATAATATAAATCCTCTCTAAACAATCCCTTTTTCACCAGGTCTTCCAGATTCTTATTGGTAGCTGCTATTATTCTAACATTTACCTTTTTTGCCTTATCTCCTCCTACAGGCTTAATTATTCCCTCGTCTATGGCCTTAAGGAGACTAACCTGGATATCTAATCGTGCTTCTGAAATTTCATCCAGAAACAATGTGGAATTATGAGCTAATTCAAATACTCCTATTTTACCTTTTTTTGAAGCTCCTGTAAAGGCACCGCTTTCATATCCAAATAATTCTGATTCTATCAGTGTTGGCGGTATTGAACCACAATTTACTTCTATAAAGGTAGAATTCCTCCGGGAGCTGTTATTATGAATGAACTTTGCAGCCATAGTCTTTCCTACTCCAGATTCTCCTGTCAGAAGTATGGTAGTATCAAATTTTGCCACCTTTAACAAAGTTCTAACCATTTGCACTGTTCTTTTATCCTTTACAATGAACCCTGGATGCTGCAGCATCTGTTCCTTAATGTTTTCCAACTCGGAACGATATTTTTGATAGAGAGCTTCTGTAACAGATAGTTTTTCTTTAAGCTTTACTAGATCAGATATATCTCTGACATTTGTTACAATATATTCCCTTTTCCCGTTTTTATTAAATACAGGGCTACTTGTAACCAGTATTTCCTTTCCTGAAATCAACTTTTGCCTTAAAGTAACCTGTTTCCCTGTACGTATTACTTCAAGGGAGCCAGATTGATTATAATAGCCTTCTTCTACCAATTGGGCCATATTCTTTCCTATAACATATTCTGCATTAATACCAGTAATTCTTTCATACGCCTTGTTCAGCATTAATACATTTGCTTCTCCATCGGTAACAAATATTCCATCATAAGATGAATCAATTATTGCTTTTAATGAATCATATAAAAATTTATATTTATTTAATTCCTCTGATATTCTCTTATTTGCATTTTCCATATGCATTTTACCTCTCCTAAATTAAGTAAATAATCTTTTGTAATACATTAAAAGCTTATTCAAATACTATAACACATTACTGCCTGAATTTTATTATATCATATAAATGAAATTTCCAATATTCTGTTAATATAAAAAGAACAACCAAATTTGACTGTAAATCAAACCTGGTTGTTTAATATTATCTTATTCATCCTATCAAACTTTTCTTCATTGTTTAATCTAATTATTTTATACTCTACAATATATTCAATTAAGGCTCCTTTAAAGGTCTTGTCAATAACAATTGCTTCTTCTCCATTTTCTGATACTCTTATAGCTTATGGTATTACAAAATAGCCTTTATCTATATTAGCTGAACCTATAAAGTTAAAAACAAACTTATAAGATAATAAGACAAAAGAACCGTCCCCTTGTTTTAGGAACGGTTTTCATATATATTAACCTACATTCTTTAACTTTTCAGCCTGGTCAGATGTTATTAAAGCTTCTATCATCTCATCGATTTCTCCGTCCAAAAATGCCTCCAGCTGATAAATTGTCTTGTTTATTCTATGATCTGTTATTCTTCCCTGTGGGAAATTGTATGTCCTTATTCTTTCAGACCTGTCTCCTGAACCTACCTGATTTCTTCTGGATTCTGCTATTTCGTCCTGTTGTTCTCTTAACATCTTGTCATAAAGTCTACTCTTCAATATCTTTAGAGCCTTTTCCTTGTTCTTTAGCTGAGATTTTTCATCCTGACATGATACTACCATTCCTGTTGGAAGGTGGGTTATTCTTACTGCAGAGTCTGTAGTGTTAACGCTTTGGCCACCATTTCCAGAGGAGCGAAATACATCTACTCTTATATCATTTGGATTTATCTCAATATCTATATCCTCTGCTTCTGGAAGTACTGCTACTGTTGCAGTTGATGTATGAATTCTACCGCTGGACTCTGTTTCAGGTACCCTTTGTACTCTGTGAACTCCAGATTCATATTTTAGCTTGCTGTATGCACCTTTACCTTTAATCATGAATATAGCTTCCTTAAATCCACCTATTCCCTGCTCACTGGTGCTCATTACTTCAACTTTCCATCTCTGCCTTTCTGCATATCTAGAGTACATTCTAAACAAGTCTCCTGCAAACAGTCCTGCTTCATCTCCTCCAGCTCCTGCTCTTATTTCTACAATTACGTTTTTCTCGTCATTAGGGTCCTTTGGAATCAGCAATATCTTCAATTCCTCTTCCAATTTCTCTAAAACTTTTTCTTTTTCTGCAATTTCTTCCTTGACCAGTTCCTTCATTTCATCATCAAGCTTTTCCTTAAGCATCTCTTTATCTTCTTCTATTGTTTTCTTTACCTTCATGTATTCTCTATATTTTAAAACTATAGGCTCTAAGTCAGCATGTTCCTTCGCCAATTTTTGCCACTCGCTTGTTTGGCTGATTATTTCAGGATCTATAATCTTTTTACTTAATTCCTCATATTTGCTTTCTATAATGGATAGTTTTTCAAGCATGCTTTTGCCTCCTTTCTTAACTTGCATTTATAACTATAAAAAATTGCCTATATATTATATCATGAATAGCTATTAGGAATCTATCTACGATTCTCCCTTTTTATCTTTCCTGTTATAATATAATATGGCAAATAAGCCGGCTACTATAATTAAATATATTGGGCTTATATTTGTAAACACTATAATCAATGTAGTGGCTATGGCTATTAACAGCTTAATACTATTTAAATCAGATTTCTTTGCCATCTTATATACTGCTGATGCTATTAATGCTACTACTGCTGGTCTTATACCCATAAATCCTTTAGATATAATAGGATTATTCCTAAATTGGAAAAATACAGTTGCAACAAGAAGTATTATAAGAAATGAAGGCAATATAGTTCCAAGCATACAGGTTAAGGCACCTTTAATTCCCATAAGCCTATACCCAACAAATATGCTCACATTTACTGCAATTGGCCCTGGAGATCCTTGACTAATTGCAATAATATCCATAAAGTCTTCTTCATTAACCCACTTCTTCTTATCTACTATTTCCTCCTGAATGATAGGTATCATAGCATATCCTCCACCAATAGTAAAGGCCCCTACCTTAAAAAATGTTTTAAATAAATCCAAAAGCATATGCCTCACCCCTGCCTAATAAACTATTACTCCAGCTATTCCTGCAATTATTATGGCAGGTATTGCTTTTAAATTCTTAAATGTTATAAAGTAGAATAATGCTATACTAATGATTACTGCCTTAATATCTATATATGCATCCATTGCTACTGATACAGCTGCTGAAGCAATTAATCCCAATACTACAGGTCTTATTCCTCTAAAGAAATAATCCGATAAAGGTGAATCCTTGAATTTATTTACAAAATGGAATATAAGGCTCATGATTATAAATGAAGGCAGCACAACTGCTGTTGTAGCAACTATTGACCCTGCAATTCCTCCAACCCTATATCCTAAAAAGGTAGCCATGTTTATTGCAATGGGCCCTGGAGTCATTTCAGATACTGCAAGTATATCAATGAATTCAGAGTTAACAAGCCAATGGTGCTGGTCTATTACTATTTCCTTCATCAGTGGAAGCATGGCATATCCTCCGCCAAAGCTGAAAGCTCCTATTTTAAAAAAGGATAAAAACAGTTTAATTAAATTAGTCATCACTTCAACTCCCTACTCCTTTATACCTAGAACAACCCTGTCAAAACCCTGCAAATCCTTTAATGTCTTAATATTAATGAATCCTTCCCTTTCCATCATATTCCTTACCTGAATATTCTGGTCATAGCCTATTTCAAGAATTAATAAGCCTCCTTGGTATAGATAGCATTTACTTTCAGGTATTATTCTCCTGTAGAAATCCAGCCCATCCAATCCACCTTCCAGAGCAATTTTAGGCTCATAATTCTTTACTTCCTCCTGCAAAATCCCCATATCACGTCTAGAGATATATGGAGGATTTGAAGCTATTATATGAAACTTTCTGTTTTTATCTATATTCTCAAATAAATCGCTTTTTATAAGGGTTACATTATTTAAATTAAATCTTTCCTTGTTTATATTTGAAACCCTTAAAGCACTGTCGCTTATATCAACTCCATAGACATTTGCATTTTTTTTATAATATGCAATGCTTATACCAATTGCACCACTGCCAATGCCTATATCCAGTAGGTCTATTTTTTCTTTACCATATACTTTATCAATATAATCCAATACATATTCCACCAGTATTTCTGTATCCGGTCTTGGAATTAATACTCCTTCTTCTACATAAAAATCAAGACCCATAAATTCCTTCTCATTTATTATATATTGAATAGGATACCCTTCTTTTCTCCTGTCTATCATTTCAAAGAATTTGTCCACAACAAAATCAGGTACTTCCTCATCCCCATGTGTATAGATATATACCTTATCCACCTTCAAAAGTTTTCCCAACAAAAGGGTAGCTTCCAATATGGGATTCCCGTATTGTCTACCCTTTATCTTATCCACACCTAATCTAATAAGCTTATTTATTTCCACCTGTCTTCCTCCTTGTTATCTGTCAAAACAGCTTCCAAGGCTAAAATGGCAACTTCTATCTGGCTATCGTCTGGCTCCTTTACTGTAGCAATTTTTTGAATAAATAATCCTGGATAGGAAATTAAATAAGCAAATTTTGATCTGCTCTTACCTATAAGCCTATTTATCTCATAGGAGATACCTGCTACTACCGGTAACATTATAAGCCTTATTAACAACCTCTTTATGGGGTTTGGCCATCCAAAAAATGATAGTACAAGTATGCTTACAATCATTACCATAAACAAAAAGCTAGTTCCACATCTTGGGTGAAGTATTGGGTATTTCTTCACATTTCCCACAGTCAGCTCCTCTCCATGCTCATAGCAGTGAATTGTCTTATGTTCTGCCCCGTGATATTCAAATACTCTTCCTACTTCATCCATTTTAGATACTACTACTACATATAAGAGAAATACAACAATACGTATTAATCCTTCTATCAGATTCAATAGTATTGGCCTTTCAATTATATCCTTCAACAGATTTGTTATTACTGTTGGCAATAGTATAAACAATCCTATACTTAATAACAGTGAAACTATCAGTGTAATCCCTATTTCTATATCCTCTGATTTATCCTGTAAAATCCCATATAAGGAGCTGTTCTTCCATTTTTCTTTTAAAAAGCCATTTTTCTCATTGTCCTGTTTTCTTGTTCTAGATTCTTCACCCTCTTCAACCTCGAAGAATTCCGCAGAATACATTAATGCCCTAATTCCAAAGGACAGAGACTCTACCAGGCTAACTACTCCCCTTATTAAAGGCAGTTTGAAAAACTTATACCTCATAGCTAATGTATTCAGTTTTTCTTTTTTTAGCTCTATTTCGTTATTTGGTTTTCTCACTGCTATGGCAACGTCCTTTGGACCACGCATGAGTATTCCTTCTATTAACGCCTGACCACCTATAGTGGTTATATGTTTAGGGATTCTGTCTATATCCTTAATTTTCATCTAATCAACCCCTCTATACAATTAACAATTACTTGGGTCTTCCTTCCTCGTAAAGTTTTAAGCCTGGTTTTCGCTATTTAAAAATTAAAGGTTAGTTGCCAGAGCATCTAACCTATTTAATACAAATTAATCCATGCCATATTTTTTCTTGAATTTCTCAACACGTCCACCACGTTCAGTAGTCTTTTGACGTCCTGTAAAGAATGGGTGACATTCTGAACAAATTTCTACTCTCAATTCTTTCTTTGTTGAGCCGGTTGTAAATGTATTTCCACAAGCACATTTTACTGTTGCTTCATAATATTCTGGATGAATGCCTTTCTTCATTTTTTTCACCTCACAATACGTTTTTGACCAATTAATTATATCACAGTCAATAATTAATTTCAACTAATACCATATTTTATTTTTCATTTTTGCAATAAATTCTTGATTATTCTTTGTCTGTATCAAATTATCTATAAGCATTTCTGTAACTTCCTGAGTAGGTGCATTACCCAGTGCCTTTCTAATACTCCATATTGTTTCCAGTTCATCCTGATTTAATAACAAATCTTCCCTTCTTGTACCAGACTTATTGATATCTAATGCAGGGAATATTCTCTTTTCAGACAGCTTTCTATCCAAATGTATCTCCATATTGCCTGTACCCTTAAATTCCTCAAATATAACGTCATCCATTCTGCTTCCTGTTTCAATCAATGCAGTAGCTAATATGGTTAAGCTGCCACCTTCCTCCAGCTTTCTGGCAGCCCCAAAAAATCTCTTTGGCTTATGCAAGGCTCCAGGGTCCAAACCTCCAGATAAAGTTCTTCCTGTGGCAGGAATAGTCAGGTTATATGCTCTGGCCAGACGTGTGATACTGTCCAATAGAATTACTACATCCTTCCCATGCTCTACCAGCCTCTTTGCCCTTTCTAGAACTATTTCTGCAACTTTAGTATGGTGACTAGGAAGCTCATCAAATGTTGAATACACCACATCCCCTTTAACAGATCTTTTCATATCTGTAACTTCTTCTGGCCTTTCATCTATTAGCAAAACTATTATTTCAATTTCAGGATGATTTTCAGATATGGCATTGGCAACTGCTTTGAGAAGAGTTGTTTTACCAGCCTTTGGAGGAGATACAATCATTCCCCTTTGTCCCTTTCCAATAGGTGCTATTAAATCAAATAATCGGGTAGATAGATTTGTAGATACTGTTTCTAATAATATTCTTTCAGTTGGATAAACAGGCGTTAAGCTGTCAAAATCCGGTCTCGTTAGACAGGTTTCCGGATTCATACCGTTTACGCTTTTAACATATAACAGGGCATCATATTTTTCACCGGATTTAGCAGGTCTGGTAATGCCATAAACCTTGTCTCCAGTCTTAAGCTTAAATCTTCTTATTTGAGATGGTGATACATAAATATCCTTTTCACCAGACAAGTAATTATCAGACCTCAAAAAACCATACCCATCCTGATGAATCTCTAAAATACCTTCTGCACCTTCAATACTATCCATATTCTCCAATTCTCCAGTAACCTTTTCAGGCAGCTTTTCAACATCAATATTCTGAATATCTATTTCATTTTCTTTACTCTTTATTTGAGGTGCTTCTTCTTCCCTGTTATCATCTTTAACATTTTCAGTTATCAGCTTTATCAACTCATTTTTTCTATATTTAGTTACACTTTTAATCCCAAGTGTCTTTGCGATAGTCCTTAGGTCATCGAGTTTCTTATCCTCTAGAATTTCTAAATCCAACACTTCACCCCCATAATATTATAGCTTTCACAAAAAATAGACTTCACATCTATAAGATTACCCACCCTCAAAGGACTGTTTTTTCCCGTATATGCCTTATTATATTTTATAGACTGATACTCGCTATATAATAATTTAATTGTCTAACAACATTAACCATCCACTTATGTAAGTAAATGATTTCTGGATTTTATTAAATGAATCTAAATATATTCACAAAAATTTATACCTTAGGGATAAATCAAGAAATGTACATATGGATGAGTATTCCTAATTCATGATAACACTATAACAATTTTTAGTCAATAATTCTATTATTTTGCATACTCCGGTTTTTTATCCAGTCTATGTATGGCTTCTATAAATCTGATTGTACCTGTCTCAGCCCTCATTACAACTGAATATGTTTTTGCCATATTGTTTTCATAATATACTACTCCCTTCAGTAGTTCACCATTTGTAATTCCCGTTGCAGCAAAAACTACCTCATCGCCTTTAACAAGGTCTTCCATAGTAAGAAGCTTGTTTACATCATCAAGTCCCATTTTCTTGCATCTCTCACGCTCTTCATCGGTTAATGGATGAAGCCTTCCCTGAAATTCGCCTCCCATGCATTTCAAAGCTGCTGCTGCTATAACCCCTTCTGGAGCGCCACCTGTACCTAATAGTATATCTACTCCAGAATGGTCAAAACAGGTTGCAATAGCTGCTGCCACATCTCCATCCTGGAAAAGTTTTATTCTTGCTCCAACCCTTCTTATTTCCTTAATTAAATTCTCATGTCTTGGTCTATCCAACATTGTAACTGTAATATCTGATATGTTTTTATTCAATGCCACAGATAGATTTTTTAATATTTCCTCTATTGGCATATCCAAGTTTACTTTGCCCTTAGCCTTAGGCCCTACAGCTATTTTATCCATGTACATATCAGGAGCATGCAATAAACATCCTCTAGGTGCCACTGCCACTACAGATATGGCATTTGATATACCCTTTGCAACTGCATTGGTACCATCTAATGGGTCTACTGCTATATCAAGCTTTATTGAATCTGGTGTAGCCTTTCCTATCTGTTCACCAATATATAACATAGGTGCCTCGTCCATTTCACCCTCACCTATTACTACAACACCATCTATGGAAATAGTGTCAAACATCTTCCTCATTCCATTCACAGCTGCACCATCTGCCAAATTCTTATCTCCTCTTCCTAAATAACGTGCACTATTTAATGCTGCAGCTTCTGTAACTCTAACTAGATTCAAAGCTAAATTTCTATCCATATATTTCCCCCCATATTAGTAATAGACTATTTAACATTTTTTCCCTATTTAGTATATCACATTTAACTATGTTTTCTCAATAATTCTTTTAATATATCGTTTTTATCCAGTCTATGATGGGCTTCTATAAATCTTATGGTTCCAGTTCTGGACCTCATAACTACTGAATGGGTTCTGGCACGGTTATCGCCATAATATACTACTCCTTTAAGAAGGTCCCCATCCGATATACCTGTTGCTGCAAAGAATATATCATCTCCCTTGGCCAGTTCATCTATAGATATATTTCGGCTAATTTTTTCATCTGTCCAGCCCAGCTGTCTACATCTTATGATTTCAGCCTCACTTGAAGGCAAGAGCTTTCCTTGAAAATCTCCACCTAAACATTTTAAAGCTGCTGCTGCAATAACTCCTTCAGGTGCTCCTCCAATGTTTATCATTATATCAACACCAGTATCATCAAAAGCCGTAGCTATGGCAGACGCAACATCTCCCTCTCCAAATAGCTTAATTCTAGCACCTATTCTTCTTACTTCCTCTATAAGGTTCTTATGCCTTTCCCTGTCCTGAATTGTTACAGTTAAATCTGAAATATCCTTATTCAATGCCTTTGCTACAGAATATAGATTTTCTTCAACAGATGCATCTATATTTATTTTACCTCTTGCTCTTGGTCCAACAGCTATTTTTTTCATATACGTATCTGGCGCATTGAGTAAACAACCTTTTGGTGCCATGGCTATTACCGCCATTGCATTAGGCAATCCCTTAGCAACTAATATAGTTCCATCTAAAGGATCTACGGCTATATCAGCCTCTACATTCATTCCTCTTCCTATTTCTTCCCCAATATACAGCATAGGAGCTTCATCCAGTTCCCCTTCTCCAATTACTACCTTTCCTCTGGTATTAACCAGGTTAAATGCAGCTCTCATACCATCTACTGCTGCCTGGTCTGCTCCAATCTTGTCTCCTCTACCCATGTATCTGGCTGAAGCAATAGCAGCTATTTCTGTAACTCTAACTAAAGATAATGCTAAATCCCTGTCCACAATCATCTCTCCTCATATTATTTTAATTATTATTTTATACCAAAACATAAAAAAGTAAAGGAGACCAAAGTCTCCTATTACTTATATATCCCTTCCCAATCCTTCAAAAATTTCTTAATACCAATATCTGTTAAGGGATGCTCAACCATTTGGTTGAATACCTTATATGGAATAGTTGCTATATGAGCTCCTGCTTTTGCTGCATCTATTACATGAATTGGATGCCTTATACTTGCTGCTATTACTTCTGTTTCTATGCCATATATATCAAATATCTGAACTATATCGTATATTATATTCATGCCTTCATTTCCAATATCATCAAGTCTGCCTAAAAATGGGCTTACATAAGTAGCTCCAGCCCTTGCAGCCAATAGAGCTTGATTAGCTGAAAATATCAGTGTTACGTTGGTTTTAATTCCTTCCTCACTTAGTACCTTTACAGCCTTTAATCCTTCTTTTGTCATTGGAATCTTAATTACTATATTTGGATGAATTTTTGACAGCTCTCTTGCTTCCTTAATCATTCCATCCTTATCTAAGGATATTACTTCAGCGCTTATAGGCCCATCTACAATGGATGCTATTTCGTGTATTACTTCTTTAAAATCCCTTCCTTCTTTTGCAATCAATGAAGGATTGGTAGTTACTCCTGATATAACTCCCCATTCATTTACTTCTCTTATTTCATCTACATTTGCAGTATCGATAAATAGCTTCATATTAAAACCCCTTTCAAATATCCTCGGGAACAGCCATGCTGTTCCCATTTCATTAAGCTCTTCCTGCTGAGCCAAATATATTTATCTTCTCTTTTATGACTTCTTTCATAGCCTCTTTTGCAGGTGCCAATACCTTTCTTGGATCTATATTCTTTGGATTTTTCTCATTATAATCCCTTATAGCCTGTGTAAATGCTATTCTCAAATCTGTGTCTATGTTTATCTTATTGATTCCCAATGATACAGCCTTTTTTATGGAATCAGCTGGAACTCCGCTGGAACCGTGAAGTACTAGTGGAATTCCCAATAGCTCCTTAATAGCCTTAATTCTATCAAAATCAAGTTTAGGCTCTCCTTTATATACTCCATGGGCAGTACCTACTGCTATTGCTAAATAATCAACACCAGTTTCATCGACAAATATTTTAGCCTCCTTAGGGTCAGTAAATGTAGCTTCTCTTTCGTCTACTGTTACATTGTCCTCAGTACCGCCAATCTTACCAAGCTCTGCTTCTACTGACACACCTACAGCATGGGCTACCTCTATTACTTTTTTAGTTATGTTGATATTTTTCTGAAAATCATATTTTGAACCATCAATCATTACAGATGTAAATCCATGTCTTATGCAAAGCATTACCTGATCAAAATCTGTACCATGATCCAAATGCAATGCAACAGGTACCTTTGCCTTTCTACCTGCTAATTTACCAAGTGCTGCTATGTATTCTATTCCTGCATATTTTATTCCACCCTGACTAGCTTGAAGTATAACCGGTGAATTGGTTTCTTCAGCAGCTTCTATAATTGCTTGAACAATTTCCATATTGTTAACATTAAATGCTCCTACTGCATAATTATACTTATGGGCATGGTCTAATATTTCCTTCCCTGTAACTAACATATTATTACCTCCTTTATTTTTTTATATGCTTATTATTATCTACTATGGAATCAATGCACGAAATATTATTCTTCTTTAAATTAATGACATCCTTACTCATTATAACATCTAAATCATCTTCTGTTTCTGCAAATATTATTTTTACACTATGGCAGTTTAAACATTCAAGCTCAATTCTGTCAGAAAATAGCTCAATTTTAATACCTGAACTGCCACATTCACATTTTATTTTATTATTTTTATCCATATCAAATAATCTAATAAGTGCCTTTGTTATAATATCAAAGTTTTTAAAAATATCACATCTATCCTCTTCTGTTACAAAATCTCCTACTCCCAGTTCTTTTACCTTATCTCTTCCTGATTTCTTATCTCCCAAAAAGAATGTTAATGAATTGTTATTGGTACGATATATATTGTCCTTATTTATTATGGTACGTAAAGAAAATCTTAGTATTTCATCATCTATTTTAAAGGATATAACCCTATTGTTTACGATATTTTTCTTACCAACCTGAATTTTTATTATCTTCCCACACGAGCATTCATATTCTATTTTATCATATTTCAGTATATTAAACAGGTTGAACTCATATTCTTTTAGCCTATTACACAAATCACACCTTACAATTAAGGTTTTGTTTAAATTCATCACCACAATTATCCCCCCTTTATATCAATAGATTCTATATAAATTGAGGAATTCCTCCCAGAAAGCAAAAATAATAATAAAAAACAAGTTCCTTTATTTCCCTTACATGGGAATAGGAACTTGTTTTTAAAATTATCTTCTCTTCAACCCTAATATTTGCCTTGCTTCATCTGGTGTAGCTACTTCTCTGCCCAGCTCATTTGCCAATCTTACTACCTTTTCAACCAATTCGCCATTTGATTTAGCTAAAACACCTTTTGAAATATATACATTATCTTCAAATCCTACTCTTACATGGCCTCCCATAACTATTCCAAGAGCTGCCATTGGGAACTGATATCTGCCAACTCCTGCAACTGTCCAGGTTGACCCTTCTGGAATGCTGTCTACCATGAAAGCTAAATCTCTTGCAGTAGCTGTCATTTGTACTCCCAATACAAAGTCAAAATGCATTGGTTTTAGTATATATCCTTGTTTAGCAAACTTAATTGCATAATCTACCATACCTTTATCAAATACTTCTATTTCAGGCTTAATCCCCTTTTCAATCATCCTCTGTCCGAAGTATTTAATAGTATTTTCAGTGTTTACAAATATTTCATCTCCGCCAAAGTTCAGGGTTCCACAGTCCAAGGTGGCCATTTCTGGTAATAGCTCTATAGGCTGTAGTCTTTCATCATTACTCATTCCTACTGCTCCACCTGTTGATGGCTGAATTATTACATCAGGGCATCTTCTTCTTATTTCCTCCATACATAGTCTAAATCTTTCCTTATCCTGTGTAGGAGTACCATCATCATATCTTACATGAAGGTGTATAATGCTTGCTCCTGCTTTATAAGCGGATTCTGCTTCTCTTCCTATTTCTTCTACAGTATATGGTACATTTGGATTGTTTTCCTTTGTAACTTCTGCACCACATATAGCTGCTGTAATTATTAATTTATCCATCAAAATCCCCCCTAGATCCACTATTATTAGCTCGTTGCAGAACTCTGCAACTCGTATAAATACTGTATTTAAATATATTGAAATGGCTGGATTCCCCCCATTTTTGGGTATATATACAGTATCAAATTGTGTATAACCAAAGAAAGGAGAATCCTATGCCAATTTCAGCTAAACAATTAAACTTTTGTGATATTTCTACTGAATTTGATAAGTTTTACAATAAAAATCAAAACAATTTACTTGGTTTGTTAGACCAATTCATTAATATTAGTGATTTTATTCCATTTTCTTTTTACCAAAAATATTATTCTCATTTTGGTAGAAATAGAAATTTCTCTTTAGAGTCTATGATTAACGCTTTTATTCTTAAAAATATTTTATCTCTTCCTTCTATCGATCTATTGATTTCATTACTTAATATTTCATCTGAAATGCGTCAATTTTGTGGATTTCTCAAGGTTCCTCATAAGTCTCAATTCTCTAGGTTTAAGGTTAATTTCTTTGATGCTTTAAACGACTTATTCAATAATCTTGTTCATGTAACTGAAGAAATTTCTAAGGATATCAATCCATTTTTAGCTTCTATTTTAATCACTGATACCACTGGGTTTGAGGCTTACGTTACTGAGAATAATCCTAAATTTTATCAATCAGAATTAAAGAAAGCTAAGTCTTATGCTAAAAGAATTGCTAAAGGTAATCCTAACTCTACTTTTGATGTTGAAAAATATGCTCAAAGTCAAATGCCTAAATTTGCTTCTTCTAATCCTGATGTTAAGCTTACTTATCTTAATGGCCATTTTGGTTACTTCCAAAAATGTGTTATCTCTACTAACGCTCTTGGTGTTGTTAGAAATGTTAACTTCTATGATACTCATAACAACCTTGACCAAGATTTAAGACCTCAGGATATTAAGGATAATTACGATGCTAAATCTTTGATTCCTTCTCTAGAGACATATTTTCAATTGCATCCTAATTTCTCATATAAGTATTTCTTAGGCGATGCTGGTTTTGATGCTGATGATAATTATGCTTATTTACTTAAAAGAAAGATAATGCCTATTATCTCTTTAAATCCACGTAATTCCCCTGACTTGCCTCAACCTGGATTTAATCAGGTAGGTGTTCCCCTTTGTCCATATGATTCTTCTCTACCTATGGTTTACGATGGTATCACTCGCGAAAAGGGTAGAGCTGATAGAATAAAGTACATATGTCCAAAGGCTAAGAAAATTAATACCAATGGTAAACTAAGCTATATATTAAATTGTGAAAATCCTTGCACTGGTTCAAAATGCGGAAGAATTAAACAAATTACTATACATCATAATTATCGCTTTAATTCTTCTATCCCTCGTGATAGCTTAAAGTGGCAGAAACTATATAGACTTAGAACTATCTGCGAAAGATCCATTTGTCAAATTAAGAATTTCATTCAAACTAAATCATCAAGAGTTAGAAATACAGTATCTTTAAAGTCAGATATTCTACTTGCCTGTATTTCTCAATTAATTGCTTTTATACTTATATTTAAGTCTAAAAATTATGATAAACCTCTTGCTATTAAATCTTTAATTGCTTAACATCAATCAGGTAAACTGAATAGTTAATTTTAAAAGGTTTTATTGAACCTTTGTTTTGTCATGCCTTTTTTTGTGGATATCCTAAGGCTTAGGTTACTCAAAAGGCATTTAATTACTTGTTTTCTGTGGATAACTTTAAAATTACATTTTGCAACTAACTAATCTTCATTATAGAGTTTCAATTCCTTATAGGTAATCTAATAACTGCTGCCAGTTGTAATCCGGTAATTGTAACATCATCAGTTTCAATTCCTTATAGGTAATCTAATAACTGGCCAACATATACCTGAATGAGCTGGACCAATTCTGGTTTCAATTCCTTATAGGTAATCTAATAACAAGCTCCAGAAAGATTAAATGACGTCTTAAAGGCTCGGTTTCAATTCCTTATAGGTAATCTAATAACTCAGCGAACAATTGGAAAGAGTGGGACAGGTTCAAATTGTTTCAATTCCTTATAGGTAATCTAATAACGCCATGAAATAGAGAGATTTATCAACGATGTACCAGGTTTCAATTCCTTATAGGTAATCTAATAACGAAGAGTGAACTCGAAATGGAAAAGGCTCAGGCCTGTTTCAATTCCTTATAGGTAATCTAATAACAACAGGAACACGAGGCCAAAGGTGAGACCGAAGAATGTTTCAATTCCTTATAGGTAATCTAATAACTCACCTACCCTTCCTGAATTATGAATGTGAACCTGTAGTTTCAATTCCTTATAGGTAATCTAATAACCTTTGAACGGTCTTGCCGGTCTTCTTGGCTATGTGTGGTTTCAATTCCTTATAGGTAATCTAATAACTCGCGTTGTCGCCGTAAATGCTGGCGCTCTGGCCATGTTTCAATTCCTTATAGGTAATCTAATAACTCCTGCTGCCGGGTTATCCATCATTCCTTTGTAAAAGGTTTCAATTCCTTATAGGTAATCTAATAACCAAAAAATTAAAAGTGGTACGCTTTTGGTACGATTTTAGTTTCAATTCCTTATAGGTAATCTAATAACCCGTCTCGCCTGAAGTCCCCAAGTTCAAAATCAAAAGTTTCAATTCCTTATAGGTAATCTAATAACATGATGCCCTAGTTCCAAGCTCTGTCGTGGAGTACGGTTTCAATTCCTTATAGGTAATCTAATAACGAAATATTAGAAGGTGTATTTGTCAACCGAAAACTGTACCATATTTTAATCGAAAACTGGGCCAGTTGAAGTAAAAAAATTAATTATTTTTCCCTAACCATTCTCTAGTTTCTTTTATTCTGTAAGATTGTCCATTCATGTTTATTACATACGATTTATAAGTCATTCTATCTATCAAAGCTGCTGTTAGAACTGTGTCATTAAATATCTCATTCCATCTATCAAAGGACAGATTTGTAGTTATTATTGTAGACTTTCTCTCAGCTCTTAATGAAAGAAACGTAAACAATAATTCACTGCCTTCTTTGTCAAAGGAGATATATCCTAGTTCATCTAAAATTATTAAATCATATTTTTCAAACCTCTTTTCAAATGTATGCAGCTTCTTTTCACTTTTAGTTTCCTTTAACTCGTTTATTAATGATGCAACTGTCGTAAAAAATACTTTATATCCTTTATTACAAGCTTTTATACCAAGACCTATTGATAAATGAGTCTTCCCTGTTCCCGGATTCCCTGCTAAAATTACATTCCTTCCTTCTTCTATGAAATTTAAGGTCTTAAGCTCCTTAAACCTCATTTTAGCATCTTCAGGTAGATAATCTACCTGAAGTTCATCTAAATATTTTTTGTATGGAAAACAAGCATTTCTGATTCTATTTTTCCTACTATTTTCCATCTTAATATCATAGGCTTCTGCAAAAATATCTTTTAATAAATCTTCATAGGGTTGGTTTAATCTATATGCTTCTTCAATTTTCATCTTTAATCCTTGATTTATTCCTGGTATCTTGAGCTTTTTAATATATTCTTTAATTTCATTTATTGTTTCATTCAATTCTCATAACCTCCCACTGTATTTAGTTTAAATAAATCATTTAAAACTGAAATCTGCTCCAAAGACGCCTTTTGTATTGATAAATCTTTAGTCTCCAAAGGATTGTCCATAGTGGGAGATTTAAAAACTATATTTTTAATGTTATCTGTATTTACCATATCTACTTTAATCTTTTCCAATTCTTTTATTGCTTCCAATACACTTTTTAAATCTTTTTCTTTAATCAGTTCTAAAAGTACTATGAAATCCTTAGGATTATTGATATAATATTTATGATATATTTCTTGAAGTTCTGGAGAAAGCTGATATCTACCTGAACTAGAATGCAGTGCTCCAGGCTTCTTTTTTAATGTATAGATAAAATGGTTTATATCTATTATCCACTGGTGCGTTAAATATGTTCTCTTATGAGTTGCTATTAATTTATCTTTGTAATATATTTCTATGTTATCTGGATATATCTTAGCCATTACAAACTTACCTACAAGATAATCCGGTACTGAATACTTGTTTTGATCAATATTAATTACGCTATACTTGTTAACTCTAGTTTCTATTCTCCTGGACGTATCGTAAGGGGATTTTAATGGTAGTAGATAATCCTTTTCTTCTTCTAAAACATCTTTTGGGCTTTTGTTTTCAAGCCATTTTCTTTTCTTTGAATTAAGTTTAATTAGGATTTCTTCTAAATGTTTATTAGCTTCTTCTACTGAATTGAAATCGCTTTTACTTGAGAAAGCTTTCCTTCTGACAAATTCTATTCCTCTTTCTACATGTCCTTTTTCATTACCACTAGCTATATTACAGAATCTATATCTAAATCCATAATACAGTGATATTTTAATTAAATCTTCAGTAGCTTCCTTTTCATTCCTGCATACAAATCTTTTTACTGCTTGTTTCATATTATCGTAAACTATTTCTCTATGAACACCTCCAATATGATTAAATGTTTTTACATGAATATCTAAGAAGTTCTCCATCTTTTGATTTTGATAAAGCCTTGCATAATGATATGAACCTTTAGCATCTGTGAAAAGTCCTATGTTTAATGTTGTATCCTTTCCATTAATCGTAAGTTTGACTTCACCCCAATCAAACTCTAATATATCACCTAAATTATACTCCTGCCTTATATATGCTTCTTTTTGTTCATATGTCTCTTTAATGTAATTGCATACTGTGGTATATCCAATATCATATCCTTTATCTATCAAAGCTTCGTATATATCTATTTTTTTCATAAGTTGTTTAGTTCTTCCTAGTTGCTTGTTTTTTTCATTTTGAGAAAGGAGGTTGTCTATTTCTTTTATCACCTCATCTGTTAATTTAATCTTCTTTCTATTGCTTATATCATACTTTGGTTTAGATGCCATTTCTTCAATTAGAAGAATTATTTCATTTCTATTTTGCTCTTCATCTTTTGCTAATTCCTGTAACTTTTCATTTTTGGTTTCAAACTCCTTAATGTATTTTTGTACTGTAGTTCTAGAAATGCCAAGTTCTTTGCTTATTTTCCTTTGTGATTTGTTTTCTCTAAAATATTTAAGTAATATTTCAGCTTTTTGGTCCAGTCTTATCACCCTCTCATCTCCCCCTAAAAAAGATACTCACAGGGGTATTATATTTTAAAGATGGACCAGTTTTCAATTGAAATGGTGGCCTACTTTTAGATTAACATAAACAGAAGGTAAATGGTATATCGAAGATTAAGTTTCAATTCCTTATAGGTAATCTAATAACCAAGAAGCTCCGACTGGAGGTGGACGCATGAAAAAGAGTTTCAATTCCTTATAGGTAATCTAATAACGTTATATGCGTCGCTCATCAGAAGGACTTCTTCTGGGGTTTCAATTCCTTATAGGTAATCTAATAACCCTCCTTGAACCGCTTCTCGTCGCTGTTGTTGTTGCTGTTTCAATTCCTTATAGGTAATCTAATAACCTTCATCGGTCGATGGTTGTAGCTGTTCACTATGTGCGTTTCAATTCCTTATAGGTAATCTAATAACTGAATTTCTCTGCTACATCGTCTAGTACTACATGAGTGGTTTCAATTCCTTATAGGTAATCTAATAACCCTAATATCGAAAGATATTAGGGTAAATATTTACAAGTTTCAATTCCTTATAGGTAATCTAATAACCGAGCGTGTTCCTTATTATCTGCAGCGCCTCTTCTTTATGTTTCAATTCCTTATAGGTAATCTAATAACGAAAACTTCAGGGAGCCGATGCCGCCGCAGGAATTTAAGTTTCAATTCCTTATAGGTAATCTAATAACAAATACACAGAGAAAATCCAAGCCCTGAACGAACAGAGTTTCAATTCCTTATAGGTAATCTAATAACCTATGCAGTGAAGCGCACAGTTGAAACTATCCACCACAGTTTCAATTCCTTATAGGTAATCTAATAACGTGTTGGCCAGCTGCAATGGCATATTGGGCATTCGTAGGTTTCAATTCCTTATAGGTAATCTAATAACCACTGCATAGCGGCAACTGAAACCTTCGAGGAGGCCAGTTTCAATTCCTTATAGGTAATCTAATAACTAGAGTGTTGATACTCCTGATCGACAACTGACCTTTGTTTCAATTCCTTATAGGTAATCTAATAACGGAGGTTTAAAATGGAAAACATAAAAAAGGAAATTTAGTTTCAATTCCTTATAGGTAATCTAATAACCCAAATCTAAAAGTGAATCTCTAATACTTTCGTCATCAGTTTCAATTCCTTATAGGTAATCTAATAACAAGCACTATACAACTATTTGAACGAACTAGGGGAGGACCGTTTCAATTCCTTATAGGTAATCTAATAACCTATACCGGCACTACCGGCTCTATACTGACACAATAGTTTCAATTCCTTATAGGTAATCTAATAACCATCTACTATAACCAAAATCCTCTCTCTAATTGGCTCGTTTCAATTCCTTATAGGTAATCTAATAACCACATTGTTTGTCAATTCTTGGTTTAGATTTGCAAAGTTTCAATTCCTTATAGGTAATCTAATAACTTGAGATAAGTGAACAAAGATTAAAAGAGGTGAGTGAGTTTCAATTCCTTATAGGTAATCTAATAACGAAGGAGGTTGTATATATGACTAAATTGGAGGACCGTTTCAATTCCTTATAGGTAATCTAATAACCTATTGCATAGTGAAAAGATACCTTGTTATTGTTGTGTTTCAATTCCTTATAGGTAATCTAATAACCTGAAGGAATAGATTCGTCACTAGTTGGCATTACTTGTTTCAATTCCTTATAGGTAATCTAATAACGGAAAAGTTAGAAAAAAAAGAAAGATAGAAAGGGGTATGTTTCAATTCCTTATAGGTAATCTAATAACCTTCTCCTACTCTATCTATTGCCTCACCTATAAGCCGTTTCAATTCCTTATAGGTAATCTAATAACACATATGCAGAAAATATGAAGGATACAGAAAGATTAGTTTCAATTCCTTATAGGTAATCTAATAACCTTCATCGGTCGATGGTTGTAGCTGTTCACTATGTGCGTTTCAATTC
>ENA-OWOZ01001273-OWOZ01001273.1-bioreactor-metagenome-genome-assembly--contig:-NODE-1273-length-24254-cov-18.304794_pt1 | contig 24254 bp, 26 predicted proteins | sample MGYA00238140_ERZ651804 | MGnify/ENA primary metagenome ERZ651804 (study PRJEB26910, sample SAMN07631232) | bioreactor metagenome | isolation source: Switchgrass digestor | place: USA: Dartmouth... | reverse complement strand
CCTTAACTCTGGGTCATACTTGCCTACCAGAAATGGACTGGCGTTTAATCACCAGAGAATCCCCTGACTTTAGTCATTGGGAGTGTCAAAATTAAAAGAAGATTATGAAAAGAAACAGGAAGAGGATTTCAGAAAGTATTCCTATGCATTGGAACTTAGAATCGATGCAGCTAAAAGGATAGGCATAGAAAATATAAGAAAATCCAGATTAAAGGAATTAGAGAGAGAAAAAGAAGGAATAAAACTGAAGTTTAAAAAAAACAAGAGAATTTGTCCAGCTTTCAAGCCAATTTTAGTGTTGAGATTGGAGTGAAATCATGTTTTTTGATTATTTGTCTGAACTATGCGGGTTTGGAATATATGATAGGATAATTTTATTTGATTTTCAAAAGATTGTACATGATAATTATCTGGATTTGATTTGTAAAAAGTTCGGATATAAATTGATTTATTACGATGATGTAGAAGGATTTAGGTATATCTATGAAACTGAAATCAAAAAAAGCAAGGATAAATATCTGGTAATATTTAGATCCAATTTATATCTTCCTTATGATATTAGATGTAGTTTCCATTGTAAGGATATTAATTATAAAGAGCTTTTTCCAAAATTGAATTCTTATTCATTAGAAAACTCAGCAATATTTGATTTGGATTTATTATATATAGCTCATGAAAATCTATATAACACAATAACTTCAGAAGCTATGACGAAAAAGTTTTTGTCTGAAGATATGTTCAGCAGGGAAAATGCTAAAGAATATAGTGATTATGTGATTCTACAGATAGAGAATCTATTGGAGGAAAACAATTATTCAAGCTGGTTTAAAACAGCTTTACTATATTCTAAGCTACAGTATGTAAAATATAGAAGTAATGCTATAAATATTGATGATGAGATTGTGCAGATGATTCAAGGCAAATTTAAGGAGTTTATTTTAAATAGTTACTCCAGATTATCAGCCTATTCATCATATAATGGTCCTGTTCTTATAAATAGAACCATGGATTATATAATTAGGAATTCTAAAAAATTTGCCTTAATAGTTATGGACGGTATGTCTATATTGGATTGGTTGATAATTTCTGAAGGGTTAGAAAGGATTTCATACAAGCATAATTTAACTTATGCTTTAATTCCAACAATAACCTCCATATCCAGGCAGAGTCTTTTGTCTGGAAAGCTTCCCATAGAATTTGAAAAACCATTTAGTTTAGTTAATGAAAAGAATATGTTTTTTGAAAGATGCAAAGAAAATGGATATAGGGAAGAAGAAATAAAATACTATAGGGGATATGATGTTGAAATTGGCTATATGGACAAGTGCATATGTGTTATTGTAAATGATATAGATGATCTGGTTCACAGTCAAAAACAGGGCAATTTAGGCATGTTCAATGATGTGAAGCTATTATCTAGTAGTGGACGGTTATCTGGATTGATTAGTAATCTATACAAGAATGGATTTGATGTATATATTGCGTCAGATCATGGACATGTAGAAACTGAAACCATAGGGACCACTAAGGGTGTCGGTGTTGAACTGGAATCACGATCTAAAAGAACATTGGTATTGAAGGATTTTGCAGATTATGAGAAAACAATTGAAGAATTCCATTTGATAGAATATCCACCATATTATTTGCCTAGAAATTATAAGTACCTAATCTGTGAATATAATAAGTCCTTTGGTACTAAAGGTAATATATTATTATCTCATGGTGGGATTGCTATTGAAGAGGTTATAGTACCATTTATTAAAATAGAAGGAGTAGAGGTATGAGTAAGATAGTAGGAATGTCAAGAAATGTAAATTTAAACTGGCTGAATAAAGCTGCTGAACTCTATATGACAGGTAAGACTGAGTATGAAATTAAAAATGATTTGAATGAGTATCTGTCTTTTGAAATCAATAGTCCCGTAAATTTGAGAAAAACAAGGGAAATATTGATGAATATATGGGTCAGGAATAATGAAAATTCTGAAGTAGCTAAAAAGCTTGCTATAAAACTATATGAAAACGGCAAAAAGGAGAATGTACTATTAGCCCATTGGTGTTTAATTTTGCTGGCATATCCGGTTTTTGCTGATATTTGCTGCACTATAGGTAAGATGGATCGAAAAATGTTTGATATAACTAACAAGGGCATAAAAAGCAATATATTTGATTTGTGGGGAGAAAGAAGTACATTGTATTATTCCATAGATAAAAATATAAAGACATTAAAGGATATGGATGTACTATACTCACTGCCCAAAAATAAATATGGGATCAATAGGTATGCTATTGAAAGTAGTGAAGGAATTGTTCTCATAGCATATACTTTAACTTGCATAAAAGACAAGCTGTACTTATCTTTAGAAGAAATAAATAATAGTCCAGAGTTTTTCCCCTTTGAGTATGACGTTACAATAGATGTATTAGAAAAGAGTAATATGTTTTCGATTGATAAATTTGGTGGCAAGCTTGTAATTAGCAAGAAAAACTAATGATAATTAAATTATGGTATATAGAATTTAAATTATATAGATATGAGATATAGATAATATCAGGATAATTATCGTCGACCTCCAGTAGCGCAAAACCTCTGGAGATCGGCGACAATTATTTTTTAGGAGAAATGTGTAAATTACAATAAAAGATGAAAAACAAGGCTAGAGACATTGTGATAAAACAGAATTGACAGGAAATTAAAAATGTAGTAATATCAACGTACAGAATGAGGTTGCTAAATTAACTATAAGGAATTAGAATTTTCCTAACTTTAATAGGCCTGTGGAAATCACTTCGTTGCTAGCCTACCTAAAAGGAACCGCAATCTAATAACATAAGAACTATAGCTTTGGAAAATTAAATATTAACAGTTACTGTTAAATTAGCATCACGTTGTACTGTATATTTTTTTGCTAAAAATCCAGGAATAAGGGTATAATGCAAGTGTAATTAACTACTAAATGAGGAGGCATAGTATGAAGAACTTCTATTATTCCATACCAACTGAGATTTTCTTTGGCAAGGGACAGATTAAGGTATTAGGAGACCAAATAAAGAAATATGGTTCAAGGGTACTTTTAACCTATGGTGGAGGAAGTATCAAGAGAATAGGATTATATGATGAAGTGGTAAACATACTTAAAGATAATGGTATTCTATTCTGGGAGCTTGGTGGTATAGATCCTAATCCTAGAATAGATAGTGTTAGAGAGGGAATTAAAATAGCTAGGGAAAATAACATAGACCTTATACTTGCAGTAGGAGGTGGAAGTACCATTGACTGTTCCAAAGCCATAGCTGCTGGATACTACTATCAGGGAGACCCATGGGACTTGTTGATAAAAAAAGCAAAGGTTGTGAATGCTTTACCATTAGGAACAATACTGACAATGGCTGCTACAGGTTCTGAAATGGATAGAGTAGCCGTTATTTCAAATCCTGAAACTAAACAGAAGTTATCCTTTGGTCACATATCCATGGCACCAAAGTTTTCCATATTGGACCCAACCTATACATTTTCTGTTCCAAAAAACCAAACAGCTGCTGGAGTTGCCGATATTATGAGCCATACCTTTGAAAATTATTTTACATTAAATGATGGGGCATTCCTACAAGATAGGTTTGCAGAAGGTATACTAAAGACTTGTATAAAATATGGCAAAATAGCTTTTGAAGAGCCTAATAACTATGAGGCAAGAGCAAATATTATGTGGGCATCCAGTCTAGCTATAAATGGAATATTGTCTTATGGTAAGGATACAAAGTGGAGTGTCCATGCTATGGAGCATGAGCTATCAGCATTTTATGATATTACTCATGGTGTAGGATTAGCCATATTAACTCCCGTATGGATGGAGTATGTATTAGATGATGAGAGAGTAGATAAGTTTGTGGAATATGGAGTTAATGTATGGGATATAGACAGGAGCTTAGATAAATATGAAATTGCAAAACTCGCTATAGATAAAACAAGGGATTTCTTTAAATCTATAGAGATACCAATGTCTTTAAGGGAAGTTGGAATTAAGGAAGAAGACTTGGAGAAAATGGCTAAAGCTTGTATAGATAATAGTGGAGGCAATAAAATAGGTAACTTTAAACCTTTAGGATATGAAGATATATTAAACATTTATAGAAAGGCCTATTAATAATTTAATAGATTATAAGCCCTAGTTTTACTAATAACTAGGGCTTAATTTATATCAACTAGATGAATTAGGCTATTATTTTCAGTTGGACAGATAATAACCAGAATAACATATAAAAATATGTGGTTTTATTGGAACGGGATACTACTAATTTAAAAGGTTTGTAAATTCAATTTACAGATAGTATAATAGAGTAAAGTTATACTATCTTTTTTCACGAAAGGAGATGTCTATTTGAAAAAAAGGTACTTTGTAATTCCTTCTGTAATAATATTAATACTTATATTTATTGCTTCCTTTAATAGTATTATAGAATTCATAACTGATTATCAGTGGTTCAAGGAGCTTAATCTTACAGACACCTATTTAAAGAGATTGAAGACTCAATTTACAATAGGCATACCTACTTTTGTACTGCTTTCTGTATTCATATACTTTTACTTTAGGTTCATTAAAAAGGGACATTATAGGATTTCGGGTATAGATGCCAGTACAATCAATGATAAATGGTTAAACAGAGGGTTTATGATTGTATCATTATTTATATCATTTATAATATCTAGAGTATTCATAGCTAATCTATGGTTCAATATATTACAATTTGTAAACAAAACCTCTTTTAATATAAAGGACCCTATATTCAACAATGATATATCCTTCTATGTATTTGTACTTCCTCTTTTAAAATCAGTAGTAGGGCTTTTGCTCTTCCTTATTATAATGCTATTAATACTAACCTTTATGGCATATGTGATGCTTTTTAGCTTTAGAAGGGGAAATAGCACTGAGTTCGATAGTGATGATCTATTCAGAAGTAGAAGAATACCAAGTTTTTTGAATAATAAGGCCTTAAAGAATGCTGTTTTTCAGCTGGGAGTATTGGGTTCATCTATACTCGTGATACTCGGAATCAATCTCTGGCTAAACACATACGAGCTGTTATATTCTTCAAGGGGAGTAATATTTGGAGCAGGGTTTACAGATGTAAATATTACTTTGTGGGTCTATAGAGCCATGGCAGTTGCTTCGTTAATATATGCCTTAATATTTCTCATGTCCATAAGAAGAAGAAGCTTTAAGAAAGCTGTAATTGGGTTGGTTGTACTATTAGCCATATCCATAATTGGAAACATAGCTGGTGGATTAGTACAAAGGTTTATAGTGGAGCCTGATGAAATATCAAAGGAAGAAAAATATATAGAATACCATATAGAATATACTCAAAAAGCCTATGGACTTGATGATGTAGAGGAAAGGGAATTTCCTGTAAGTCAGGATTTGACAAAAGAAGATTTGTTGGAAAACCAAGACATTGTAAATAACATAAGGATAAATGATTATCTGCCAATAGCCCAGACATATAATCAGCTTCAGGCCATAAGGCTTTACTATACATTTAATGATGTTGACATAGATAGATATATGGTAGATGGAAAATATACTCAAGTATTTCTATCTGCTAGAGAACTAGACCAGGAAAGTTTACAGACTGTAACCTGGATTAACAAGCACTTAAAATATACCCATGGATATGGTATAGTGTTGTCTCCAGTTAATGCAGTAACAGCCAGTGGACAGCCGGATTTATTGATAAAGAATATACCGCCAGTTTCTGATTCCGATTTGAAAATAGAAAGACCTGAAATATACTTTGGTGAATCTACCAACGATTATATTATAGTTAATACAGATGAAATGGAATTTGACTATCCTGAAGGGTCTGACAACAAGCACACAACGTATGAGGGTACCGCTGGTATTGAGCTAAAGGGTATAAACAGGCTACTTTATGCTATAAGGGAGAAGAATTATAAGATACTTGTATCAAGCAATATTAACTCAGATAGTAGAATTGTAATGTATAGAAATATTATGGATAGGGTAAATAGGATTGCTCCCTTTATGGAATATGATGAAGACCCTTATATAGTGTTAAATCAGGATGATGGAAAGCTATACTGGATTATAGATGGATATACTGTAACAGATAAATATCCTTATTCAAAACCATATTCTGATAAAACAGATATTAACTATATCAGAAATTCTGTAAAGGTAGTTATAGATGCATATAACGGTACCACCAGATTCTACATTTTTGATGAAGATGACCCAATTGTACAGACCTATAAAAAGATATTTCCTGACCTGTTTGTAGATGGTTCAGAAATGCCTCAGGGGCTTTTAAGCCATATAAGATATCCGCAAACCTTTTTTGACATTCAATCTGAAGTTTATAGGATATACCATATTGATAATCCAATGGTATTCTATAACGAAGAGGATTTATGGGATATAGCACAGGAAAAATATATGTCAGATGTATTACAGGTAGAATCAAATTATGTTATGTTTAAACTGCCCGATGAGGAGGAGGTGGAGTTCCTGCTTACAGTACCATATACTCCAAGGACTAAACCCAATATGACATCCTTATTTGTAGCACGAAATGACGGAGAGGACTATGGCAAGCTATTTATATATAAATTCCCTAAGGGAATAACAGTAGATGGCCCTATGATGGTAGAATCTAGAATTGACCAAAATACTGCTATATCTGAAGAGCTTACATTATGGAGTCAACAAGGGTCAAGGGTGTTAAGAGGAAATATGATAATAGTACCAATAGGAAATTCACTGCTCTATGTAGAGCCTATTTACCTTGAATCAGACAATGAAAACAGCCTTCCTGAAATGAAAAGAGTAGTAGTATCTTTCAAGGATAAGATAGTCATGAAAGAAAGCCTCAAGGAAGCGCTAGAAAACATATTCGGCACAATGGATGAAGTTCAGGAAGAAGTACCACCTTCAGAGGAGATAGAGGAAAGAGAAGAGGGAGATATTCAGGAGCTTGTAAATAAGGCAAATGAACTGTATAACAGTGCAAAGGAAGCTTTAAAAGATGGAAATTGGGCAGATTACGGGAAATACATGGATGAATTGGAGGAAGTATTAATTCAAATGGGAAGCATCTTCAAATAGAAGATGCTTTCATTTTTTTGGGAAAATAGTGGATATATATGGTATAATGTAGAAAAAGGAGGGATAGTATGACACTTGTTTTAAATTTAAACCCTTCTATAGATAGATGGTATAAGGTTGATGATTTTAAGGTTTATGGTTCATATAGGACTAGGGATTTTAAGGTAACTCCTGGAGGGAAGGGGATTAATGTTGCAAGGGTAATAAAGGAGTTTCACGAATCAGTAACAGTTACTGGTTTCATAGGTGGTGAAGGAGGCAGATTCATAGAAAATGAACTGGACAAAATGGGAATAGACCATAGATTTATCTATGTAAAAGGGGAAACAAGGAATGTTATAAGGATATTAGGTATGGATGGAAGATACACAGAAATAGAGGAGGAAGAAAGCTATATATCCATAGATGATGTAATCTCTTTCTATGAATTGTATAAGGAACTCATATTGAAACACGATATTATTTGTGCCTGTGGCCATTTAGGTTCAGGGCTTCCTCAGGACATATACAGGGACTTGATAATAATGGCAAAGGAATATGGCAAAAAAGTATTTTTAGATACATCAGGAGAAGCTTTAAAGCTAGGGATTGAAGCTTTACCTTTTTTCATAAAGCCAAATAAGTATGAGTTAGAAGAGTATATTGGATGTTCTATAGAATCTGACAGGGAAATTATACAAGCTGGTAAGTATTTATCTGAAGATGGAATAAAGATTGTGCTGGTATCTCTGGGAGAGGAAGGCGCTATTGCATTTTATGATGGATATATCTATAGAATAAAGGTGCCAAGGGTAGAAACAGTAAATCCTATTGGCGCAGGGGATTCAATGGTAGGAGGATTTATTTCAGCAATGATGAGAAAATATGATTTCGAATTTGCATTGAGAATGGCAGCAGCCTGTGGCACTGCCAATGTTATGGAAGCTGAGCCTGGTATATTTGATATGAGCAATATGAAGAGGATAATGAATGATGTCATAATAACTAAATCCAGCTTTTAAGTATAGAGAGTATTTCATCAAGTAGATAATCTCTATTTTCTTCAGTAACTGTTATTAATGTTACATCTTTTCTTTTTTTAATATTATTTATGAACTCGCAATTGTCCTCTTTGAGTACTCCAAATACTATTTTGGAACTATCAAGGAGTTCAAATACCTTTGAAGTAAATTTTATAATGTTGTTTTCCGAACACCCTAATTCGTCAAGTACTATTAAATCCCTTTCTAAGCTTTTATCTAAAAGTGGAACTAAATTTTCCTCAAATACCTCATGAAACCATACTTTTGAGTCATCTCTGGAATCAACTCTTATAATTGGATATTCTTTATTGTCATAAAGGGATTTAGCTACATATTTTCTATAATATCCTTCAAATAATCTTTGAGTGGTATATCCGCCTATTGACACATCTAATTTATCTAATACCTTTTTTTGCAATGTAGTTTTACCTATACCCTTTTTCCCTGTCAAAAATAGATTTTTCAACTTAATCCCTCCTGTTTTATAGGATATAGTTTAGCATAAATCTTAAAGGAATAGAATCCCCCGATGTAAAATAATTGACAATATTGCCTATTTTCTATATAATTCAATTAAAAGAACAATCCAGCCTCGGAGCTGTTTTTCCTCATCCCATTGTGGAAGGGAGAGTTAACAAAGTCTATTAAAACCAATGACTTCTGCTGCAATGGTGGAAGTCTTTATTAATTTTATGGCCTGTGGAGGAATTTGTATGATTAGAAGGTTTTTGAATAGATTTAGCATATTTGAAATAATAATAATTGCTTTTATGGCTACTATAGGCGTTGCCATAAAGCCTGTTATAGTACCTCTTGCACATATTATTACAGGACCATTATATATTCCTGGAGGAGCTGTAGCAGGAGGACTTTATATGATGTGGGTTGTTCTGGGAGCAGGGCTAATAGGGAAAAAGGGTGTTGCAACATTAATATCAGTAGTTCAGGCAATCATGGTAATAAGCCTCGGTATTTATGGAAACCATGGCGTATTGAGTTTGTTAACCTACATACTTCCAGGCATAATAGTGGATTTGTATTTATTGCTTTTTAGAGTAAAACAGTTCAGTATGGTGAGCTATTTTATAGGCGGCATTTTGGCCAATATAAGCGGAACATTTCTAGTAAATGTCATATTTTTCAGACTTCCCTTTATACCATTGATGCTTACTCTATCTGCAGCCAGCCTTTCAGGAGGATTGGGAGGGCTTATCGCATATACTATTTCAAATAGGTTAAGAAAGAATGATGCACTTAATAGCTTCATAAACAGGAGAGGATACAATGATTAGAAGGACTATATTAGTATTTTTTATATTATTAAGCGTGTTTCTAATGGGCTGTCATATTGATGCAGATACTGAAAACAGAAAGGGTATTGTAATGAATATAATTGATAGTGAAACAAATATAAAATCCATTACATTAGTTGGACAGGCTGAAACTTTTACACTGCAGGAGCATATAGATAAACCTTTTGATAAAGCTCTGGTGATAGGTAAGCTAGGTGAGGTAAGGGTATTTGAGGAAGGTTATTTTAAGGCAAATGAGGACTCTATAGATTATATAGATAAGTATGGGAATGAAATCAAGGATATTGCAGGGGTAATTATAAACCCTCCTGAAGGCAGCATTACAGATGCTTATTATGATATGAAAGAACATATTATATATGAAAATGTATTGTTCCTGTTATTAGATGGATTTGGTTATCATCAATATGAATATGCAAAGGAAAACGGGTTTTTACCCTTTTTAAAGGACTATGAGGCCACAAAGGCTATGTCTGTATATAGGCCTGTAACTAATGCAGGATTAGCTGCAATAATTACAGGAAGAACACCTGAATATAATGGTGTCTATTCCAGAAAGCAAAGGGAATTACAAGTAGGTTCCATATTTAAATTGGCATTAGAGCTTGAAAGGAATACAGCTTACATAGAGGGAAACATTGGCATACTCAATACTGAAATTCAGCCTATACTTAACTTAGATGAAAACAAGGATGGATATACAGATGATGAGGTATATAGATGTATACTGGAGGCTATTGAAGATAAGAAGCAATTCATATTTGCCCATTTTCACGGAATAGATGATGCAAACCATAGCTGTGGTCCATTATCAGATGAGGCTATGGAGCGCATTAGAACAATAGATTCCTATATTGAGGATATTGTATCTATATGGGATGGTATAGTAATCATAACTGCTGACCATGGAGTGCATAATGTTGAAGATGGCGGAGACCATGGAGATTTCAGATATGAAGACTTGATAGTGCCTTATATAATTATCAATAGGGGGAGTAAGATTGAATAAGAATAAAATCTATATAGCAATAGGAATTCTAATTATAGTAGTGGGGGTTTTTGCATTTATGAACAGGGAGTTAGTCAAGGATAAGGGATATGCCCTTGATAATGCAGAGGTGATTATAAAAGTAGGGGATTTAGAAACTGTATTAGGATATGAAAATATAAAAGCCTTAGGAGAAGTGGATTTTTCAGCTATTCTTGATACAAGCGATACGGATCCCAAAGAGCATACCTATACTGGAGTGCCCTTGAAAAAAGTAATCGAAGAATGTGGTATATCATTAAATGGAAAGAGTAAGATTGTTGTTAGGGCAGTAGATGGATATACAGTTGCATTAACTGTAGATGAGGTATTGGATGAAGATAATATATATCTGGCATATGGCATAGACGGCAAGCCCCTTAAGAGCAAGTCTCAGGGAGGAAGCGGGCCATATCAGCTCATAGTGAGGAAGGACCAGTTTAGCCAAAGATGGTGTAAATTTATAGTGGAGATAGAGGTAATATAATGGACGTTATTGAAATTAACAATCTGTACTTTAGGTATAATGAATATGAGGAATACTTATTAAAGGATATCAGCTTAAGAGTCAAGGAAGGAGAGATATTAGCCATAACAGGAGAAAGTGGCTGTGGAAAGAGTACTTTACTAAGCATAATCTGCGGTATAATACCCCATATAAGAAAGGGAGAAATAAAAGGTGAAGTAAAGCTTTTAGGCGAGAATGTAAAAGATATGGCTATACGGGATATTTCAAAGAAAATAGGAATAGTATTTCAGGACCCGGATAGTCAGATTTTTTTACCTACAGTGGAGGATGAGATAGCATTCGGACCTGAAAACTTGATGGTTTCAAGAGATGAAATAGGCATAAGGATAGAAAAGGCTCTAAAGTCTGTAAACATGGGAAAATACAGGTTTGAAAATCCAAGCAATCTTTCAGGAGGGCAAAAGCAGCTAATAGCCATTGCATCAGTACTGGCAATGGAAACGGATATACTGCTGTTTGATGAAATAATGTCTCAGGTAGATGAAAAGGGAAAAGAGCAGATTAAGAGTACAATACTGAATCTTCATAAAGAAGGTAAAACAATAGTAATTGTAGACCATGACATGGATAATATTAGTTTGGCAGATAGAGTGTTAGAAATTAAATCTGGAATATTGAGGGAGTTTGAAGACGATGCATTACATAGAGCTGAAGGAAATTGATTTTGAATATGAAAAGGGAAATAAGGTTTTTGAAAATTTTAGCTTCAGTGTGGACAGATATGAGACTGTTGCCTTAATGGGTCCAAATGGAAGCGGAAAGACTACCTTGGGAAAGCTAATGGCAGGTATACTGAAGCCAAATAAAGGTCAAGTGCTAATATTTAACAAAGATACTAATGAAATTCCTTTACACGAAATAGGTTCAAGAATAGGGTATCTGTTTCAAAACCCTGAAAAGCAGTTTTTTGCCAATACAGTATACGATGAACTGGGATTTGTCCTTAAAATTAAAGGATATGATGAAGAATATATAAAGAACAAGGTTGGTGAAATGTTGGAGTTATTTCAGCTAAAAGGGCTCGAGAAGCATTTGCCATATCTTCTAAGCCAAGGTGAAAAGCAAAGGCTTGCAATTGCAGCAGTGCTTATAAATGAGCCTGAGTACCTTATATTGGACGAGCCTACGACAGGTCTGGATAAAAAAAGAAAGGATATATTATTTGAGCTTCTAAATATGCTAAAGAATAGAGGTATAGGAATGACAATAATAAGCCATGATAACAGGTTTGTGGAAAGGATTTGCAATAGGCGTATTTATATCAATAGAGGTGAAATCCAACATGACGAAAGAGCTTAATCTAGACCCTAGAACAAAGCTTATAATAGTACTATGCCTTTCAACGCTGGGAATAGCCATTAAAGATTTGGTATTATTATCTATTGTTTTCCTTTTATCTTTTATGGTTGCAAGCTTATTTAAGGCTAATTTAAAGAGGACAGTTAGAAAGATAAAGAGTCTATTATATACACTAATACTTATTGCTTTGGTTCAAAGCATCTTTACAAGAGGAGAATCTCTTATATCCATTGGAAGCATTACCATTCTTACAGCTGATGGAGTGGAAAAAGCATTGCAGTTCATATTGAGAATGGCTATAGTCATATTTTCTGCTACTATAATTGGTACATCCAGCTCACGAAGTATAATTCAAGGCCTTGTTCAATGGAGATTGCCTTACGATATTGCTTTTATGGTAGCTCTTGGGATAAGATTCTTGCCAATGATTAGGGATGAAATAAAGGATTCATTAGTGGCTATTCAGCTAAGGGGTATAGATATAAAAAATATTCCTGTTAAGGAGAGGATTAGCCTATATTCCTATCTGTTTAATCCTCTATTGATAGGAGCTATTCTGAAAGCAGAAAGGCTGTCTATTGCTATGGAGATGAGGGGATTTAGAGCCTATGGTAATCGTACAAGCTTTCTTGTTCTGAAGTTTAATAATTGGGATTATATTGTGATGTTTTTGAGTATTGTCATAACTTTTCTGTTTTTCATAAAAGGATACATATAATGGAGGTGGGATTATGAAGGTTTTTTCAGTAGTTGGAATTCACCATTCCGGGAAGACTACCATAATAGAAAATGTAATAAGGGAGTTAAGAAGTAGAGGTTATTCAGTAGGTTCTATAAAGGAGATACATTATGAGAAGTTTGCCATGGATACTGAAGGAACAAATACCTATAGGCATAAGAAGGCTGGTTCACAGCTGGTAACTGCCAGAGGAATGTATGAGACGGATATATTGTTTCAGGAGAAGCTTAACATAGATGATATTTTAAAATTCTATAACCATGACTATGTGGTATTGGAAGGTGTAATGGATGCCAATGTTCCTAAAATAATATCAGCCCATACTGAAGAAGAGATATTGGAAAGGATAGATGACCTGACCTTTGCTATATCAGGCAGAATATCCAATAGTATAAAAGAATTTAAGGGTTTGCCAGTTATAAACCCTATGGAGGATATAAAGCAGTTGGTTGATTTGATTGAATGTAAGGTATATGAAAGGCTACCGGATTTTAACAAGGACTGCTGTGGATATTGTGGTTCCAGCTGCAGAGAATTAGGAGCTAGGATACTTAAGGGAGAGGCAGAAAGGGAGGATTGTGTTCTAGGTAATGCCAAGATTAGGCTTCAAATAGGTGGTAAGGATATAAAAATGGTTCCCTTTGTACAAAATATACTTACCAACACAGTTTTAGGAGTTGTAAAGGAATTGAAAGGATACGAGGATGGAAAGGAAATTAGAATTGATATATCAAGAAGATAGTAGAAAATTTTTTGTAAATGAAATAAGGAGTTCAATAATAGTGAGCAAGATATGTTATAATTATATATACAAGGCTTATATTAGGAGGTTTATTTTTGATGAAGATTGTTATCGATAGCACTACAGATTTGTCAAAGGAACTAATAGAGAAATATCATATAGATGTTATCCCTTTAAGAGTATTGATTGATGAAAGAGAATATATGGACAAGGAAACTATAACAGTTGAAGAAGTATATGAATCCATGAAAAAAGGTATTTGCCCAAAAACCTCTTTACCTAGTCCCCAGAGGTTATATGATCAATTCAATAGATACGCATCTCAAGGTATAGATTTCATATATTATTCCTTTTCTTCTAAACTTTCAGGTACTTATCAAGCTGCATGTCAGATTATTGAAGAGCTTAAAAAAGAATTCCCAAGGGTAAAAATGGCTGCAATAGATACATTGTCAGGTTCCATAGCAGCTGGGCTTATTGCATTGCAGGGAGCCAAGCTAGCGGAAATAGGAACTAGCTTTGAAAGAATAATGAAGATATCATTGGATTGCATAAAATACATAGAACATGTATTTACTATAGATGATTTAAATTGGCTTCTTAAAGGCGGAAGAATCAGCAAAAAAAGCGCTATAATTGGAAGTGCTTTAAATATAAAGCCTATATTAGATGTTAAGAATGGAGAGATGAAGGTCATAAAAAAGATAAGAGGAAGGAAGAAGGCTTTGGAGGCTGTTGTAAATATTGTGGAAGAGAGAATAAAGAGTTTTCCAAATCAGATAATTGGAATTGCCCATGCAGATGATTTTGAAACAGCCCTTGAAATAAAGGATATGCTTATTGAAAAGTTGGGGCACAATAAGAATATAATAATTGAAAAAATAGGAAGTGTATTAGGCTCCCATTTGGGAATAGGTGGAGTTGGGGTATTTTTCTTTAATAGAGAGCCTGAATGCTATATAAATGAACTTTAGAGAGTTCCTGCGTTTTGCATGAGCTCTCTTTTAGTTCAATACAATTATGTTAAAAAAGCCTATAAATAATCCCACAAGCAATTCTCTTACCAGAATCCCCGGTAGGCTGGGTCCTATAATCATCCGGATTTTGATGAATTATTACCGACTTTCCTATAATATCCTTTGGTTTAAACTTATCAGTAAAAAAACACATCCTGGCATAGCCATTATTAGAAAATATTACGGGAAAATCTCCTGCATGATTGCCATGAGGCTGGTTTGTTGGGTTATAATGTCCTCCTGCAGATAAAAATGGATCTTCAGGGTTTGTTATTTCACATAACCCATATTCGTGAATATGGAATCCAAAGGGACCTATTGGACCCATATCTCCCTTTGCAGGCTTATACTCAGGCAAACCCCACAGCTCGACATATACTTCCGTACCGCCTGGTACATCGTCAAAAAATATATTGCCATATATATTGGGAGCAAGGCTGCTTCCATATATCTTTGCATATGCAGTTACTTTATCATAGTAGTGCACGTTAACTCCTCCCTTCATATACATATTTATGCAGGAACATAACAAAAGGTTCAAAACTTTCTCATACCTGTTACCAATCAATCGTATATATTAATGAAGACCATTGGAACAGGGGGAGAAATGTGGCTTTAAATCTGGATTTTATAATAACTCTATATGAACTTTTAAATAGAGACTTTTTCGATGAAAAAGCATTTCATAGATTTATAATTACAAAGGGTGCAAAGGGATTTATTGAGCATGAAAATGCTATGGGAAGAAATGTGGATATTATAGATTTAAAAGATGAACTCATAAGGCTTATGGAGTATGAAAGCTATGAGGATAGATACAGTTTTTATAAATTAAAAAAAAACATACAGGGATTGAAAAGAGATATATACTATCTTAGTAGTAATGGAGAGAAATTGGTAAAATTAGCATTGGATAGAATTTATAGAATAATATCTGATGATGTAGAAATAAAAACGGATATATATTTATATGCAGGTGGTTCTGATGGAGGGTTTACTGTAAACAGAAATGAGGTTTATATAAACTATTTAAACTATATAGGGGAGAAGGAGGAATTAATAAAAATATTAAGCCATGAGCTATACCACAGCAGGAAAATAAAGCTTTGGAACAAGCTGAAGTTTGGAATGAAGCTGTTGTTAAAGAAAAGTAGATATGCCTATGGATTGCTAGGAAGAATCATTGAAGAGGGCATTGCCTGTTTCATTCAGCATGGTCCAATTCTTACCAGAGATGACAAAACTGGAAACTTGACCAGGAAGAATATAGCCCTTTCAAGGATGCATTTTGATATGTTAAATGAAACCCTGTTAAATATAAAGTATGGTAAATTCAGCAGAGTAAAGTTAAGTAGCCTTAATGTATATGCAATTGGATATATTATAGTTTCCACAGTTCACAATGAAGAAATGTCATATCTTTTGAATCAATGGACGGTTAGCCTAGACTTAAAAAATATAATAATGGAGTATATGAGAATAAGCAGATCTAATAAGATGCTTCCTGAAATAAAATTTGAGGCAATTGAGTGGATATTATATTAGATTTAAAAGTTCATTGTATTTGTGATATAATCTTATCAATAGAAAGGGGGTAGGATAGTGATAAGTTTTATTCATACCGGCGACTTGCATCTTGGGTTGCAATTTAAAAGCATGAAACTGGATTCCAGTAAGAGACGTCTAGAATTGTGGGATACATTTGAAAGAATTGTAAACACAGCTATAGAGAAAAAAGTGGATTTTCTCTTTATAGCAGGAGACTTGTTTGAGGAAAGCTATTTTACATATAAGGATATAAAGAGAGTTCATAATATCCTCTCTAAGGCAGAAGATGTGAAGATATTAATAGTTGCAGGTAACCATGATACCTTAAACAGGAATTCACTGTATAATCTAGTACAATGGCCTGAAAATGTAACATTGTTTTCAAGTGTGGGAATAGAAAAAAAGGAGTTTGAAGACAAAAATACTGTTGTATATGGTTATAGCTGGGACAGCGGTGAAAATGATAAAGATCTCTTTAAGGATTTTGAAGGAATTGACATAACTAAAACGAATATACTCATAATTCACGGTGATGCAATATCAAAGGATACAAAGTATCTTCCTTTGGACATATACAGGATTCAAAGATTAGGATTTGACTATATAGCCCTAGGACATATACATAAACCTGAAATAATATCAGATAGAGCTGCCTACTGTGGAAGCCCGGAGCCTCTAGACTTTGGCGAAACGGGCCAGCACGGAATTATAATGGGTACAATAGATAATAAAAATACAAGCATTGAGTTCGTGCCTTTTAGCAGAAGAATATTTCTGGATATAACCGTTAATCTTGATGAATCCATGGGATATATGGATATACTAGATAGAATTAAAAATTGTGATAATGAGGATAGGTTAAAGAAAAATTTCTATAGGATAACCCTACAAGGGAAGATAAGCCCTGAAGTGGAATTGGTAACTACAGACATAGTTAAGGCTTTAAGCAATGAATTCTATTATCTGGAAATAATAGATAAGACTCAAATAGATTATGACCTTGATACATTAGAGAGTGAAAACAGAGACAATATCATAGGCTGTTTTATAAGAGAAATGAGGACCAGAGATTTGAATGATGAAATAAACAGACAAGCTCTATATTTGGGGCTGGATGTATTGATGAAAGGCAAGGTGGGACTATGAAGCTGAAGGAATTAAACTTAATATCCTTTGGAAAGTTTAAAAATTACACCTTGAAACTGGAGGATGGGCTGAACATCATATATGGAGAAAATGAGTCTGGAAAGACTACAATACACAATTTCATAGAAGGAATGTTTTACGGGTTTCAAAGTCCTAATGCAACAACTAAAAAGCAGCCCTTAGAGGAGAAAAGAAAATACAATCCCTGGTATGAAGATAGATATGCAGGTGTATTAACCTTTGAAAAGGATGATAAGGTCTATAAAATAGTGAGAGATTTTAAAACAGATAAGGTAAAGGTATATGATGACCTGACAGGGAAGGATATTACAGGTGAAATTGATACTGGGGAAAAGGTAAAGTTACATCTACCAGGTCTACACTTCTTTAAATTCAACTCTTATGTATATAGGAATACAATAGCCATAAGGCAGCTGGAAAACAGGGTGGATTCACAGCTTGCCAAGGAAGTGAAGGACAAGCTTATAAATATGACAACTGCACTTGACGATACCATATCTGTCAAAAATGCAATTAGGGACTTGGATAATATGTTAAGTGAAATTGGTACAGAAAGGGCTTATACTCAACCCTACGCCATAGCTAAAAAAAGGCTTGGGGAATTAATAGAAAAAAGAAAGGAAAACCTTCAGAAAAAGGAAGAATTCAGCAATGCATCTGAAGATTATATCAGAATAAAGAAAGAAATAGAGAAGAAGGAAAAGGAAATAAATAGCCTTAAGGAGCTTTTAAATAAAGCCAATATAGCAAAGATGCAGAAGACATATGAAGATGCTCTAAAAATTAAGAGCGATATAGAAGATATAGATAATAGTATTGAGGAACTTGAACCCTACTCAAAAGTATTGGAAGAGGACTATTATAGCTCATGGAAGATACATGGAGAGATAAGAGCATTAAAAGGTGAAATAGATAGTATAATCGAAAATATTGATAATATAGAAAACGAGCTGGAAAAACTAGAGGAAAGAAACAGTGAAAAAGAAGACTGCAGTTTCAAGGATATATGTGATGATTATGCAAAGTACACTGAACTTGATGAGGAAAAGAATAATCTTCAGATGAAAAGTGAAAAGAACAGAATAGATATTATGAGTTCAGAGTTGAAGCAATCTGTGGAAAAAAGCAATAGGGCAAAAACCCAGAGAATTTCTTTTTCAGTTTTAGCTTTGATATTCTTAGGCCTGATGTTTGTAAACAAATTCTTCCTAGTTGGAGCAGTATTAGGAGGTATTCTTGCTATTTACTCTACAGTATCCTATAGAAATATAAGAAATCAGATTCACTCTTTAAACGAAAAGCTTGAGGGGTTAAAATCAGAGGAGGATGCAAGAAACAGGAGAATAGATGATATAGATAATATTAAGGCAGATATATTGAAAAAATATAATCTCTCGTCAAAATCTGAATTATCGCGGCTATACGAAGACATAAGATTTTCGCAGGCAAACAGATTAGGAGTATTAAAGCAAATAGAAGAACTAAATGTTAGGAATAGAAACCTAAAATTAAAGTTAGATGAGAAAATAGCTGAAAAAAATGCCCTGGAGAAAAAACTTGCAGACCTTCTAAGTAGAAATGGATTGGAGTCCATAGACAGCTTCAAAGCTGCGTTGGATAAGAAGATAAATTATGACAGCTTATTGAAAGATAAAAAGAACAAGCTGGAATTATATGAAAGGATATTAGGTAATACTACTTTGGAGGAGTTAAAATCAAGGCTGGAAGAAATTGAAGGTGATATAGCTGTAGAGGTGGATGTTGACGAAATAATGGAGGAGTTGGAAGGTTTAGAGGAAGAATATAATGAGCTTACCAATGAGTATTCAAGGATTGAGGTTAGATTGGATACACTTAATAGCTATATTTCAGAGTTGGTTGATATTGAAGAAAAAATTGAAATAGTAAAAAATGATATTGAGCTTATGGAAAAAAAGATAAAGGCAATAAATGTGGCGAAGGAAGTTATTCAAAAGATATCAGCTGATATACACAATCAGTTTGCTCCAAGGATAAATAAGGATGTAAGCCAGTTGATAAGCAATATAACTGATGGAAGATATACAAATGTGAGAATTGATGAGAATTTTGGAATAACGGTGGAAAATCTTCAATCAAAGGAAATAGTACCCTTGGATAGTCTAAGCGGAGGTACTATGGATCAGATGCATTTTGCTTTGAGATATAGCCTGATAAGCTCCATAAAGGATGAAAGGCTGCCATTAATACTTGATGATTGCTTCATACAGTATGATGATAAGCGCCTGGAGAATATATTGAAGTATTTGGATAATGTTTCTAAGGACATACAAATACTGTTGTTTACCTGTCAAAATCGGGAAAAGGAAATATTGGACCGCTTAAGCATAAGATACAACTTAGTCAATTTGAGTTGAAGTATTGCATTAAGGTTATGGAACTGTAAAGCAAGCCATTTGTTGCTTAATGTTAAAGTTCAACATTAATAGGAGTGGTGCACTTGATATATGGAATAGGTGATTTACACCTGGATTATACTAAAAACAAGGCAATGGACATATTTGGAGAAAAGTGGATGAATCACGAGGAGAAAATATTTAATAAGTGGAAGGAACTAATAAAAGATGATGACCTGGTATTATTGCCAGGAGATATTTCCTGGGCACTAAAGCTTGAAGAAGCCTACAATGATCTTTTTAGGGTCAACCAGTTGCCAGGATACAAGATTATAACCAAGGGAAACCATGATTATTGGTGGCAAGGTCCTAAGAAGCTTAAGAGCTTAGGGTTAGACAGAATTACCTTTATTCAGAACAATAGCTTTGTATATAACAATGTTGGAATTGGAGGAACAAGAGGATGGCTTTCCAGAGATTGGGAAGGCTTTAATGAACAGGACGAGAAGATATATTCCAGGGAGCTAAATAGGCTTGATATGTCTCTATCTAGCATAGATAGTGGTGTTGAAATTAAAATTGCAATGCTTCACTATCCGCCATTTAATACAGATTTCAGCCCTAATGAGTTTGTAGAACTAATGGCAAATCATAAAGTTAATATATGTATTTATGGTCATCTGCATTCCGAAGGCCATAGATTTGTAGTGGAAAAGGAGATATATGGCATTAAATTTCATTGTGTATCAAGCGACTATATCAACTTTGAACCTAGGATTATTCTATAAGGGGAGGGAATAAGCATGAAAGTAATTGTAACAAAGGATTATGATTCAATGAGCAGAGAAGCTGCAGCAATAGTAAGGAAAGAAATTGAGAAGAAAAGGGATATTGTACTGGGATTAGCTACAGGCAGCACTCCTATAGGCATGTACAATGAATTGATAAGAATGCACAAAGAAGAAGGGTTAGACTTTTCCAGTGTAGTTTCATTTAATTTAGATGAGTATGTAGGTATAGACTATAATGATCCCAATAGCTATCACTATTATATGAATGTTAACTTATTTGATTATATAAATATTGATAAGAACAATGTCCATATACCAGATGGAAACAGTAAAAATATAGAGGAAAGCTGCAGAGTATATGATAAACTGATAGATGAAAAAGGAGGAATAGACCTTCAGATACTAGGAATTGGTGCCAATGGGCATATAGGATTTAATGAACCTGAAGAGGAACTGAATGTGGGAACCAGCATAGTTAATTTAACTCCTAGGACCATAAAGGACAACTCAAGGTTCTTCAAATCTATTGATGATGTTCCTACAAAGGCTATAACCATGGGAATTGGTACTATTATGAAAGCTAAGAAGATAATACTGTTAGCCAGCGGTAAAAACAAATCTGAAGCAATAAAGAAGCTAGTAGAAGGTAAGAAAATTACAACAAAGCTTCCAGCAAGCGTCTTACTATTGCATCCAGATGTTACAGTAATAGTGGATGAAGAAGCCTATGGTATCAATAAATAGGAGGCTGTACAATGGAAATAGAAGTAAAGGTTTTAAATGTGAAATTGGATGAAATCGAAGATAAGTTAAAAGCATTGGGAGCAAAGCTGGTATCTGAAGAGTACCAGATAAATACTATCATTGATAGAGAGGACAGGTTTATAGAAAAAAGCCTGAACAGTTATTTAAGAATAAGAGAGACTAAAAACCTGCTCACAAATACAAAAAGCATAAAACTTACATTAAAAAAGAATATAAGCAGAGGGAAATCCAGACAGAATATTGAAATCACTACGAGAATTGACAATAAGGAAGCTATGCTTGAAATATTAAAGGATTTACAGTATGAAGTTGTAAAGGAAGGCTACAAGAACAGAAAAACATATATATACGATGACATAAGATTTGATTTGGATCGTTGGGACAAGGATACCTACCCATACGAGTACATGGAAATCGAAGTAAAAAGAGAAGAGGATTTAGATAGGGCAATAGATTTACTTCATATTAACAAGGAGGACATATCAACCAAATCCATAATGGAGTTGAGGGAAGAATTAAATAGATAAATATAAAAGTGCACTTCTATATTGGAGGTGCACTTTTATATTTAGTAACGAAAACATATAGTGTGAATAGTATATACTAAAGAAATCTGTTATAAGGGGGTATATTATGAATACTCTATCCAAATATGGATACCGGGATGATAACATAATACTGCTTCTGTTTCTAATACTGCTTTTCTTTGGCGGGAAGCATGGCAAAAATAAGCTGGATGAGGAGATATTGCTGATATTCCTCATTTTACTCCTATTTGAAGGTTGTTAAACACAGTAGTTGCCTACTGTGTTTTTTCTCTATCCCTAAATAGGAATTTAAATGAGTATAACCCTGCTAATCCAACTAATCCGTATATTATCCTGCTCAAAGCTGAACTTTGACCGCCAAATATTGCTGCAACCAGATCGAATTGGAAAAGTCCAATCAATCCCCAGTTTAAAGCTCCTATTATTACTAAAATCAATGCTAATGTATCCATTTATTCATCTCCTTTCTTTATATTAGTCTAACTAAAATTCTTATGAATATACAAAAAATCCAAAAATCAGTAACCTTAACTGTTTTATACACATAATATACAGTGAGAAAAAAATTAAGGAGGTAATTATTATGGTAGAAGAAATCAAGGGAAATGAAAGAAAAAGAGGAGTAGGCGGTATATTTAGTTCAGAAGATGACAGCTTATTGTTCTTCTTCTTGCTTCTAGTATTACTCTTTAATGATAAATCATGGTTTAATAGCGGTGACGACTCATTATTATTCTTCTTCTTATTGCTGGTAATATTCTTTACTAATGGTTATTATTAATCCCGTATCCTATACGGGATTTTTATTGTTGTAAAACTGGACAAGCATTATATTATTAGAAAAATACATACTAAAAAATGAAAAAATTCATTAAATAGTATAGCACATTTAATTAAATATGTTATAATATATACATGAATAAGATTAAATAGGAGGAATATTATGTCAAGCTATAAATACATTAGATGGTTCAATGAAATAGATAAGAATGATATACCTGAAGTAGGAGGAAAAGGTGCTAATTTAGGAGAATTAACTCAAAAGGGGCTGGAAGTTCCACCTGGATTCTGTGTAACTGCCGGAGCCTACAGATATTTTATTGAGGAATCAAATTTAAGCAGTTTAATTGAGGAAAACATTAATGGATTAGATGTAGAGGATTCAAATGCACTGCAAAAGGCTAGCGAAAGGATAAAGGAATTGATAGTATCACAACCAGTGCCTGAAGATTTGGCAGATGAGATAAAAAGGGCATATGGCGAGTTTAATGCCATTGTTGGAATTCAGGATGGGGAAGTAGCTGTAAGAAGTTCAGCTACAGCAGAGGATTTACCAGAAGCTTCCTTTGCAGGTCAGCAGGACACATATCTACATATAAGTGGATATGATGAACTGTTGAAGCATATCAGAAAGTGCTGGGCATCCCTATGGACAGCGAGAGCAATTTATTACAGGCAAAATCAAAATTTTAACCATTTTGAAGTTGCATTAAGTGTAGTAGTACAGAAAATGGTAAACAGTGAGAAGTCCGGAGTAATGTTTACTGCAAATCCTATTACCAATGATCCAGGGCAGGTAATGATAAATGCCAGCTGGGGATTGGGAGAAGCAGTAGTATCTGGAACTGTAACTCCAGATGAATATATTATGGATAAAGCTACAAGGGAAATAGTAGAAAAGCATATTGCTGAAAAGACTGTTATGGTTGTGAAAAGAGATATTGGAGTAGGAACTACTGAAATAAATGTTAAGGATTATCTAGGATATGAATATGTTAATAAGCAATGCTTAACAGATGAGGAAATATTGAAGCTTTTAGATTATGGAATGAAGATTGAAAGCCTATATGGAAGCCATCAGGATATAGAATGGGGATTTGACAGGGATACTAAAAAGCTCTATATACTACAATCAAGACCAATAACTACAATAGAGGGGGAGACTAAGGTGGAAATGAATACAGAGCAAAAGGAATTGAAGGTATTAGTAAGAGGATTGGCTGCTTCTCCTGGTATTGGAGCTGGCAAAGTTAAATTTATAAACGATATATCTGAAATAGCAAGGGTACAGGAAGGAGACATACTTGTAACTGTTATGACAAATCCAGACATGGTACCAGCTATGAGAAGAGCAAAAGCAGTAGTAACAGATGAAGGTGGAAGAACCTGTCATGCTGCAATAGTATCAAGGGAGCTGGGAATTCCTTGTATTGTAGGAGCAAAGGAAGCAACTAAAGTGTTGAAGGA